>FUFK010040932.1_pt1 | contig 15530 bp, 14 predicted proteins | sample 1021851 | NCBI WGS metagenome assembly FUFK01 (sample SAMEA51879418, study PRJEB19060) | metagenome | reverse complement strand
AGTTGAATAATGGAAGTATATAAGAAAGTATGCGACTAAGTCAATAGCTAATGTATTTGGTCATTACCTTCGTGGGTAATTGCGCTCTCCGCATTGTACGCGGCATTCGATAAACAGCTTGCGATTATCTCGCTCACGGTCCGTGGGTCGGGAGATATGTCTATAAGATGGGATAGCAGTTGAGTCATGGCTCCGCCCATAGCAGGGCCCTTCAACATGCCTCTAGCTTCGAACTCGTTGAGTAGTTCGATGGTCATGTCGCAGGCATCAAAGAAATCGTGATGCGCTTCTTCCTCATCCGTTAAGTATGCATTGCCAAGCTTTTTCAAGAGCATCTACCTTTTGTTTTCGTTGCTCTGGTGTCAGAGTATCATCTTTTTCGATATTAGTCATATGTTCATTTACAAATTTTTGTATGATTGCCACTGCTTCTCTTCTTGTCATTANTATCTCCTCGAACGAAAGTGCCCCAGTCGGGGGCAACCGAACTGGGGCTTTCAACTACGAAGGTGCCCATGGAGGNGGACACTAANCGAATAGTACACTAGATGTATGCGATATGCAATACTTAATCGCATATATGTTCAATGCCCTCGGCTGTATCCACATCATCGTGTATGGTTAGCATACAAGGGCTACACCTACGAATCAGTATTTTGTCNGTTTTTTCAACTACTTCCAGTGGAGCCTGACACTTGGGGCAAGTATTCTGCACGAGCCTTTTGTGTATCTCTCCCTCCTGNGTCTGATACTGCATCACTCCTCTTTCTGTCCTTNTGATCCTCAAAAATCATGCGAAGTTGTCCGGAAATTGTCCGCCCTTCGTCTTTTGCCATAAATTTTACTTCCTCGTACATATCTCTGGGTACGAGAATACTTTTCCAACGCGTTGTATCCATAAATCCATCTCCGACTTTATCGGTATTTCTAGGATAATATAAGATAATATGCAAGTTTGCAAGAAAAAACCCCGCCGAAGCGGGGAAGTTAGACCGAGCCACAGGCGTGGACTCTGCCGAGCAGTGTAAGGAATAGAGTTTANTGAGCTTCNCCCCAAGATGGACCGATTTCAATGTCACANTTGGANGGNACTTTCAATTCAACTGCGTTCTCCATGATATNAGCAACTTCTTTNGCCTCGTCAACACTTTTNACAGACATGGCAATCTCGTCNTGTACTTGGATCATGGGCAGTCGGCCGGTTTTGTATATATCTACCATCGCTTTCTTGGTCATATCTGCGGCACTGGCTTGGATCAGCCGGTTCAAAGCTTTGTAAGTGTACGCTCTTTTTAATCTGGTCGTTGGGCCGTGGGCATCGGCCGCTTCTTTGTAAGGCAACGCCTTGTGCATTGCGAAACTATCGGGCTCCCATAGATCAAATCTGCACTTTCTACCCAGTAAGGACCGTAAAGAACCGCTAGATGTACGCGTATTAAGTTGGTTTGTGACGCCGTTCATCAATCCTTTTACGAACGGTACACGGCTATGGTATTGTTTTATAATGTCTTTTGCTTCTTCGACAGATATATCGAGTTGCTCGGACAGTTTATTCACGCCCATGCCGTACATCATGCCCAGATTAATCGTCTTGGCTTGCTTACGCGGTATGTTTGCCATCTCGGCCACCATTGTATGGAAGTCAGTGTCTGGATTGTCATTGTATTCTTTTACAAACTCGTCNGTNCCTTCCAAGGTCGAGCCCCTGTAGATGCTGTACGTCTTTGCAAAATGCACCAAGATCCGTGGTTCCTGTTGCGAGAAGTCAATGGCCGCCCACTGGTCGCCCTCTTCTGGTAGGAACAGACTGCGTATCATTGGCCCCAGTTCTGGATCGCGGGCAGGGATTTGCTGTAAGTTGGGGTTTGACATAGATATACGCCCCGAAACCGTGCCACCATCGTCGGATCGAATTTGATTTATGTGCGAATGTATGCGTCCATCAGCGCGACAGTGCTTTTGGATTGTGTTGATGAACGTGCCGGACGTTTTGTTTAGGTTTCGAGCTTCAACCACGAGCTTGGCTAGTGGGTGTTCATGCTCTGCCAGAAACAATTTTGTAAACGACGGTGCGCCTTTTTCTGTTTTTGGATAGCTTATGTCCAGTTTATCAAACGCTTTTGATAAAGATTGCGCCGCCCAGATTTCTACATCTGTACCGGCCAGACGTTTTATTTCTTTCATGACTTCTTTTTCGCGCTTGAGTAGCATGTCTCTGGTGCGCTCGACGCGGTCTTGGTCTACGCGTACACCACGGAAGGTCATGTCTACCAGACAAGGCAGTAGGTCCAGTTCGAGATTTGCTATGTCCCAGAGGTCCTCTTTGCCTAGTTGCACAGAAAAATAATTCCAAAGTTCCAAGGTAAGCTTGGCATCAGCTTCTGCGTAGGGGCCGACGTACATAGCGGGCATCTTCCACATCTCGGCTTTGGGGTCGATACCNAACTCTCTTGCCGCTTCGACAAGGGCTTTTTCTGATTTTGTTTTGTTGAGGTGGTCGTAAGCTAATGCGTTGAGGCTGTAACTAAACCTGTTCTCGTCAAGCAACGACGCAATGACCATTGTATCTATGATGCGGCCGTTGACGGTAAAACCCATCTGCCTGATCCAACCCAGATCNTACTGGGCATTGTGCATTATCTTATCTGCCGGACATTCGAATATCTTCTTCAGCCATCTGTTGACGATCTTCTCGTCCAGATTGCCGCCGCCGAAGTGTCGGACGGGTATGTAACCCGCCCAATCCTCTGTAGCTATTGCATAGCCTACAACTTCGCCATCACCCGTGGGCCAACCGGGCCCGTTGCTTTTTAAATTAGGATCTTTTGTCTCTACGTCGATAGCTATTTTTTTAGCTTGGGTTAGGTCTGGTAATTCTAGTGGCGGCACCCATTCACTTTTTGGGGCGAACATAGCCATTTGTAAACCTGTCAATTTTTATTTCCTCGTTTCTTGGGCCCGCCAGTTCTGCTCCGAGGGCCGTGTATCCTGCCTTGTCGATCCATGAGTCCACATGGTCGAGTGATTCTAGTAATCGGCTTGTCTTGACCCAGTCCATCATTAAAGCNACNTGGGCCGGTGTCAGCAATCCGTGGGACATCATGGCCCCTCTTATTATTATATTCCACCCTTCTGCAATACGAGCGTGGTTTTCAAACGCATCACCGTAGTGTTCTGCTCTATCTCCGGTAATTAGTTTTGCTGCTTCTTCTAGTACTTCCTTACGCTTCATCTATTTTCTCCTTGGGTAAATAAACCAGAACTAAAGTCCCGCAGTTTGGACAACTTAAATTTGTTTCCATAAGAAAGTCTTCGTGGTCCTCACAGTCGTGATCCCCACCCCAAATAAGTTCAGTCTTACAATGCCAACATTTCATAAGTCATAACTCCTTGATACGTCCTCTGGCTCTACAATGTAGAGGTTTTGTTTGGTTCTGGTGACGCCCACATAGAATACGCGGTGCATATCGTCTGGATTGCGGCGCATTTCTTCGTCAGCGGCCGGACTAATGTCTGTAAACAGGACAACGTTTTCTGCCTCGCCCCCTTTGGCACCGTGGATCGTGGACGCTGTAATACGAGGTATGCCGTTGAACTTTTCTTTTCTGCGTAACAAAGCCGTGATGTATGCCCTGTCTGTTTCTGGCAATTTATTCATTGCTTCGGACCAAAGCATGTCGTCGGTAGCAAGCAAACCGTGTTTGTCAGTCAGGTCAGCCATGCTTACCAAATCATCGTCTTGTAGGCCCGGAAGTTTTTTAAACCCTCTTTTGACTCGGTCACCAATTGACATAAAGCTATATATCTTTCTGGCTACGTCACCTGTTATNTCTTTGCCCTTACGCATTTGCTCCCAACCGTTGACAGCTTCGCTTATCTTTTCAGATATGGACCGGTGGCCGCGATAGTTGAACAGGTAACCGCTAGATCGTAGGTCGGCNGCTACTGGATTTAATTGGTATCCGGCTTGCGATAAAATGAGCCAAGTGCCTTGCGACATGTCCAGACCAGTGATAGTATCAATCCGCGTCACATTTCCGGGCTCGTCCTTGGGTTCATACCTTTTAGGAAATCGCCTCGTTATGCGACGCACCACACCTTCTGCTATCTGATGAACCTGACGCGGTACGCGGTAAGATTTACTGAGCGTCTCAGATCCGCCCGGTAGATTGATGAACTGGTCTACGTCTGCCCCTGCCCATCTGTAAATAGCTTGGTCNTCGTCACCGGCCGCATACATACGGTCGGAGTTGTCATCCAGTATATGAGCAATGTCCCACTGTAACGCGCTAAGATCCTGCGCCTCGTCCAGAAAGCATATGTCAAACTGAGGGCAATACTTGGCGGACTGATTTACAAACTCCTGTAGCATGTCTGTAAAATCGTACAAACCCAACTTTGTTTTGTATTCGCGTAGGCATTCGTCCACATACTTTACCGTGTTCCAGTCTTCTTCGATGTTGCTGTTGTTATATTCTTTGCGTAGGTCAGACTTTTTTAAACGCGTAAGGTTAATCAAACCCAACAACGGGTCCGAGTTTGTAACCATGTCGGTCAGGTCGTTCTCAAAGTTTACAACCTTGGCTTCGTTGAGGCTGATACCGATTGCCTTGCTCAACTCCTTATAGTTCTCCGACTGCATAACTTGCTCTGGGCGTATGTCAGTCATTGTAAGCGCCAGTGAGTGCAGTGTACGAAAAAACATCAAGTCTTTCTTAGGATCAAGGTTAAACCNCTGTGCGGCGCGTTCCTTGGCCTCTGTGGCGGCCTTCTTGGTAAAAGCGAGAAAGGCTATCCGGTGCGGGTGTACACCACTAGCCAGAGCATCGTCCACCATATTAAGTAGCGTCGTGGTTTTCCCTGTCCCCGGCGGTCCGAATATCCTCAACATTTCTTGCTTTCTCCCGTTTGTATATTTGTTGCACACGTTGTTTCGAAACGTTGTAACGTTTTGCAACGGCTGTCTTGGTCATGCGTTGTTGATCTATCAGTCGCACGATTTCCTGATTACGTTCTTCGGTCAAAACGGAGCCTCCCCTTGTGATCCAAACTGTGGGACTGTGAAGTCCATGTCTGCGCTTTCAAAAGATGGTATCTGCCACACTCTTACGGCCCTCCCTTTAATTTTTAAAACAACACTCTCGCCATTAATATCCCGTAGGCGTTGGGCTATCTTATGAGACTTATACTCGAAAAATTTGTTTTTGCGAAGAAACCCTTCAAAATCTTTTAATCTAAAGAACGTAATGTCTGAATCTTCGTCTGTCCAAGGGCGTCTCAATAATATCTCTTCTTTGTCTTGTGCCTGTTGCTGATGACGACAGAACTCTTCAAGGTAATCGTAGAACTGACCGCTGATGCTTGCGTCTTGTGCTACCTCGATTATTGCGCTCTCGTTATCTTTCATTTCTGTAAGTAGTGTACTGATCCTACTTTCCCATTGCTGCTTTGCCATGGACCGTGGCATGAAGTTCAGTTGTTCCATGCAAGCTTTCTGAAATTGTAACTGGTTCATCAATGCTTCTGTGTCTAGTTCAAGGGGCTCTCCGTTGACATCCATAAACCACACAGGCGGTACTGAGTTGTATTTGCGTAGGTTCGCGATTGTAGCCCCTGCTACAGCCGCTCCTATGCCGAATTTACGAGTACGGCACAGATCCTTATTGCAGTGCGCGTTGATCGGAGCGTCTGAACATTTGTAAGCGTAGTCCTTCCGTGCAACTTGCTTGGCTACCACGTTTACCTCTGGCAATGGCAATGGCGGAGAAAGATACTCCATGTTGTACTGTAGTATTTCTGACTCCCAACTATCTGGGAAAGCCTTGCGAAGATACACGCCAATGTTAAACAAGCCGTTATTTCTACCACCTTCGCTAACCTTGGACTTACAAAGTATCTGAAGACACGGTGGGCCGTCGTTAAGTAGGTCTGTTTCTTTATTTCCCGCAACCTGTAACTTGACCACTTCTTCTGGTGTTTGCACATGTTTGTCGTACAGGTCGTAAAACTCGTCTATCGACGCCGACGTACCGTCGTCAAGAAAAGCATACCGTAGTCCATTCTCTGCGTCGTAGTACGGTAGGTTTAGAAAGTTACCTACGTCGCCTCTGTCTAGATGCAATTTGACTTGCTTGGGAAAGATTTCGCTTTCACCATAGCCAAGCGCCGAGGACATATGTTGCAGAGCTTTCTGCATGTCCCGTGCTTCTACCCACTCGGTAGAGAACAAAAAGCAATGCGCTCCGCCCGACTTAGATCGGCATACCACCAGTGGCAACTTTAACCGTCTGATCTTCTCGACAAGTAATTTGTGGTCGAGCGGATACTGGTCAATGTCTATACAGCCCCACTTGCAGTTGTTGTCTTCGTTTATTGGTATGATACCAATACCTATGCTCTTACCAAGCAAATGGTTTTCCCAAAGTTCCTTGGTCCGAGGTTCGCGTGTAACCCCCGCTTTACCTTGAGCCTTACCGTTAGAACCGGTCTTCTCTATTTTGAAGTAGCCNTAAGCTTCTTTCAGTCCATCAAAGATGGACGCAAACTTCTTGATTTCCATTACTGCCCCCATACGAGAGCGACGGNGCTAGTGCCCCGCCGCGTGATGATTANAACGGTGCGTCTTTGCTACCNGNTTCATCGTTCGTATGTTTGACAACAACGTCACCCGCTGTGATGCTGTTTGCGAACTCCTTGGCTCGATTATAGAGATCGAGATTTGGTGTAGGTCCTTCAACGGACATCTCCCAACCATGCCATGAGCCTTTGCTATTCTCCTCAAAGGTAGTCTTGAGGTTGTAAACAAAGCCAAAGCGTGGCGGAGTAAACGGTCCGTTCTTACCTGTTATTTGCCTGCTCATCATCATCGAGTTCCATTTACGCGACTTTTTAAGCTGCGTAGATTTCATGGCAATCAGAGCAGTTTCGGCTGCACCATCGTCGTTTACAAGCAACACAAAGTGCTGATGCGTTTCTTCGATGTAATCGCCTTCGCCGCCTTTGACATAATCTTTGTTGTCGTCAGGCGAACGCTCTGTTTCCGGACGCTCTTCATCCGGTGAGAACATTGCAACCGGAGCGCCGCTACCCTGTCCTCGTGGTGCCCATTGAATAAATCGACGTTGATAAGCACACGGTATAACCTTGATACCCTTCTCTCCGTCAAAACATTCTCCGGTGACCGTATTGTAGATATCCCCCTTACGGCCTTTGAAGTTTCGGTCATCCAGAACGGGATCGTTACCAGACAATACCTTTAGAAACGGAAGTGCTAAATCTTCCTGACCAATGTTTTCAAATCCAACACTGGCGTCTGCTTCTAACACAGACATGTCAAACTCAACTACGTTTGACTCTTGCTTTTTTGCAACTGCTTTATTATCAGCCATTTTACTTTCCTCTCTTAATAACTGCGCGTTGACCTACCCACGCCCCAAACAATTCCATTGGGAACGCATCACCTGCTTCCACTCGCTCTTTTACAAAAGCGCGTAACGTCTGCGAATGTATTTCGGTTTTTTGATTTGCGACGTAACCTTCTTTAGCAGCAAATGCTTTGAAGGCTGACGCTTTATCGTCCTCACCACGCCCGAACGAGCATATGACATTGTTCTTGATAATGTCATCATAACCGTTTTCGCGTAACCACTCATAAGCTTGAGGGCGATTATCTACGAGGATAGAAGCCCCGTAGGTTGGTTTGACTTCAACAGTTGAACCGTCATCCAGTTCAAACTTGTTCATGCCTACTTCTTGCATTACAGCGGGCATGTCTTCGTCAGTTAGTTTGAGAAGCTTCTTTTTTGCCTCTTTGAGAGTTTCTTCTAAAGTGGCAATGTTCTTTTCTTCCTCTTGTATTTTTCGAGCAAGTGATGCTAAACTTGTTAGACCACCTTGATCGACTTTATTTACGGAAGATAAGGTTTCTTCAAAGTCTTCTTCAAGCTGTTTGAAGATACTGTCGTTCATCGTTTTTCTCCTTTCGCGATTAAAGGCACCTTTCGGGCCTTGACAAAAACGGATAATATCTTATACGCTAAGAATGTCAACAAAAAAATTCGCAGGGGGCAAAATGTTAGATTTCGAGTTCAANACCAGACCGTATGACCACCAACGCAAGGCGTTAGAAGANTCGTGGGCCGCGGAGTATTATGCTNTNTTTATGGAGATGGGNACAGGTAAATCTAAGGTAGCTATAGATAATATAGCCGTGTTGTATGAGGCCGGTAAGATCAACGCCGCCATGATTGTGGCCCCGAAAGGCGTGTATGACAACTGGGCAAAGGGTGAGATTGAGACACACTTCCCAGACCGAATCGAAAAGAAGGTCATGTCGTGGCGCACTGGTAAGTCAAAAAGATACGATACAAACCTTGTGGATTTTATTACCGAAAAGTTTGAAGGTGTTAAGATATTTGTTATCAATGTCGAGGCGTTTAGTTCGCAACGTGGCTTGGATGCCGCCAAAGCATTCTTGTTTCAAAACCCGCAAAACATGATGATTGTCGATGAAAGCACTACAATAAAAAACCGCAAAGCTCTCCGGACCAAGAACATAGTGGCGTTGAGAGAACGGTCCTTGTATCGTCGCATACTTACCGGATCACCCATAACTAAGAGCCCCATGGACCTCTTTAGTCAATGTGACTTTCTCAAGGACAGGGCGCTTGGTTTTAACAGCTATTTTGCTTTTCAAGCGCGGTATGCACAAGTCCAACGCCGGACCATGGGACATCGTAGCTTTCAACAGATTGTGGGCTACCAACGCCTAGAAGAATTAACCAACAAACTAGACCAGTTTTCAAACCGCGTATTGAAAGAAGAATGTCTGGATCTGCCAGATAAAGTCTACGTCAAACGCGTCGTTCCTCTGACCCACGAACAGACGAACGTATACAATCAGATGAAGCTGTTGGCACTCGCACAGATGGATAGTGGGGAGCTTGCTACAACGGCAAGTGTCCTAACCCAGATTATGCGATTGCAACAGATTTGCTGCGGGTTTTTGCAGCCAGACGAGGGCGAGATGCAGGAGATTAAAAGCTACCGGCTTGATGAACTCATGAACCTGTCTGATGAAGTTCAAGGTAAGGCGATAATTTGGGCGACGTATACACACGACATTCAACGGATTGCTGATGCCTTGCGCGGCCGCTTTGGGCCCGAAGCGGTCGCAACTTATTATGGTGGTACACCACAAGAAGAGCGACAGGATATTGTGCAGAGGTTTCAAAATAAGTCAGATCCTCTACGCTTTTTTGTGGGTCAACCAAAGACAGGTGGTTACGGAATTACTTTGACGTCGGCTACCACCGTTATCTATTACAGTAACTCTTACGACTTGGAGATACGGTTACAGTCTGAGGACCGCGCCCACCGCATAGGACAATCAAACAAGGTCACCTATATTGACCTAGTTGCGCCNGATACAATTGATGAAAAGATACTGACTGCACTGCGGGCAAAGATAGACATAGCGAGTCAGGTGCTTGGTGAGGATGCTAGGGACTGGTTAGCGTAGGTAAGGGGCAAANGACACGACGCCGCCTTCTGCCATNTTTCTGCCTTTACGGCTTGCGTTNATTCTNGCTATTCGATCTATTTCTTCTGGCGATAAATCAGTTTCCATTTCAAGTTGTTTTTTCTTGAACAAATCGTATTGAGATTTAAATGCTCTTTCGCCTAATTCTTTTATAAGNTGNTCTGTAGATTTACCGGAGTCGTCAGTCATTTCAAGTTTAATAGGTTTAACATTAGTAATGGAGGGAGCAAGATTTTCTAATTTTAAAGCTTGCTCCGTCATTTCAAAATCCACCTGTTCTACAAGAGATTTTAAATTTGGAAATTGAAAAATACCTTTTTCATTTTGAACATTATGCAGTCCTCTTCTTTCTGCTTCTTTAGCCAGATCTTTAAACTGCATAACGTCAATATCTAAATTTTCTATATCGTAATAAAACTCTCCCACTCTTTCTAAAGCTTCGTCTGAAACCGCTTTATAGGTGTCAGGGCTCATATCAGCTAAAGAATCTCGTACAACGTCTTCCATTTCTTTTTGATTGTTAAAAATTTCTCGTTGTAAGGATTGAGCTTCAACGCCGTCACCAACTTGTTCAAGAACTTCATCTCTTAATTCATCCGCCTCATCAATTCTTCTTCTTAACATAAGAATATTTTCGGCAGCCATATCTATTGAGGTTTTACCTATCGCCCCTGCTGCCGTCTTAGTTACCGCCGCCGGTACTCTATTCATAGCCTCCATAGCAAGATCTGGAGCAAGGGCCGCGATCCCTCCTGTAGCAGCCGCGCCTTTCATAAAAGCACGACGGGACGGATCTGACACTGCTTCTACCGCTTCGTCTGTCATTGATGCGGGAGCCCCGGTCGGTGTTAAAACGTCCATGAGCGTTGCTTTAATGGGCTGCTTTGCAAGCGCACCCATACCGATCATACCCACGGGGGCTAACGTTTCTAATGCAGCTTCGACGGCCGCAGCTTTTCTTTCTTCTGATGGCAACTCAGAATCAAATGCTCTGCCAGATGCCTCCATGGCGCGTCTAATTCCTTGAACAGGATCTATTGCTCCTGCAAAAGACCTAAAGTTTCTAACAAACTCACGAAACCCCGGTGGTATATAATAACCCAAACCAAGAGCGCCTTCGTTTCTTGCAGGGGCAAGCACCGGAGGATCGTCTGGCGGAGGAACAACAGCACCACCATCTGCAAAACCTGTTGAGCTAAAACTAAACTCAGGTGTGGTGCTTACGCCTGCTCCGCCTTGAATACCGGCACCGGCTGTAAAGTTACCGCCTTGTCCTAAGACATTTAAAGCGGCTGCATTAGCTGCACCGCGCCGCCTTGCTCTGGCCTGAGATTCTTTAATAAANTTATCTAGCTCTGGTTGGTCAAAGCCCGGATCAGCAGGAGCCGTGGGCTCTGTTAAACTAAACGTTGGTTTAGCTACACTAAATTCGTCTGGACGCACCATTGTGAACTCATCTGGACGCACCATTGTAAACTCATCTGGACGAGCCACGGTAAAATCTCCGGGGGCCGCTATATAATAATCTGTGTCTACAAATTCAATTAAACGATCACCTTCGTTAAATCTTTTGACAGCGGCATTATAATCTTCAACTTGTTTCGTATAAGCGGCTAATTTGTCGTTATAGCCTGTTGCTTCTTTTTGATAAGCGGATAGCGCATCGTTGTATTTTTGAGCTTCCGTTTTATAAGCATCCAATGCGGTGTTGTAAGCCGTTGCATCGGCCTGATAAGCAGCTAATTTATCGTTATAATCTTTAACTAACTGGTTGTAGTTTTCTGCGCCGGTTTTGTAGACATCGTAATCTTTTTTATATTTATCGTAAGCGTCCTCGTAAGATTTTATGTCTGATTCGTAGTCCGCGCTCCGTGCCTTATCGGCCTGAGTCATTGTATACTGAGGAGCAACGTTACCAAATAAGTCCGCTATCGACATCAGCCCATCATGCTCCCTATGCCTTGTCTGATCAAAGCCGAGGCTGGATCGTTTGGAAACATAGCTGCATACCTAGCCCTATTAACCGGCCCAGATTGGGGGGTAGTTTGGGGTAAACTTGCTGAAGCCNNTTGNATAACTAGGNCTAGGCGCAGGACCGACAGGCAGGGTGGGAGCCTGTGTCGGAATNTTAAGNGATGCTTCTTCATCTTCGAAAGTAGGAATAGGTTCTGCTTCGATAGCTTCTTCTGTTTCTCTGACAATGCTTGGAACACCTCTTCGTGCAGGTCCAATGAAGCCAAGCTGTAGCAACAAGTCGCCTACGCGTTGGGCAAGACGGGATCTTTCTTTGTCACCGCGAGGATTACGCATCATAGCGGCTAAAAGTTCTGGATTACGCATAAGTTCTGACATGACGTCAATGTGTTGAGTTGCCGGTATGTCTGCAAAAATTCTTCTCATTGTTTCTGCACCTTTACCGGCCGCCATAATTGCACCGGGTCCGGGCTGACCACCAGTTAATACACTTTGAGCGCGTGTACCAATGGCAGAACCTGTAATACCTAAATAAAAATCCATAATAGGACCGGCTCTTTCAACCAGTTCTCCGATTTCACCGGCACTCTCAGCAGCTTCAAATTTGACCATTTCTGTCAGGTACGTCTTCATGTTAGAAATTTCGGCCTCGTTAGCTACCTTGTTGTCCAACATCCATTTACTTAAAGGTATTCTATTTTGAGATCCCTTAATTGGTTTAAACATAGCATTGTAAAGAGTGCTTGGGCTAAATGTTCCAGAGTGAGTTAACCCTGCTTTTGTTCCGGCCCACTCAAAAATTGTTGATTTAAGACCATTCATAGCCTCTTGTTTTTGATCTGATGGCGCATTTTTAGCAACATCCAAAAGGTTATTTAAATCTCGTATTGGTGTTTTATTGCTTGGAGCTAAGGCTCTTGCAATAGCAGACGTTGGACTTTCAGTACCAAATATTCTCCCTGTTTTTGAGTCCGTCAGTGGATTCATAAGATCGTAAAAAGAAAGTTGGTTTTTTAATTCATTTTGTGCTTTTTTATAGGCTTCTGTTTCTGTTCTTAATAAGATATTGGCCGTTTCAGCGCTTTGCAAATCTCGTTTAAGTGCAGGAAACTGGTTTAAAAGGTCTTCATTAGCATCAATATATTCTGCTAATTTTTGTGGGTTAACGACGCCCGTCTCAGAATCAAACACCGAAGCTCTTGCGTTTCGCAGAATCTGTTCTGTAACACCGCGAAGTGTGCCGACGGTCGTTTCTGCGTTTTGTAATCCCTCATTTACACCAAAATTACCTATTTCGTTTATCTGTTCAACTCTTAGATATGTTGGATCATTACCGCCCTGCAATAAACGTTTAGATAGAAGTTCTGGAGCAAGCCTATCGCCTCCTTGCCTGTTAGAAGCTAACGTGTCACCAACAATAGATCTAGTAAAAGTGTCGTTTAAAGATTTTGAGTAAGCTCTAGCCATATCGTAAGCCAAACGCCAATCTCCGTTACCCGGCGCATTTTCTAAATCTTGCAACATGGCGTCTGCCATAGCAAAGGCCACTCTAGCTTTATTTGTCTCTTTGTTTGCAGAAAACTTTTTACCTAAATCTAAAGCAATAGAACGCATTTCTGTTAGTTCTTTTGAGGTAACAACGTTTACTACCGGACCTGCGTCACCTCTTGCGGCCAACTCTGCATCGATTAAATCTGCACGAGCATTCAAAGCGTTAATCACACCAGTTCTGTTAAAACCTTCACCTGCTTCCAACTGGGCTCGTTCTCTTAAAGCTTCTGCTAATTCGGATTGAGATAGTGCATCTTCGCCAAAAGATTTCATGGTGTCATCGGAATATTCTTGCAATATGTCTGCAAAAACAACACCTTGATTGTTGCCAGATATTTCAGATTCTGCTTGCGAAAAGGCCGCTCTTGCTTTTTCTAAAGCATCACTTGCTCCGTCGTCCGCGGCTTCTAAACCTAATTCGGTGGCCTTTCTTTCAACAAACTGATTGATGAGAGGCATGGAAGTAGAAAATTCTTTTTGATATTCAGGAGTTGATCCAATTAAATCGTTCCAAGCTTTAATGAAGTTTGGTATATTTGTAACGTTTCCTTTATTATCTGTGAATTCAGTAACGTCTATTTCTGGAACCGCTTGCCAAAGTTTCTTTTCTTTGCCTCTGGCTAGTCCCAATTGATTATTGAAAACATCGTATAGCTTTTCAGATAAGCGCATATTTGTTTCTGGATCTACGCCACCACGCATAAGTTCTTCGCCGCGCATAACACTTTGAAAAGCATTTAAAACTTTTTCGTTGGCACTTTGTAGCCTTTGTGCAAAACCACCAGAAAAGGCAGCTTCTGCTAAGTCCGCGGCAGACTGCAAAGCGTCTGGATCACCCGTCAAAGCCATAGCTCTAATAACGTTTTTCAAAGCTTCAATTGAAGATTTGGCGGCTGCGGCTCTTTCTTTTCCAAGCCCAGAACCCATTTGGTCAAGCGAAGCTTCAATTGCAAGCAGCGCGGGGCTACCGGCTTTGGCACCGGCTGTTAATTTGATAGGATTGCCGGAGGCGTCTACAAGCAGCGAAGATAAATCATCTCCTGCTAATTTATCAATAACAGCTTGTACATCCTCACCTTCTGCTTCCAATATTTCAAGAATGCGATTAACAGCTTGTCTTTGTCTAGCGACCTTGATTGGAGAAAGAACATTACTTATTCCTCCAGTGTCATATCTGTTTTTTAAATCGCTAAAAATAGACCTGATGTTTAGAATTCCTTCACCGATAGCTAATGACGGTTGGGATATACCTTGTCCAACTAAACCTCCGCCAAACTCAAACATCAAACGTGCAAACGGATTATCAGGAAAATCTCTTTCAGCTATTCCTGCACCACCTACTGCCCCTGCACCAATAGCCCCTTCAGTTAAAACAAAAGGTACGGGTCGTCCAAAAGCAGAGGCTCTACTTTTGTTGGCTAAACGCTCAATAAATTGAGATACTCTTACACTGCGTGAGGGTTTTATAGGTCCATAAACTTGTTTTTGTAGGTTTGCCAAGTAATTAGCAGTACCTAGCGACGCATTTTTCGAAATAGCAAAAGGTGTAGGTAAGAAAGCTAAAACGCCTGCTGCTGTTTTACCTTGCTCATACGCGGCTCGTTGTCCGGGCAATAAAGGCGCTTCAGGTCCAATTAAAGCGTCTGTCAAAAATTCGCCGCCTTCATAACCAGCTACAAGTCCTGATACGCCGCCCACAATTATGGAAGCTAATTTTGCAGCAGGATGTTGTACGGGAACTTTGGCCCCAGCTTTAGCGCCCGCAATAAATCCTGCAAAAGCGCCTGCCTGTGGGGCAGCTTCACGTTCAAAACCCTCTAAAAAGGTCCCTGCTTCGATTGGATTACCTTCCGTATCGACAGTAAGAAGGTTTATAATCTGATTGTCTGTAAGCGCTCGTTTATTTGGAGCTAAGTCTTTAGTATCCTCGTTAAAGTCAAAAAGCTTGGCTGTTCCATCTCTCAACGTCTGGTAAGTAAAAAAGTCGGGCGCGTCTTTTGACACCTCTGCCGCTATTTCACGAGCAATGATAAAGGATGGGTTTTGACCCTCCGCAGCAAAGTTTCTAACAAAAGCATCTAGTTGCGGTTTATCAAAAACAATTGGATCAAAGGTTGGGCGTTGTGGGTTTTCTTCAGCCATCATTTATTCTTTCGCAAGGTGTTTCTAAGACTGTCTAGTGTGTCACTATCCAAGCCGCTTTCGCCTGCAATTGGCACTGCTTGTAGTAAACCTAGCAACCTTTCAATTTCAAAGTTGTTTGAAAGAACTTGTTGTCGTGTAGTGTCGTCTGGAATACCAGAAGCAAGTTGTGCTAGGTTAGCACGTTTCTGTGATAGAGCTAGTGTTTTTAACTCAACCAGTTTTTGTGCCTCAGACTCAGGGTTGGTAAAGAAGGCGTCCGGATCGGGAAACAACGCTCCAACTCTTTCAAGTTCAGCAACAGGGAAGCGTGGGTTAACGA
>FUFK010050691.1_pt1 | contig 15534 bp, 30 predicted proteins | sample 1021851 | NCBI WGS metagenome assembly FUFK01 (sample SAMEA51879418, study PRJEB19060) | metagenome | reverse complement strand
GAAGACCGAAGTCAGCGTCTAAACACCGAAACGGGGTTATTTTGTGTGATTTGCGTCTTCTACGCTATTATTGACTATCTCAATCCGAACATCTTCATTGGGAGTTACGTTCTTCATTCTATTTTCCGCTAATGATTTAAATTCGTTAAGTTTCTCAACGATTTGCTCCCTAGTAAGCCCATTCATATCCTCGTGCATTACATGAGATTTGTTAACAAGTAGTCCAGTCGCCTTTAAACGCAGCTCCTCAGCTCTAATTGCTTCACCGATACGACCACTCTGCCAAGCATCATTACGCATCTTCAGAAGGTCACGTACCGACTTCTCAATCGTTACACCGAACTTGGCGTTAGCTTCTAATCTCATCTCTTGGTATCGCTCTTGAATAACTGGATTACGCAGTAATCTAACGGCATCTACAGATGGATTGCTATATCCAGCTTCTCGTGCCGCTCCAGTCTGTGTTAAGTCTTTATAAAAAAACAGATCAAGAAATTTCTGTTGTTTTGCCGTCAATCGTTTCCAACCAGCTTTGGTTTGTTCTTTCGTTAATGGTTCAGCGACATTGACCATTTCAGCTCCTTTTCGCTATGAAAATATATAGGGGGAGGTGGTGGTTACTTACCACCCCCCTATACCCCCTATAGGGGGTAAGTCGTGGTAAGTTGGTAAGTAGCAATAAAAACAATGACTTAACACCCATAACTAACTTACCATAGTAAGATGTAACCTCCGTAACCACTTTCTCATTCAAGTAATAAAAACAATGACTTAGCAAGTTACCACCAAATCTACTTACCGCCGTAACTTGGTAAGTGGTAAGTAGATTAATCATTTTTCACCTTGTTCATAGCTGCAATCTACACATATATACGTATCATCCTTATAAGTAATAAACCAATCATCTTCTTTCAGTTTATTACATTCTGGACAACGTAACTTCTGTGCAAAAAGCAACTCTTCCTGTAGCTTTTTGTTTTTGCCTATAGGAAATGCTATTACCTCACCCATAACTATATCTTTAGCAACATTAAGACGCATTGGCAACAGGATCGCCAACAAATTGTTCGTTTTGTGATTTTGCATATCTGATACATTCAAGATAAATATTATCCCAATGTTGTTCTTTCATGCCATATGACTTCAACGCTTTCTTCATTACTCTTGTAGCAGTATCTGTCCATACAATAGCAGTAGCCATAGCATACTTCCATGCACCTACTTCCATCTCGAACCTATCATAATTACTATTTTGATTAGGGCCAATCAAGTGACCAATCTCATGCAAAGCAGAAACATAGTATCCAGTGTTCTTTGTGGGTCTAATGGTAATACTGTTTCTAACTCTGTTAGCACAGTAGAAGGGTCTTTTGTCATCTAATGGAACATAACTAACAGTAATACCATTCTTGGCACACAATTCTTGCACATGAAGTGCCATATCAATTCTTTTAACCAAAGTCATTTTCAATCTCCCTTTTTTACATAAACAATTCGGTTAGCTTGTGAAATGGTCAAACCAAAATGATCTGCCACATCTTGCATATTAAATTTTTTCTCTGTCATTCTTTTCATATGAACACCAGTAACTTCTTTGCCTTTGACTTTACCTCTGTTCTCTTGCCAAAAATCTTTGACTTCTTCTTTAAACTCATCTGAAAATTTAGTCATTCTTGTATTTCTCCTTATATTCTTTTTTATTTTTACAATGTTCGCTGCTCATAATTTTACAATACTCATCCCAATACGGACTATCGGGATTAGCATCAATCCCTCTTCTCTCTGAAATTCTATTGATCGCTGCAACTCTTCTATCTTGCCATGATTTTAATTTAAATCTTGGTGGCCAATCTCTAACAAACGTACTTTTAATTTTCATAATCAACTCCTAATAACAAAAAACCAGGGGTACAAACATACACGGACATATCTTTCCACCCCTCTGACGGCTCTTAAAACGAGCCTTTTTATGGTAAATGTAGGTAATCTATGAATTTGATCGCAAATGATTAAGGTAGACACGATCTTTTGCACATAAAATAAATTTAGTATAATAACCTTTTCTAGGGCAAATTTAAATTCGTGATTCATAGTTAAGACATACCTACTTGCCTTGAATGGAAAACTTATGTCTACCACCCTATAACTCTTGTTCTAATGTCTGTTCAATTTTTTTCAATTCAATAATCTCCTCGTGATCAGAGTGATCTTGATCAAATTCGTTGACCTCCCTGTTCTCAAGAAGATACAATCTATTCCATTACCACCTGCACTCTTTATAGCTACCTTAGTCACTGCATAATCCCTCTGAGTATAGTATCTTCTGTAATAACCCATTTACCATTTCACTTTATGGCTCCAGTATCTAGCTGATAACTTATCAGGAGAGCTATCCTGGGCATTATGTCTAGCGTAATACGACTTCTTCCTAGCCTTATCCTTCTTAGTCTTAGGATTCTTACCTGCTCCACGCACTCCTTGCTGACCAAATCTTATTAATTTAATCTTATCACCCTTCTTTGCCAGTACAGCATGACTCTTTTTAGGGTGTTTAGGTGTACGTTTAGGTTTATTATACCCAGAAAACTTTTCACCCCTATATACAACCACAATATATCTCCAAAAAATAAGGGAGTTACCTACTGTACTTTGAAAAACTCCCTTAAATACGCCTATTTTCGCTGCAATCACCACCAGAAACAGTTTACCTAGCCATCACAGACTCCTCAAAGAAAGGATACCTAGTCACAGTAGGTATTATGTTACGGATTATATCACATTTTAGGTAAATTGTCAAGAAAAAAAATAGCATTTACATAAAATTACAGCTAGTTTACGCCTTAATGGGTATTAGTTATAATTTTATATAAATACTATGTTTACAAACTACATATTTATTGCTAATATTCTAGAATAAATAGTAAATTTAGTATAAATTAGAGTACCCCCGTTGCATATTTAATAAGATACTTCGTTTTGGATCTCCGTATCCAATTAAAGATACAGGATCTTATCATATTTTTAGCTGTTTGTCAACCCCTAAATGCAATTATCTGTAATTTTTTTGTATAATACCTTGTTTACACTTAATTTTTGGTAATTTTTCATAACCACGTATACGTATAACGGCAGCAGCCCAGGTGGCGATTGCCCCCCCAATAGTGCCCGCATAAATCCGCATTTTCCTATCGTTTCCCAAGCAATAATAAAAAAAATATAGAGCCATTTAAGAGATCAAAATCTAATTTAAAGCTATTCAGAAAGTTTACGGCACTTCTTAGAGCTCTAACGTCAAGTTTGGAGGGTTTCACGATATCACCCCCATATCGTATTATTATATGTAGAAAAAAAATTTAAATTGATTGTCAGTTTTTAGGCTTTTAAAACCATTAACAAAATGAACACCTAGTTACTTCATAATGAAAGGAGAAAAAAAAAATAAAAAAATAATTTGGTGCAATAAAATTAATATGATATTCGTTACTTCATCAACAACAACCAAAAAGGATATGGTATCTTGGATAACATAGCAAAAAACATTACAACAATCCGTACTCAATTAAACAAAGCTTTTGATAAAGAATTAAATCAAAGTGATCACCCTATTAAGGAGATCCTTAATTTAGATGATCAAAAGCTTTCAAGACTTCTTGAATTAGTAAATAATAAATAGCTTGTTATTAATCGGGGAGAGCTTTTCTAGTTCTCCCCATAACAATAGGAGAAACAAAAATGATTATATATAACGGACCTTCACTATTAGACGGAAAGCCAATAATAGTAATTGCACTAGCTAAATCATCTAACATTAAAACAGGTAGCATGGTGCAGACTTACATNATCAGATCAGATATAAATCCNTTAGAGGCTAGTAAAACTGGAGAAGATTTCAGCATATGCGGAAATTGTAAACTTAGAGGTAAAGCGAATAATGATCCTAAAAGAAAGCAGGCAAAAGATAGGGCGTGCTATGTNTTNNTAGGNCAAGGTCCATTAAATGTTTTCCGCACCTATAAAAAAGGTAAGTATCCAGAAATTAACGGACACAAAAATATAAGTGCAATAGGTAAAGGTAAGATGATCAGATTAGGCACGTATGGAGATCCAAGTGCAGTTCCAAGTTATATTTGGGATAGCTTATTAACTGATGCAATCGGACACACTGGATACAGTCATCAAGCTAATGTACCTAGTGCAGATTATAGGCCTGATATTGTAATGAGATCAGCAGACAATTTAAAAGAAGCAATCCAAGCTTGGGATAATGGAGAGAGAACTTTTAGAGTAGTTAAAGGTTTAGATGATATTGTGAAAGGTAAAGAGATACTATGCCCAGCGAGTAAAGAAGCAGGACAGAAAGTGCAATGCATCCAGTGTAAGCTTTGTAGCGGATCAAAAATNNAAGCCAAATCAATAGCAATTCCAGCGCATGGTGCAGGATCAAAACACCTAGTAGCTTAATCAAAACAAGAAAGGATTATAAAATGATTACTTTATCTTTATTCGACGGAATGAGCGCAAATCAACAAGCTCTAAAAGAATTAGGTGTATATGTAGAGAAATACTTAGCATCTGAAATTGATCCGTTTGCCATTAAAATCACACAAAAGAATTTCCCTGACACTATTCAACTAGGTGACGTTTGCAACGTATCCATGTCTGAAATAGGACACGTGGATCTACTGGTGGCCGGTAGCCCATGCCAAGACCTGAGTAGGGCTGGTAAGGGTAAAGGCTTGGACGGAGAGCGTAGCGGATTATTCTTTGAAGCTATCCGAATAATCAAAGAGGCTAGAGCTCTAAATCCAAACGTCAAAGTATTAATTGAGAATGTTAGAATGAAGCAGGAACATATGAATACAATGTCTGATGCACTTTCAGAGGCACTAGAAGAGCGTGTCACTCCTCAGTTATTAAATAGCGGTTTAGTCTCTGCTCAAAACAGACAGAGATTNTATTGGTATAATTGGGAGACTATCGAGGAACCAGAGGACAGAGGATTAATTCTCAAAGATATTTTAGAAAATACAGTAGACGATAAGTATCTGGCAGGGCAAAAGCTTTTAGATAACTATGTAGGTGGTGATCAGTTAAATCCTAGCTATAAATCTCAGGCTAATACGATACACGATCATAATAGAAAAAGCCCCACAGTTTGTGCTGGAACTCATGGCTATGCTATTGGCTACGTAGATAGTGATCACTTCAAGTATGGTGATATGGAGGAGATCTTCAGATCTAAAGTATCTGATAAGGAATTTAAGTTATCAAGAGATGGCTTGTGTCATATCGGCAATGCTAAATTGTCAGGCAATCAGACTATCAAGAGAGTGTATCATAAATCAGGCAAAGCACCTACTCTAACTACTATGGGAGGAGGACATAGAGAGCCGAAGGTATACGTTGGAGATATGAAGTTTAGAAAGCTTACACCGTTGGAGTGTGAGAGGCTTCAGACTTTCCCCGATGGCTATACAGAAGGTGTGAGTAATACACAACGCTACAAGATGCTAGGTAATAGCTTCACTGTCGAGATGGTTAAGTGTATACTCTCGCCAATGGTAGAAGAATTAGAGGACGGAGAGAGCGACATTAACAATGCTTACGGATACCACAACGCAACTGTAGACCCACGCAACATATAGGAGGGATATAAACATGACTAAAGAATTAACTTGGAATCAATACGCTGGTGATCTACCCATCCCAGACGGATGGGAGGATTCATCATCTGGAAATGATGCATGTCCGTCATTTATTTATAACGACTATCAAATTTTTTATGATCACCCCGACCCTAAAGAGAGGGAAACGCCAGAATGGACTAGGTTTAATGTTACGACAGCCGATGGCTGGAGCTTCGACACTGATGATTTCAATGAGGTCTTGAAAATTGTAGACCCACGCAACATAGAGGAATAAATAAAATGGAATTACTAGGAGCGATTTATATAATATTAAGTTCATTATTTTTCGTAGGTTTTGTAATAGTATATCTTCAAGAAGAAAAGGAGTAGACCATGCAATTTAATATACCAACTGAATACAAAGAGTATCACGAATTGAACGAGCAGGAGCTTGACGATTACACCAGAGAGTTAATCAATAGAAGGTTAGAAACTTTAACAGCTTATCTAAAATGCAAGGAGAATATGAAATGAGAATAACACTGAAGCAAGCGTCCAAGCTTATCCAATCTAACATAGATCATATTAAACTATTAGCCAGTGAAGGTCACATAACTAGAGAGGGTAGCTGGATAGACGGCAGGACACTAGAAGACTATATGCGTCAGAAGATAAGACACGACTTAGTCAGGGATAATCATGGCTTCTAAACTGCATGACACGATTGTCGAGCTAGTCTGGAAAGCTGCCCATAACAATCCGAACTATGGGATGAGAGAGCTAAAGATGATCCATTCGATGCATCCTACAGTGAACCTGGATTTACTCAAGAGAGTTTACCACCACGCCAAACGTGCGCCCAAGCAAGTAGACTGGGACGTATTGAAAGCAAGAGTAACACAATAGGAGAAAGTATATGTTTACTCTATTAATTATTTATGTTAGTATAGCTGTACCAATGACAATATTAGCAATGTTTATGTGAGGTAAAATGTTTACAGAAAAGATAAGTCAAGAGAAAGTAGATCAAGTAAGGGCTGCGCTAGAAATAGTAATAGGAAGCAAGACTGATCTATCTAATTTAGAATTGAAAGCAATCATTTATTATGGTAATAAATTAGTAGAGAAAGGTAAAAAATAAATGACTAGAAGTATAAATGTAAAAGAGATCTTAAAGATCCAAGAGATATTAACAGGAGCTAAGATACCTTGTGATATTCAAGAGGCATTGGATAGTTATGTCCATGTTACTCAGAGAGGTGACAAGGTAGACTTTGGCGAGTTAAATATAATCCATGTACTTAGAGCTTATCTAAAGGAGAAAAGAAATGGCTAATACAACGACAGTAATTCAAAGAACTAATCGCTTCACTGGTGAGAAAGAGGTGGTTGAGATCGAGAATAAAGCTGCATCATCAGGAGGTGATGTAGGAGGCAGGGTATACAAGCAGTACCCGACCAGGTTAATGATGCACAAATATAAAGTGTTAGGTATTCGCAACTTAAAAACTGGGAGGTTCGTAGCGTGACAGAAAGTGAGTTAATTACTTGGGGTGAGAATGAGAAGATAGCTTACCTTGAGAAGGAAGTTGCATCTTTAATGCAAGACAATCGAATACTGAATGATATTATCGAGAGACAAGATGACAAGATTGAGGAACTCGTTAAACGTATTCGTAACTTGGCAGTGCAACAAAGTTTTGAACTAGTAAGAAAGGCAGTAATGTAATGGGAATTGAAAGTGTTTATACAGGGCATACCTACTTCCCTGTTCTAAATAGTGTAGGACAAATTGTGTGGTGGGAGCCAAAGAACATAGAGTATCACAAGCATCAGCCGACTACTCAGGAGTATAAGTTAAGTGAGAAAGCAGATCTGCTGCATCCTACTCACACACCTGATCCCTCAAAGATAATAGATATAAAGGTATAGCTATGAACTGGGATGCTTCAAAGCAAAACCTATTCTACTGGTATAATGAATGCCCAAAGGGATGGACTCCGCACTGGTATGAAAGCGATGCAGGACACGTAACAATACATATAATCAGAGACAACAAAGGAGTAAAAGAAAATGGTGAAGATGAAAAGAACTCATGTAACGATTAAAGAAGATCAGATTTTAAGGATAATAAAATTCTTGAACAGATCAAATGAAATGGTGAGTTACATACAAGAAACCCATGACGTTAGACTAAGCGATGTAAGACGATTAGAAGACGGTATGTTTGAGTTAGCAGATATGTTTGGACTGCAACGACATGGCGATCTTTTTAAGAAATGTTATGATGACATAGACACATCAGAAGAAGAGATAGATTATTCCAAAGAACTAGACAAAGCGAGAGGTAGATAATGACTGACGATAAAGAAAAGTATAAAGCATTCTTGAGAGACTATCAGGTGTGGACCAGGGATACCGCCATCTATAAACAGCAGGTAACTTATCCCTCACTGCTGCTTGCATCAGAAGTAGGCGAAGCACTCAACATAATCCAAAAGGTTATGAGAGATGATAACAGCGTAGTCTCTGATGAGAAGCGAGAAGCTTTGAGCTATGAGCTTGGAGATATTCTTTGGGCGTTGGCTAGGTTAGTAGATGATCTTGGTCTAGACTTCTCTAAGATAGCTGAGAGAAACATAGCTAAGTTAGAGGATCGTAAAAAGAGAAATGTGATTAGTGGGTCTGGAGATAAAAGATGAGTGATCTTTGGGCTACCATTATAAGCTATGGAATATTTATATTTATATTTCTGTTGCTTAATGGGTATGAATATTTCATGGAACAACGAGATGATAAACCATAGAAGGTATATCTCAGATATTATTGACGAGTGGTTGGAGACTTACGATGAGTACGAAGAAGAAGAAAGTATACTCAAAGAGATCCAACCATATCGCCAAAGATTTGAGGACACCAAAGTATCAGATGAAAACGATCCCTAACAAAAAGAGAAAGGCTAAGAATGATCCAGGATTTGATAGACGATCTTGGTTTGACTGAAGGTGATACTCGACGTATCAACTGCCCTCACTGTTCTGGCTTCAAAACTTTTACCATATCTCTACTTGATGGTGTAGCTGTATGGAATTGTTATAAAGCTAGTTGCCCAAGTAAGGGTGCTGCCAAACAAACTTTATCCAGAGATGCCATTGTAAATAGGATCGTGCCTCTGGTAAAAATAAATAGATCAAATGTATATAAAATACCAGATAGTTTTTCCTCTTTCTTTCCTGATAAGATGGTGAACTACATGGACAAGAACAATGTGACTAAATCATGGCGCGATAATCACGTTGAATTATTCCATGATGTATTGCAGGATAGGGCAGTCTTTGCAATTAAGAAGGATGGTATCATCGTAGATGCTGTAGGTAGAGCGTTAAAGTATGGTACGAAATGGCATAGGTATGGTAACACTACCGAACCTTTCTTAGCTGGTGCTGGNGATGATCTGTATTTAGTCGAGGATGCTGCTTCAGCGTGTGCTGTATCATCTTATGGNNNNGGTATGGCACTGCTTGGAACTAATCTAACTGATAGAGCTTTAGAGATAGCCAAGCAATATCCTAGATGCATTGTGTGTCTAGACAAAGATGCTAGTAAGAAAGCATTAACATTAACTGTGAGACTCAAACAGTTTACCAGTACCACGATGAGGCTGTTGGAGTTTGATCCGAAAGAATATCCAGAAGGAGTGCTTGCATGAATAACATTGTTCCGATTGGGGCTAAACCAATGTCTGAAGACAACGTATCGAATATACTTTTAGGACTCTTTCTCAACTATGAGTTTTGGAAAGATCATCATTACATGGTCAGTGAGAACTACTTTGAGAAAGAAAGTAAGAAGATCTTTCAGACTATAAGTATGTCGCATGAGAAATATGAAAGAGATCTAGATAGAGAAGAGGTAGAGGCACTACTGTTTGCTAATAATCCTTTGCTCACTGGTTCTCAGAGAGCATCCATACTAGACATAACTAGGAGGATGGAATCTAANGTGCANNCTGANGTAGCTAAAGATGTACTGCGCTCTGCATTNAGAGAACATATAGGTCAGACTGTAGCNAACATAGGTATTGCTATGATGGATGGNACTGAGAANGATCTATCCAAAGTACANGAGTTAGTNGAGAGATATCANGATGGCTTTCAACCTGATGAAATACTTGTCGAGTTATCTAATGAGTATGATGATATCTTNTCTGATGATGAAGACCTACCNTGGAANTGGAATCTTAACTCAACTNAATGTNCTNTGTNCNGGNATAGGACCAGGNACNCTNACTACNGTATTNGCATTAGTTGAAACTGGTAAGTCAGCATTCGTAGTCAGCACTGCATTTGGACCTGATAGTTTTGTNGATCANGGTGCAAAGGTAATGATGATATGNAANGANGAACCAGCAAAGAGAACTCAGCAACGTGCAGTCATGTCTTACNNTGGACTAGATGCTAATAAAGCTAGGCAGAATAAAGANTATGGNAAGAAAATGTGGAATAAAATTAAAGAATATACAATAATAAAAGANGCTAATGACTANCCNACAATGGATGCAGTCGAAGCATTGGTAAGNAAACAGAAGCCNGACATNNTNATNATAGATCANNTAGATAAGATGATGGTNAANGGNACNTTTACCAGAGATGATCTAAGACTAAGCGANGTNTATCGNAAGTCTAGATACATAGCTAAGAAGCATAACCTAGCTTTGATTGCAGTNTCNCANGCNGATGCTACAGCNGATGGNAGAACGTCACTGAGGTTTACTCAGATGGCTAACNNNAAGATAGGCAAGGCAGCAGAAGCTGATTTNATTATTGGTATAGGTAAAGAACAAACAGATAGTGGAGAGGATAACTTCTTGAGATACTTACACGTTTCCAAAAACAAACTAGGAGGGAGACACGGAAGGGCTACAGTTCGTATCGAGCCTGAGATAAGTAGATACGTAGATTAATTTTTTACTTGACAAACATTAAAAAGTATGATAAGTGGTTGAGTTATCAACTCTGGGAAATACTATAATAATATATAATATAATAATATATTAATAATATATAAGGATATATAATATGCCGAAGAGAAAAAAATCTGGAGGGCATTACGTGTCGAAAGGTCAAAGACGTAATGTCAGCAGACAAACATTAAAAGCTGTAAGAAGAGATCGTAATATTATAGACCGTATGCTTGACAAACAGGCTGCGGAGATGAAGCGATGAAAGAATATGCAATAGTATTAGATCTTGAGGTAGATCTGGGTGGTGATCGTAAAGATCCTTCACCTTACAACAAGGATAATAATTTAGTAGCTATTGGTTATACGTATAGAAAGATCAATGGCGAACCATTTTGGAACACAGACAACCCTGTAAAGATCTTAAACGTAAACACAAGTAACTTCACAGAGTTTAATTATTTTAAACGAGCATTAAAGAATGCATCGTATGTGATTGCACACAACGCTAAGTTTGATGTGGCTTGGTTACGTGAGATTGGTATTGAGTGTGATACTAAAGTAATAGATACAATGATCAACGAGTATATCTTGAACAAAGGTATACGAGATAAGCTATCACTAGATGCACTATCAAAAAAGTATAACGTAACTCGTAAAGAAGATCTACTTGGTGATGCATTGAGTAAAGGTTTGAACTACTCAGATATGTCTGAAGAAGATCAGATCTCATATCTATCCCATGATGTAATAGCAACTGCCGAAGTATTTCAAAAGCAGGAAGCTAGATTTAAATTAGATTCAAACAAATCCCTGATACCAATACGTGATTTAATGTGTGAGTTCTGTAGTGTGCTGACTGACATAGAGAGATCAGGTATGGCTATAGATCTACAGGTGTTGGAGCAAGTTGATCTTGAGTATGAGCAGGAGCAAGCACAGTTAAACTCCTATCTCAATAAGAAGGTCAGGGATCTAATGGGTGATCTNGANGTNAANCTATCNTCACCAGAACAACTCTCACAAGTTATTTATTCTTGCAAGTTAGTTGATAAAAANACTTGGAAGGATGAGATGAANATTGGTGTAGANGCNAGAGGTAAGTCACTTCTTAGACCTAANATAGANATNAANTCATTTCGTAACGTCTTAACTAAATGCTTCAANAGATCACACAAAGTNAGNGCTCTAAAGTGTNCAGCTTGTGATGGCAGAGGAGAATACTACAAGNTAAAGAAAGATGGTAGTAACTTTAAGAAAGCTACCAAGTGTNCACATTGTCTAGGTAAGGGTGTAGTATACGAGAACTTACCTGAGAGAGGTGGATTAAATATCTCACCAAGAGTATCACTAGCTTCAGCAGGTGGATTTAAAACAGATAAGAATACATTGACTACACTACTCAATGAAGTNACTGATCCAGAAGCTAAGAAGTTCTTGGAATCCATAGTAAGATTATCAGCAATCGAAACATATAGGTCTGCCTTTATTGAAGGTATACGGAAAGGTATTAAATCAGATGCTTTACTTCATTCTAATTTTAATCAGTGCATTACTGCCACTGGTCGTTTAAGTTCTAGCAGCCCTAACCTACAGAATATGCCTAAAGGTAGGTTGTTCCCTGTACGAAAGGCATTCGTTAGTAGATTTGAAGGAGGTTCNCTTGTCGAAATTGATTACTCTCAACTTGAATTTAGGGTTGCAGGAATACTCGCANCTGATGAAACAGTTAAACGAGAAGTCGAGTCTGGCTTTGACGTTCACGCCTACACTGCCAAAGTCCTTACAGAAAATGGAGAGCCTACTGAAAGAGGACCAGCAAAAGCTTCCACCTTCCGTCCTCTGTATGGGGGAACTCAAGGTACNACTGCTCAGAGAACCTATTTCAAAGAGTTCTTCAACAAGTATCGAGGCATATTTAAATGGCATGAGCAGTTACAAAACGAAGCCATCCAGCACAAAGTAGTCACTACTGCTACTGGTAGACAGTTTAGTTTCCCTGATTGCCAGAGAAATATGTCAGGTCAGGCTACGTTTAAAACTCAGATAGTAAACTATCCAGTTCAGTCAGTAGCTACAGCAGAGATAGTACCACTAGGCGTAATATTATTATTCAACAAACTAAGGGAGATGAATCTNAGAAGTNTAGTGATTAACACAGTACATGATAGTGTATTGATAGACACTCATCCAAGTGAGTTAGAGATAGTCAAGTCAGTTGCACCAGGTTGTTTGGTTGATGCACAAGCTGAAGCTAAGAAAAGGTTTGGTTTGTCAGACTATATACCTCTTGAGGTTGAGATGTCTCAAGGAAAAAACTGGATGGAACAAGAAGATTGTGCTTGACAAACAAGTGATTTTGTGATATAAGGGATTCTTTTTTGAAAGGTAAAAAATATGAATGATTTAGCAACATTAGATGTAACTAATGCAGACCAGTTGGCTGCACTATATTCCACAATGGATCAAGGCCCAACACTAGCAAGGGCTAGGATAAACAAGGATAGTTCAGTAGAGGTTGGTGAGGAACTAGTAGATGTACCATCACCTTCTATTGCTTTGTCTCATCCCGAATACGGAGAAGTGTTTGGTAAGAATACATACTTCAGAGTGTTCTTGGATACCATGCAGACCTCAGTGTTTGATCCAGATCAAGAGAAGTTTACGAACATATCTCAGCACTTCAAGAAGTTCTCCGACACTGCACTCGATTGGCATGGTGGTGATAAGTGTGGATGGATACCATCTAAGGAGAAGGAGAAGCTACGAGGTATAGATCCTGTAGCATATTCTAATGCAACTAAAGTTAAACTGTATCGTCACATATTTGGTTTGATTAAGATGGATGATCCAGTGGTTGCAGGATCTAAAGAGAAGGTAAAGATAGAAGATGTACCTTTTCGTATGAAACTAGGACCATCAAACTTCATGGAAGTTAGTAAGGTCATGGGTGGTATGATCAAACAACAGTATATGCCACTGAACTTTGATATGAAAGTATCATTCAAGTTAGAGAAACGAGGCTCTAACAAATGGTTTGTACTGAAGTATCAGCCTATGCTAACTAAGATGCATCCTCTTACAGATGAATCAAAGGAATACATAACTAGCTTTGTTGATCTGGTTAAGAAAGAGAATGAGCAAGTCGCTACTAAGATGAGAGAGAACTCATCANGTGNTATTGAAGATGACTTTAGTGATATCATAGATGGTGACTAGTATTGCTGAGAAGCTTGAAGACTTCCTAGCTAATGAACCAAAGATCCCTGATGATATTATATTCAGGGCTAGTCAGATGTTCAATAACAAGCTAGGAAAATTCAACTTCANGAGAAAGGGAGGGGCTAGGCTACCTTCCATGTCTCAAGTGGGTAAACCATTTTGTCAGTTACACGCTGAGAAATTGGGATGGGAAAAACTACCAGAGGTAAACTCGTTTAAGATTAAGATGCTCTACGGAGATATGACTGAAGTAATAGCAGTTGCATTGCTACTTGCAGCAGGGATTGAAATCGTAGATCTAAACAAAAGAGTATTACTCAATACTGAAGCAGGGGATATCAGTGGGGANCTTGATCTAATCATTCGTGATGGTAACTCATACTCTCTCTGGGATATCAAGAGTGCATCTAAGTTTGCTTTTGAAAAGAAGTTTGAGTCATANCAAGCGTTGAAAGANAATGATGACTTTGGGTATCTGGAACAACTATATGGATACACCAAAGCAGAACGTACAGAAACGCCAGACATAAAGGCTGGTGGTTGGATTGCAATTAATAAAGAGTCAGGAGAAATGAAGGTAGTTCCTGCTGACCCTGATGATGAAGATCAGTACACCACTAAGATAAACAATACAATAACTAAGTACCTTGAGGCTGATGAAACTAACTTTGAAAGATGCTTTGAGGATGAACCCGAAACCTTTTACAGGAAGCTAACAGGTAATAGAAAGCTACATAAGACTTGCACATACTGTAGTTTTAGATATACCTGTTGGCCTAATCTAGTTTATGCGAAAAACCCAAGGTCCAAATCGGCAACGGCGTACAACTACTACACGGTCTTCAAGGATTAAAGTTTCTTCTGCGAAGGCAAAGGGAAGAAGACTTCAGCAGTGGGTACGTGACTATCTACATTCTAATCTAAAAGGTGTAGAGAAAGATGATGTTACCTCTACTCCTGGTGGAGTTAATGGACCTGACATAGGGCTAAGTCCACTAGCAAGGAAGTTATTTCCTTGGACAGTTGAGTGTAAATCTAGGTCTTCTTTCTCTGTATACGAGGCATTGGAACAGGCTGAAAGAAACCTAATTAAGAATACTAAACCTATTGCTATATTAAAAGGTGATAGGAAACAACCTTTAGCATTATTGTATGCTGAAGATTTATTGGAGATACTAACGTGTTCGATGACAAAAAAGAAAAAGTAATACATCAAGTTACAGTACCAGATAATACATTTGCTATCTTCTGTAACTACGATGAAGACAGTAAAACTATTAGTTTATATGTGGGAGACTTTACATCTGATGGGTTAGCAGGTGGTCCTGCCCATGAGATGTTATTAGAAATTGGTGACAGTATTACTATGATGCTTGAAGCTACTATACAGAATGCAGTTTCTAGTAATGTTGGTGATGGTAAGGTAGAACTGAAGCCAGTTGAGAAAGTAAAAAATATAGACGGTAATATAATTTATGCAAATTTTTCAAAGAGGTTACACTAATGACAGTTGATATGGTTAATCATCCACCTCATTATAATCAAGACAACATAGAATGTATTGATGCAATCGAGGCAGCAACAGGTAAATATTTTAGATACTATCTACAAGGTAATGTAATGAAATATCTTTGGAGGTTTGACTATAAAGGTGAGCCAATAAAAGATTTAAAAAAAGCACAGTGGTATCTTGAAAGATTAATAAAAGAAGTTACTCTTGAAGAG
>FUFK010044561.1_pt1 | contig 15539 bp, 14 predicted proteins | sample 1021851 | NCBI WGS metagenome assembly FUFK01 (sample SAMEA51879418, study PRJEB19060) | metagenome | reverse complement strand
TGATTATTGACTCAAAGCCCACACTAGAAAGTGAATCATCAATCGCTACATTCGGTGCTAATGACCAGAATAATTCGGGGACATATCCACCGATCATCGATGAGATTCCGACCATTTTAGATTCCATCAAATCGATTTCAGAATCTTGCAGACACATCAACCAAACATCAAGATCCGGATAATCTTCTAATTTTGGACTCAGAATTCTTAGGGATTGGTGTAATTCATCTCTGTGTTCTTCGATTGAATCTGTTGTAAGTTCGCTGAAGTTATTGGAGATGTCAAGTGCGCGCAGTATTATTTCTAGGTCCCAGCCATATGTTATTGATGCCATATTCCGAACCCTGTGTTAGTACTATATAGAGGAGGTTTTGAGTGAGTGGCATGAAAGTGAAATTTAATATTTTCAGGCCCAATCATCAAGTTAGCTATAGAAGCGACTCAAACTTAATTGAAACTTCATCCGAAAAGTGTGCTAAAAGTAAACCACATACCCATTATAACAAGAACGACAAGAAGAACTGCACCTTCAAATAAAATATAGTGGAAAAGCTCCTCTACGAAACTTGATTTTCTGACCTTTTTGCTGACACGGCCTCGTGATTTCTTGGTGAAGTATTTCTCACATTGGGGGCATTTTAACTTGCCCTGGTATCCATGAGGTATACGCAATCTCCGCTTGCAGAACGGGCAGTCAAGAATTTCCTTATCCTGTGATTTTTGCTCGAGTTTCGTTGAGTGTTTCTCAATCCATCGCTCGGCTTCTTGGTGTTGTTGCGGCGTAGCATACTCATGAGCATTCTCTTGTGATACCGGTGGCGGAATCTCGATTATGCGCCTCATTAAAACGACTCCTTCCGAGGCTAACTTTTCGGTGCAAATTGATAAAATATCTCCCGACATGTAATGCACACTAAACTGCATAGGTTTGTAATACGAAGCAGGAATTACTTCTGTTGGTCAAACCCATAAGGATAAACTGGACCTTAGAGTTCAGCTAATTAGTAAAACAGAACAAAACCTAATAGTGGTACAAAAAAGAACAAAATTATAACTCCGACAAGGCCAACCACTGCTTCAATTATGACTTCATAGAATTCCGCTGGCTCTTCCTCGAAAATAGTTTTTGCATCACGATGTTGTCCAGTTTTGTTTACATCTTGGTTAGATTTATTTTCAATAGAGTGCCTTTCAATCCAGTCATCAGCTTCTGTAATTTTGGATAATTCTTCTAAGTATTCGTCTTTGTTCTCCTCCGTGATAGGCGGTGGAATGTTTAANTTACGTTCCATCCAACTCTCCTATTTGGGAATGAATTATTTGAGATTGATAAAATGTGTCCCGACTCACAAGAATTATTCAGCGCTAAAGCAACTATTTCATTTAATATTCTAGTATTAACACACCCACTACCCAAATGAAACCAACGCCTAATCCTATTGCTACGGTCGCAACTGGCAGGCCGATGAGAAAAAGTATCCATCGTAGAGATTCATCCACTATGTCACTAGTTATACTCTTGGAATTTGGTTGTTTTTCGGGGTCTTGACTGATATTGTTTTCTTTGTTTAATACCGGTGGCGGAATGTCTAATTTACGGTCCATCGGATTCTCTCAATGATTGGTAATTATTTGAAATTGATAAAATCTGTCCCGACTAACAAGGAAAGGAGTTAATCACATGTAAAAGTCTAGTAATTATTTTACCAATAAAAAGGTAGGAATAATATAGGGCCAAAAACAAAAAACAGAAAGATACAAACGTCAATCACAAATTGAACAGATAGTGGAAGTTCTTCCTTGAAAGAGGTTTTTACATCACGATGTTGTTGTTCAGTTTTGTCTACTTCATGATTAGATTTATTCTCAATAGAGTGCCTTTCAATCCAGTCATCGGCTTCTGTAATCTTGGATAGTTCTTCGATATATCTGTCTTTGTTCTCCTCTGTGATAGGAGGCGGAATCTCCAGGACATCCTTCAAATCTATACCCCTCATTGTATAGCCCTCTTTGATGTTGATAAAATGTGTCCCGACTAACAACTTTCTGTAATTGTGCACTAGCTGATGTAGACTTTTGTTGACATTGCATGGTTTGTAGTCAGAACAACCGATAATGAATAAAACAAACTACAATGATAATATTAAAATTTCCAGAATGTATACAATCAGAATCACAATCTCGGGAATTAGCAAAAGCCACCACCATTTAGCAAGCTCAGCAACACTGTCTTTATGTTGTATTATTTTCACTTCATGTTGATTGTTTTGAGCATAATTCTTGTCTGAACATTCATCATATTCCTTAATCTTGGATAATTCTTCGAGATATCTGTCTTTGTTCTCCTCTGTGATAGGTGGCGGAATCTCCAAGACATCCTTCAAATCTAGACCCCTAATTGTATAGCCCTCTTTGATGTTGATAAAATGTGTCCCGACTCACAAGTTCTATCAAGAAATATTGATATCCTCTCTCAGATTCCTTGCAACAATGAAGCAGAACATTTCCGCTGTATTACTCTGCCTGCTAATGATTGCAAGTTCCCTTGCCGGATGTATGGGCACTGATGATTCAACTGATGATTCTGCAGTTGCAGAATTGGAGAATGAAATCACGATGCAAGATGAAAAAATTGCAGAACTTGAAGCCGAAGTTGCGACATTAATCACACAGCATCAAGAAGCAATGGCTGAATTGGCCACTATTCAATCCACTTTGCAAACTACACAAGCAAGTTTGGATGCTGCGGAAACTAACGCAACCATACATCAAGCAGAGATCTCTTCTCTTGAAGCAGAGCGAGAGATGGCACTAGCTGAGGTCAGCATGCTCAATGAACTGATGAGCAATATGAGCGACCAATCTAACGAGACATTGGAGAGCATGGCCTTGCAAATTGCAGAACTTAATCAACACATGAGTAATCTATCACTTATGTTAAACGAATCATACGACCGACACCAAGAAAACGTTACATTGGTGACCCAATTGACTGTGGAGCGAGACAATCTCCAAGCCGCACTTGATCAAGCCAACAATACGATCGCAGGTTATCTACAGGATGCAGCAGATGCGCAGGCTATGGCCGAGCTTCAAGACCATGTAGATGGCATCATTAACGCAGTTGCACTCGACTCTGAATCAAATGGGGACCCTCGAGTCACCATCACAAACAATGGCCTCAGTACACATTTCAGTTACACCAGTAACATAACTGAGGAGCATACAATTTATGTTGAGATATGTAATTCTTCAGACACATGGGAATTTGGTTTTGACGGAAAATTATTCCAGGCCGCTACGGGTCTAAATTGGGTAAGTATGCAAGATGATGCGGAGATAAGAAATTACGCTTATCGCATAAGTTCTATCGACACCAACGGGTTTAATATGCATGGATGTTATATTCTTAAAACCCCTGTTTCATTTAATCAATTCAACACTAGTTTTAGTTATCCAAATCTGAATCTATTCGAATACTCTTCAAGTTCCCAAAATCCGGAACTATATATTTCGGTGTGCAAGCAAAATGATTGCCCACAGACCGCTGATTGGAGAGTGCCCTACAATGGCTTTAGGGATGGCGAACTTCATCCACATTACTTCTTAGGTGGAAATGTTATTCCTGTTACAATCAATAGTGAATTACCGTGTACGATTAGTTTCTTGGCAGGTGCTGGAAGCTCATGCCAACCACCGTCATGCACTGACGTTATGGAGAATGTTGGTAGCGGTACATACATAATCGATTGTGAATCAGTTGCTATAGGGGAATCGCCTTATGGTCCAACAAATTATACGATGCTAAACGCAAGCACAATCTTCTTTGAACAAGATGGCTGGGGAGACTCTGAAATTTATGTCTGTAATCCTAGCGCTAGTGCCTATTTGTTCACTGGCAGTTGGGGAACTGCAGATGTGTTCATTCTAGGCTTGGGTTCTTCCGACGAAATAAACCACACCTACACAACTGGCAATCCAAACTCGGGTATACTAGAAACAAGTTCAGGTGGAACTTTCAAGTATAAATTAGGCGCATGGTCAGACATATCCTTGCTAGACTGGAATGACCCTGATGGCGTTTGTTGATTGAACCTGTGTGGATTCCTTCTCACTAGGTTTGGACTCACAAGAGTTCAAACCCCTAAGCCTTGAGGCTTGTCCATGAGCGAGGTGCCAGAAGGTGTTGACTTGTCCGGCTTTGCCAGGAAACCTCCTCGCCCAACTGCAACCATGACGCTCACCCGAGATGGGCCAAATGGTCCTGAGCTATTACTCGGCTTGCGCAGTGAAACCATGGCAGCATTCCCCGGCTATTGGGCATTTACTGGCGGTGGAGTTTCTCGAGTTGATGCCGCAGCAGTCGACTCATTTTCTGTGTTAGATATTGAGCATGGCAAGGCTATTGCTTGCATCCTGCGAGAAACCTGTGAGGAACTTGGCATTGCGCCCAATGGTGATCATGTTGTAGTTATTGATGAAAATGCGCGGTTCGACGTCATCAAAGACAAAGCCAACTGGTTGCCTCATGCTGAGGATTGTAACATCCCAGTGAATACGGATAACATCAACATACTGGGGCACAGAATAACCCCGCCATTTGGACCAGTCCAGTTTGATAATGCCTTCATTCACTTTCACTGCGGAGATTGGCAAAGTGTGCCAGAGATAGACCTTGAGCCACAGACTGAATTTGATGATATCATGTGGGCCCGGCCTCAAGATATTCTTGAGCGTTGGTCGCAGCACGAAATCAGGGTCGCTCCACCAGTAATCTCTGTTTTGATGGAAATAATCAGGGTGCTCGAATTTTCCAATAATGATATGGTCGAAGCAGCACACAATATCTCTCGACGTCAGCCAGGCCGTCAGTCAATTTTGTTCGCTTATGGCGTGGAGGNAGTGCCGATTAGAACCGNAACATTGCCACCAGCAGACCACACGAATTGCTACTTACTCGGNGACCCTAACGGCGAGTTCATCATTATTGACCCGGCTGTTCGCTATCGAGAAGATATGGAATCATTAGCNGATGCAGTTGAACGTCATAATGGCACGCCGATTGCGATTGCGTACACCCATTCACACAGCGACCATCTTGCTGACATGGATTTGCTAACCGAGGCATTTGACCTGCCGGTGTGGGCCAGTGACTATACTGCAAAGAGTGTAAAGTGTGACCGCATTTTACAAGATGGTGAAAAGTTGCAGTTAGGCAATCAAGAATGGCAAGTACTAATCACTCCGGGGCACCATCCAGGACATACTTGCTTTCTTGGCGAAGCCGGACTGATAGCCGGCGATATGGTGGCAGGCTTTGGCACTATCTTGGTCCCCCCAGCAACCGGTGATATGGATGAATACATCCACCAACTTGCTCGCTTGAGGGATTTGCAACCCCATCTAGCATTTCCCAGCCACGGACCGGTGATTGCGTTGCCAGAAAACAAATTCAACCATTATATCAAACACAGGAGTGCTCGCCACGAAAAGGTCCTTGAAGCGGTCACCGAAGGTCTGTCAAATCTATCTGAAATTGCCATAAAAGCGTACGAGGATACACCAAACGCCCATCCCGGACTGGCCAAAGATCAGACCCTCGCTCACCTAATCTCGCATCAGAGACAAGGCAAGGTAACTCAAGATTCAAGCGGCAACTGGTATGCAAGCATTGATTGATAGCATGTCCTAGCGGTCTCATGCCTCGAAGGTTAGTAATCACCAAACCTGGTTCTCCATCAGTGCTCGATGTCATCGAGATGCCAATGCCACAAGCTGGCAAGGGCGAGGTCTGCATCGAAGTTCATTTTGCTGGCATCAACTTTGCCGATACGCTGATGCGCCTCGGTCTGTATCAGCCAAGACCACCATTTCCGTTCACTCCGGGTTACGAAGTAAGTGGTATTATACATTCACTGGGTGAAGGTGTGACCGAATTTGAGGTTGGTCAGCGAGTAGTGGCTGCGTCGCAAACCGGTGGTCAAGCATCGCACATTGTTGCTCAAATTTCTCGAGTTATTCCACTACCAGATGAGATGTCACTGGAAAAGGCCGCTGCAATGCCAGTGACTTACATGACAGCTCATCACATGTTGCATCACCTTGGTAATCTCAAACCAACCGACACAGTATTGATTCACGGCGGAGCAGGGGGAGTCGGCACTGCCGCACTCCAACTATGTCAATGGGCAGGTGTAAGCAAGGTTTGGGCCACGGCATCGGGACACAAGGCAGATATTATCAAACAATATTCGGGTATTCCAATTGACCGACATAAGGAAGATTTTGTTGAGATTGTTAAGCGAGAAACTGGCGGTAGAGGCGTTGATCATATCCTAGACCCAATTGGTGGTGAAAACCTCAAGCGCAGTCTGAAAGTGCTCGCCATGGGTGGTAAACTCTACTCCTTCGGTATGTCTGCTGCAGCACCAACCTCCAAACGCTCGCTGTTGAAAGCATATTTTGCTTGGCGTAAAACACCAAAGTTTGACCCATTGAAGATGATGTCACGCAATCAAGGAGTATTTGGTGTCCACATGGGGACATGGAATGATGAGGCGGTCATCGCTGAACAGTTGCATCGAATTATCGATGGNGTCAACCAAGGAGTGCTNGACCCCGTNGTTGATTCGGTATTTGCCGTGGAAGATGCGGCACAGGCCCATCAGTATATTCATGATGGCAAGAACATTGGAAAAGTGCTACTGAGTTTCAAGTAGATTTCAATAAGCGCAAGTTGTCGACTAGACTGAGGCGGTGCAGTGAAAGCCAACATGAGCGGTTTTGACCTTCGAGCAATCGTTGGCGAACTTAGCCAGTATGTTGGGGCGTACGTCAAGAAATCCTACATGCCTCATTATGAGCAGATTGTCCTGCGCATTAACCCAAAAGAAGCCAGTCAGTTTGATTTGGTAATTGTTAGAGGTTCGAGAGTTTATACTTCTAATCGAGACCGACCGATGCCACAAACACCGCCGCCGTTTGCTATGGTGTTGCGGAAATATCTCAAGAATGCTCGAATGACTGCTGTTCGCCAACTAGGCTTTGATCGCGTCTTAGCTTTTGATTTCGATACTAAATTTGGTGCCATGCATTTGTATGTAGAAGTATTTAGGGAAGGTAATATCATTCTTGTTGATGATGAAGGCATCATCATTCAACCACTTACTCATGCGAAATACTCGGGTCGTGTTCTAAAGAAAGGCGTCCAGTATGCTCCACCCCCGCCGGCTAATGATCCGCATGATTTGGATGAGGCAGCGCTGAGTCAAATCTTTGCTAATTCCGAGCGCGATCTAGTCGCTACGCTGGGTGGCAAAGCCAATCTTGGTGGCACTCATGCGAATGCAGTGTGTGACTTAGCGAAAATAGCCCCCAATTCAGCGCCGGGTGACGTCGAGGTGAAATTAGTCCATGAAGCACTTAGCTCACTGCTTGGAAGTCTAGCAAACGATGCTAAGGGATATTTGATTTTAGACACTGAAGGGGACCAAACCCCAGAAGAATTGCAAGCGTTGGCCGATAAGCAAGTAGATGGAGCCGAGCGAGATAAATTCCTTGCGCAACACGTCAACGAGGCTTCACCGACCATGCTGCCGTCGCACAGTGGCAAGGCAATTATGGAATTCGAGCAACTCTGTCAAGCAGTAGATGCATGGCGCGGCGCGCATGATGCCGGGGCGTTAGCCCGTAGAGAAGCAGAAAAACTTGACATTGCTTCCCCCGGTAGAGGCTTTTCAACCGAGGTCGANAAACTAGAGCGCCGGCAGGCACAACAAGAAAAGGCGCTCGACGGTTTTGCTAAGAAAATCGCTAAACAGCAAATAATCGGCCACACGATTCAAAACAATTGGTCACACGTAGAGAGTTTACTGGGACAAATAAACGAATCAATCAAACAAAATGGTTGGCAAGAGACGCGAAAAATGGCAAAAAACATTCCTTGGATTGTTTCCATGAATCCAGCTGAGCGGACATTTGTCACAGTTTTGCCCGACGATTCTGGTGAACCAAAAGGCCCACAAGCAACGTTGCATCTTGATGAATCCGTCCATCAAAATGCTCAACGCTTTTTCGAGGTGGCGCGCAAACAGAAATCAAAGACCAAGGGTGCAACAGACGCGCTAAATGCTACTAACATACAACTTAAACGGGCGAAAAAGAAAGAAGTCAAAGCAAAAGAAAGTGGCCGCTTGAGCAAGGTAAAACGAAGTAAGCGTTTATGGTTTGAAAACCACCGTTGGTCAATGACCACCGGCGGGCATTTATTGGTCGGTGGGAAGGATGCCAAGGGTAATGACGCCATTGTAAAGAAACACCTCTCTGGTAGTGATATGTACCTGCACGCTGATATTCACGGCGCACCAAGTTGTAGCCTCAGGGCCTCTCAAGGCTTTGTTGTTGATGATTATCGACCGGGCCATATACCCTCAGACATACCGACATTCAAGTTGGTTGACAAACTTGGCGATGAGCGGATTAATGATGCTAAGTTGGCTGAAGCTGCAACATTAGCATTGTGCTGGAGTCGCGCCTGGGCTAGTGGTGGTGGACATGGCACGGTATTTGCCGTAAAACCCGCACAGGTATCCAAGACTGCACAAACAGGGGAATTCGTCGGTAAAGGAGCGTTCATTGTTAGAGGGCAGCGGCAGTGGTTCAAGGATTTGGATGTCAGATTGGGTATTGGTATTATTGCCATCAATGGTGTACCTCTACTAATGAGTGGGATTCCTAAATTAATCAGTGAGATTTGTCCAAGGCACGCAATATTGAGCCCGGGAATTGCCAAAAAGGACAAACTCGCTAATCAAATATACAAGAATACAGGTATATCTACCGATGAAATATTAGCGGTCTTACCTGGTCCGTGTGAGGTTATTGAAGACAGGGGGATTTTTACTCCACCTTCGAAAAAATCCGAAGAAGAATGATCAATCTATCGCAAATTGCATTGTCGCACAATCGGCACATCTACCATTGGCATCCATGGTGCCCTTCTCAAGCCTTAGACAACTAGCACAAAAGCCCCCATTGAGCCTAATTGTGGATTTGCTTGCACTCTGCATGGGCCCNTAGGGTGAACCCGACTACTTTGAAGGCTTGTTATGGGTCAAAGCATTATATTTTGAAGTAAAAGGGATACGGCGTATCATGCAAGAGCGCTCTGAGGCTACGTTTTTTACTCGCCTGACCAGTTCACCTGCGTTTCGCTCACTGATGTTATTTTCCGCGTTTAGAGCCGTTTATGGAATGGGCATTTTAGTGGTCACTTATTTCCTAGCAACTAGTGGAAACGCGCCAATTTGGACCTCAATCCTGTTCCTATTATTCTCGATGGTCTTTTCTCGCGTATTATTTCGATTTATCAAAAGAAAGTGGTCCAACCCGGAAGACCATAGGGAATCGGTTATACCGACGACCGCAGTTTGAATTCGTCTATCGTGTCGCTGATGCATTCATCTAGCGAGATCCATTCCATCCCCAATACTTCAGTGGCTTTTTGCGACGAGATATTTGAGTCACCGCGAAAGAAACCTTTGACAGTTTTCCTAGTCATGTAACGCTTCTTACCCCGCAAGCCGTTAACCCAATCAAACAATACCACCAGTGACATCATAGCACGGGGTATGCCTAGTTTTGGTGCTTTGCTTTCAGGATATAGTCGCTTAACCGTTCGACAAACATCGACTAAGGTTAGATTATTATGCGGCGCTAGGATAAACCTACCAGCAGCGTCTTCGACTTCGTAGGCCTTTCTGTGTGCTATTGCGACATCTTTTACGTGGACTATTGACAAGGGTATCTTTGGTGCCATCGGCACATTACCATTCATGATGTCNGGAAAGAAGTCAACACTTGGTGTAGTGTTAACAAACCCGCCTCCAATGACCGCGCTGGGGTTGATTACGCGTAGGTCAATATCGAATTCCTCGGCGAGTTCCCACGCTTTTCGTTCACTATCGGTTTTAGCAATTATGTATGGTGATGACCTTTCAGTCTGCCAATCATCTTCGGTCTTTGGTCGACCCTTCGGAGTATTGCCAACCGCAGCGACACTTGAAGTGTAGATGACTCTACTTATGCCGGCGTCTCGAGCTGCGGTTAGCAGATGGGTAGTTCCCAACAAAGCAGTGTCTATAATCAGTTGACCATCTTGAGTATTGGAGTAAATCGTCGCAGTGTGGAATAATGAATCACAACCCGCAATTAATTCCGACCAATTATCGCCGTCTAGAATATCGCCTTCGACTAATTCCAAGCGTTCAGTTACATCGAGTTCTGTTGCATGATTGATCACATGTTGGGTTTTCGATTTATCGTTTAAATCTCTCACTGAACCTTTGACACTGTAACCATTTTCTAGTAGGTCTCGAACAATATGATTACCAATATGTCCGTTTACTCCAGTAACGAATATTGTCTTTCCATTCGATTTAGGCTTGTTACCCATCCAACCACTGATTGATTTGTGCCTGACGTTTGTTAAAATACTATGTTTGAGGGAGACCACTCACATTGATGTAATATGCTGATTCAGGGCCCTTCATGCCAGCAAGAAGCGTCGAGGAAGAACTGGCCGAACTGGCTGCCTTGGTTGACGAGGCCGAGCGACTTGGTTTTGATCCCTGGCCGCCGGATAAACCTGAACGACCATGGGCACGTTGGGCCCTTGGTTCATTCATGATTATCATGATGCTATCCGCAGTCTCAAAGGTCTTCTTCCGCTTTGTCTCCATCTAGCATGGAGAGGAAGAACATAGCTTTCTTTAATCTCTGCGAGCGATTAATACGGCACTCAACAAAGCGATGATACCTGCAGCGGCTCCGAAACCAGGTAGCATTGGATTCTCGTCAGAATATTTGTCAGACGAGTTTGAGTATAGTCTGACCATATTCCATTCGCCACCTGCATCAAAATCGGGGTTGATGTGAACCATGTCGNNTTGAGTGATGGTTCCAGAACTATCCGCATCATGGAACATTACATCGGCTCCAGGAGCAGTTGCATCTGCGATTGAAATCTTTAGGACATCATCGCCACAAGTCATTGCATTAGTCTCAACCATGTCTGTTGGTTCCATGCTACCGTCTTCGTCAGGTTCGCTGTCCATTGTGCAGTTTGCAAGCACGATGTGATAGTCAGCAAATGAGCCCTCAACTTCAGCCGGAGTCATCATGTCGGCAGTGTCAATCATCCAATCAACGGCAGGTCCGTGACCATGGTGATCATGTCCATCGTGATCATCATGCCCTTCATGGTCATCATGTCCATCGTGATCATCATGCCCTTCATGGTCATCATGTCCGTCATTATCATGGTCCTCATAGCCCCAATCGTCATCACCGTCAGTGCATGAACCATCAACGTCAATACAGATACAGGGCTCACCGTCAGGGCATGTGGGTACTTCGCCTGCACCTTCTGGGCAAAGGATTCCACCCATACTGTTGGCATACTCTTCACCATCATTTGAACAATAGAATACATAGTCATCATCGCCATCGTGTCCTTCGTGGTCTTCCTGGTGTTCTTCAGGAGATGGTATTGTATCTGAAGAGTAAGCAGACGGAGCGAACGCTATATGCTCTACTTCATCCATTACGATACCGTCTACACCTACTGGTGACATTTCCCAATCCTCAGTTGTATGATTCCATACATATACAGCCCAATACCATGAACCATCGGTTGGTTCGTCGACACCAGCAATGCTGTTAATGTAGTGGCCACAGCATTCGTAGGTAGTGTGTCCAAATGCTATGTTGTTTTCATAGAAAGCTTCTGTGCTTGCATTCCAGCCAGAGGCATAGTCATATCCGTAGTCATCGAGGTCTACTTCGTATTGGTCGGTTGTGTTGTCAAAGAACAGCACGGATACGCTGAAACGCTCTTCCTCGTGGTCACCATGATCACCATGGTCATCGTGCCCTTCATTGTCATCGTGCCCTTCATGGTCATCATGCCCTTCATTGTCATCGTGTCCATCGTGGTCATCATGCCCTTCATGGTCATCATGCCCGTCATCGCCATTGTGTCCATCATGGTCATCGTCACCCATTGGTTGTAGAGTAAATGGTAAAGCATGATGCATGAGAGTGTCATCATTTGTTAGTAAAGCCTCAACGGAATCTGTATCAAGGATTGTAATGCTGGAAGTGCTGCTCATTCCATCAGGGGTTGTTTCCACCATCACTAGTTGGGTAACTTCAAAGGTTAGTGAAAGCGTGAAGGTCATAGTAACGCTGTGACCCATTGAGTCATCGAGCGTGGTTGAGAATGAATATCCATTGGCAGTGGCTAAACCTAACTCAAACATTGCTGTTGCAGGGTCAAAGCCTTCAGGTATGCTGACATCTGTATCAGGCAAGCCCATGTCAAAGTCATCACTCATATCATCGCCCATGTCATCATCATGATCGTCATGGTCATCACCGTGGTCATCGTCATGATCGTCCATAGCATCATCGTTGTCGTCTGTGCCGTCATCCATACCATCGCTGTTTCCATTGTCACCGTCATCGTGGTAACTACGGGCGTCAGCTCCTGAACCATTATCAGAGTCTTCGATTTGTATGACAACATCATTATTATCCGTGTCACTTACGTCATTTTCGTCATTTTCTTCAAGATAATTTTGTTCATTCCACGTTTCAGAGAAAATTCCAGCGCTGTTCATCTGGAATGTGTTGCCCATCCATGTCACAACAAAGTTGGTAGTTCCATCCGGATTTTCAGTCATTAACTCGCCTATTTCAATAACCATCATTCCCATATCAACTACTGTCATAAAATAAATGCCATCAGGGGAAACGGCCATTGTGTTGGTAAATGTGGAAGTCATTCCATCGGAATCAGTCTCGCTACCTTCCATCATCATGCCCATTGTTTCACCCCAAGCTGGTCCATTGTCAACAAGGTTGACAAAATCTGTAACCGATTGTTTGAGAATTTGCTCAGTTAAACACGCTAAATTATTGGTCGCATTTTCGTCATAATTGTAGGCAGTCTCGTCATTACATCCTGGTAACTCGACAATACTGTCAACTATACTTTCTACATCTTCATCTGTTAAATCCATACATCCAGCTAGGATCATTGAAAAGGTCATCAGCAATGCTAGTATCTTTCTCATGGTTTTGGCCAATAAATGATGGTTCATAAATGAATCACCTTAAGTAAAATCCTTAAACGACCGCTTAATTGAAAAAGCAATTACCACAGCGCTAGTCATAGTCCCTTAGTGTAGCGGTCCATCATGGAGGATTCTGGTTCCTCCGACCTCGGTTCAAATCCGAGAGGGACTACCAACCAATTATTCAAAGCCAGGGTATTTTTTTGATAGGTCTGCCTCAGTGCCAATCGTGAAACCAGTCACCATTTGTATTGCTGAGCCATATTTTATCATGCCAGAGTATTCTTGAATTTTGCCAAATATCGAGACTCTTAGGCGGTATTTAGTGCGCCTTTTTGTACCACGCTTACGATGATATTTGTAAAAGTGAACCCCGACTTTGTAAGTGCCTTTTGGCGGGTTGTTCTGCCATACGACATTCTCGACTGCATTATCACTTACCGGCTTGACATTCATATCAACATCGAGTTCGCCACCGCATTCACTATCTTTGTTGTTGAAATAGATTCTTTCACCCGACGGGCAAAATAAGTGTAGGTCTAAGTCGTTGTAATCATCCCATGCAAGCGAGACCTGCACCGCACCAGATTTCCCACCTTCTCTTTCCAAACGCTCGTCAAGGTCATCGTTTTCTGGTGGGGATTCTTCAACGATAATTCCTGAACCAACCATTTCGCTTTCAACGAAGGTTGCGTGTTCTTCAAGCGATTCTTCATGTTCGGAAATCCACTCAGCTCGAGCATCTAAATCCATGATTCTCTCCTGCTCAGTATATTCCCCAACTTCTTGGTTTTCTAGTTCAGGAAGGTCGCCGATGACATCTTGTAAAATTAGTCGTAATTCCATGATATTGGCATCTCGACTCTCATCACGTTCCTGCCATGATTCATATTCCTTCTCAGTTAGTTCTTCGATTTGCTTGGTTCGCTCGACAGGTGGTTTGTCTGATTGACCAGATGAATCAGCCGGGATTACAGTTTGATTGGTGCTGGGATTGATTAGGGGAGGTAAATCAGGTGCATACTTCTTCCGTCTTGCTTCGCGTAATAATCTTTGATTACGCCGCTTGTTAAGCCGATAACCAGCATATGATAAGCCGATAATGGCGACCGCCTGGGCTGCGGTAATAATCAGGCTCATGGTTAGTAATACTCCCTACTCCTTTATTGCAGATTGGGTTAATGTCCCAATATTAAGCTAGGAATGCTGCATTGATTTTGTCCAAAGTAGCCTTATCCGGCCGCAATTCACTGTCAGGGACGTCGATCAACGGGGTATCAACTAGACCTAAATCTTCGACTAGTGATGCTTTTGTGTTGTCGAAGTAAAGTAATCCAGTCACGTGCTTAGCGTTGGTTTCTGCCTGATGCAAAGCCGTCAAAGCGGCAACAGCATCGCTGGGGTCATGCTCTTTGGAGATAGTTTCAAGTCTTATTGTTGAACCATCATGTAGGGTAATATCTCTAAAGTGTCCTTCTGGCACCTCTACCTCGGTTATTGGGTTAAAGTGAGGTATGTAATCGGTCATATGTAGGGTGATTTCATTCTCTTTAACGTAGCCATAGGATTTCATAGATTCATCATTATTGTTGAATGTGACACATGGTGAGATAACGTCAATCAAAGCAAATCCTTTGTGTGACATAGCCGCTTTGAGGATTGAATTCAACTGCTTTTTTGAGCCAGAGAACGAACGGGCAACAAATGTGCAGCCGAGGTTTATTGCCAAGGCACAGAGGTCAATTGGTTGGGTTTCGTTAATCGGACCCTTCTTTTTCTTGGAGCCGATATCAGCAGTTGCAGAGTATTGTCCCTTGGTAAGACCGTAAACGCCGTTATTTTCGACGATGTATACCATGTCCATATTTCTTCTAATGGCGTGAATGAGCTGCCCGATTCCGATGGAAGCGGAATCTCCGTCCCCAGAAACTCCGATGTATAGCAGGTCTTTGTTGACCGCGTAAGCACCAGTGGTAACTGACGGCATTCTGCCATGAACGGTGTTGAATCCATGTGACTGTCCTAGGTAGTAGGCTGGGGTTTTCGACGAACAACCGATGCCCGACATTTTTGCAATTCGGTGCGGTTGAATGCCATTTTCCCACGCAGCATTAATGATGACATTGGAAATTTGGTCGTGTCCACAACCTGGGCATAGTGAACTTGGACCGCCTGTGTAACTGTCTTTTGGCTCGTTGATAACATTGAGTTTTACTGGTCTTGGTGCACGCTTTGCTTTATCGATCATTGGCTTTCCTCCTCTAGACATTCGAGTATCATATCAGCGTATATTTGAGCACGTGGTGGCATTCCATCTGAGTATGCAACACTGCGTAGTTTTGGCACCAAATCAATCGGTATTTCCTTGCGCAGTATTCCATATAATTGCCCATCGCGATTAAT
>FUFK010063535.1_pt1 | contig 15541 bp, 26 predicted proteins | sample 1021851 | NCBI WGS metagenome assembly FUFK01 (sample SAMEA51879418, study PRJEB19060) | metagenome | reverse complement strand
GAGGACGCAAGTCTGTGAAACTCACCAAATCACAGGTAGTTATCGCTAAGAAATTAGGGGTGCCACTAGAGGAATACGCTAAATACGTGAAGGAAGGAGCATAATATGGAAAAAGTAAAAACTTCACGCGAGTCTGAATCTAGAATTAAAAGTTCTAGAAAGAAAGATTGGACTCCACCATCCAGTTTGGATGCGCCAGCTGCACCGCATGGTATGTGTCATAGATGGATACGTACAGCAACTGCAGGCTTCGAAGACGTTGCAAACGTTTCGAAAAAGCTTAGGGAAGGTTGGGAATTTGTTAAAGCTGAAACACTGAAAAGTGAAATAGGTGAAAATGATTACCCAGTTATTCACGAAGGCAAACATGCTGGCCTAATCGGAATTGGTGGCCTTGTGTTGGCAAGGATACCAGAAGAGATTCTGAAGCAACGTGCTGAGTATTTCGCAAGAATAACTCAAGACAGAACAGACGCGATTGACAGGGATCTTATGAAGGAACAACACCCGGACATGCCGATTAATATTGATCGTCAGTCCAGAGTGACCTTTGGAGGTAACCGCAAAAAATAATTTTTTTGCATTAACTACAAGAGTCTTAAATTAACGTTTATAAGGAGTATATAACAATATGGCAAACGTAAGTGAAAAGTTCGGTCTAAGACCGTACAGAAAGCTAGACGGTACGCCATTAGTTGGTGCACAAAACAGATATCTTATATCTGCTAATAACACTACTGCTATATTCCAAGGTGACTTAGTTATCGCTGAAACAGACGGTACTATTACAAGACACGTTGCGAATAATAGCACAGCAGTTATTGGTGTGTTCAATGGATGTTTTTATACAGATCCTACTACGCAAAAACCGACATTTAGGAACTCGTACCCAGGTTCAGTAAACGCAAGTGATATTACAGCATTTGTAGTTGATGACCCTGACGCAGTTTTTTTAATGGACGCAGACGACACTTTTGCGAGAGCGGATTGTTTTAAAAACTATTCAGTAACTAATGCTACTGGTAATACAAAAACAGGAATATCTGAAGTTCAGTTAGATGTATCTGTATCTGGAACAAATGCTTCATTCGTAATTCAAGCGATGGACATTTCACAAGATCCAGGTAACTCAGCTACAGATTCTGCAAATGGAAATATTCTTGTTAGAATCAACAAACACTTCTACAGAAGTGGAACAGGTATATAGGAGTAATAGAATATGGCTATATCACGATCACAACTAGTTAAAGAACTAGAGCCAGGTTTGAATGCACTATTTGGCCTGGAATATAACAGATACGAAAATCAACACGCAGAGATTTTCGCTACTGAAACATCTGACAGAGCTTTTGAAGAAGAAGTAATGTTAAGTGGTTTCGCAGGAGCACCAGTAAAAGCTGAAGGTGCTGGAGTAGTATTCGATCAAGCGAACGAAACGTTCACTGCTAGATACACTCACGAAACAATCGCTTTAGCATTTGCTATCACTGAAGAAGCAATCGAAGATAACCTTTACGATAGATTAGCTGCAAGATACACAAGAGCTCTTGCAAGATCTATGGCAAACACGAAGCAAGTTAAAGCTGCTAACGTTTTAAACAACGCGCAGAAAGCTGGAGTGCTTGGTGGTGACGGTGTTCCGTTAATCGCGAACAACCACCCACTAGCAACAGGAGGTACATTCTCGAATGTATTATCTGTAGCTGCAGACCTTAACGAAACTTCACTTGAGCAGTCGTTAATCGACATCGCTGGGTTTGTTGATGAAAGAGGTTTAAGAATCGCTACTACAGGTAGAAAAATGATAATTCCAAAAGAATTACAATTTACTGCAGAGCGTATTATGAAATCTCCAATGAGAACAAGCACAGCTGATAACGATATCAACGCGGTAAGAAGCATGGGAATGGTTCCAGAAGGGTATGTTGTAAACAACTTCCTAACTGATACTGACTCGTATTTCTTAATGACTGATGTTCCTAATGGATTTAAACAATTCGTTAGAGCACCAATCAAAACTGCTATGGAAGGTGACTTCGATACTGGTAACGTAAGATTCAAAGCTAGAGAAAGATACTCTTTTGGATTCTCTGATCCAAGATGTGTATTTGGTAACGGAAACTTACCTACATAATAGCTTAAATACTTAACGGTATTTCATAAAGGGGCGGTGTTCACATCGCCCCTTTTTTTATGTATAATAGAAAGACCTAGAATAATAATATATGTTGACTGGCTAGGCAGACGGTATAGAGACAACATATTAAAGCTATACAAAGGAGAATATTATGGCAAACACTACGTTCGATGGTCCAGTAAGATCGAGAAATGGTTTTCAATCTATTGGCCCAGGAGCTTCAATAGCTCTTACTGCAGCAACAGATTTAACTGTTGCAGATCATGCAGGTAGAGTATTAACTATGGATCCAGTTGGAACACCAACTGCAATTACTATTCCTGCAATAGTTTCTACAGCAGATGCTGCAGTAGCAGGACCAGGAAGTGATCCAAATAACAAAAGCACAATTGGAACAACTTTTGAACTTATCTTTATAGATGAATTCACTGGTACAATTAAAACTGCAAGCACAGATGATAAATTTGTTGGTGGTATCTCACTTGGTGTTGACAACACAGCAGTTGCAAAAGCATTTTTCGTGCCTGCAGCAGCTGACAATGAAGTAAATTTAAATGGAGAAGCTGGAGCTGGTAATGCTACTACAGGTGGCTTAATTGGTTCAAGAATTAAATTTACTGCAATTGCAGCAAATAAATATTTAGTTGAGGGTTTATTGATTGGTGATGGTACAGTAGCTACACCTTTTGATGCTCAATAATAATAAACTAGTGGCTCCTTCGGGAGCCACGAACTAGGAGAATTTATGGCTTTTAAAAGTGATATACAAGCAACAAGATTTACAGCAGCAGGTGCTACAGCTGTTATAGCGCAACCTGTAAGATTAAGAGGTATTGTTGTTGCTTCTGACGGTAATGGAGCAGGAAACGTTGTTTTGAATACAACTAGCCAAGCAGGGGGAACTAATTTACTAACAGTAGATGTTCCAACAGGTGATGTAATTAATTTTAATTTTCCTGAAGATGGTATCTTATTTCCAAAAGGTATTTTTGCTTCAACAGTAACAAATGTTGCAGCNGTAACTTTATTGACAGATAAGTATTCAGGACCTAACATGACAACATCTAACCCAGGATAATTATGAGTGGAGGCGGAAGTTTTACATCAGACCAGTCGGTAGCCCACGCAACTGCTACGGCACAAATGGTTCCTCAAAATAGAAGAGCAAGACTTACATCTATACAAGGTAAAGGTAATAGTGCAAGTGGATCAATTATTTTCAGAACTGGTGGTGCTACAGGTACAATCATAGCTACTTATCTTTTTGGAGAAGAAGGTCTTGATATGTATTTGCCTGGATCTGGTATTTTATTTTTAGACGGTATTCATGCAACTATTGCAGGAACTGGCGGAGTAACTATTACGTTTACGTAAGATGTATGAAAGAATTATTATTTTTATTGAGAAGTATGCATCAAAACTTAATGTTTGGTGTTGGCAACAACGAGTAAAAATTTTAAGGAGAAAGCAGGAAGATGAAAACAGGACTTGAAATGATGGGTTATTCAAGGGGTGGTGATGTAATGCCTGCTAGAAATAAAAAGAATTTTAGACCTACCGAAAAAGGTGCTGGAATGACAAGAGCTGGTGTTGCTGCATATCGAAGAGCAAACCCAGGATCAAAATTAAAAACAGCTGTTACAGGCAAAGTCAAAAAAGGATCTAAAGCTGCAAAACGTAGAAAATCTTACTGCGCAAGATCTCTTGGACAATTAAAAAGAGCATCTGCAAAAACACGAAATGATCCTAACTCAAGAATACGACAGGCAAGAAGAAGATGGAAGTGCTAAATTGTACATTGTGTTTACATCCTTGTCATTGTAAAGGAGTTGGACCCTATATTAACACTAACCAATGTATCGGGTATGATTGCGATTGTAGAACTTGCACACACCCAATTATAAAGGAGGATAATGATATGGTAAAAAAAGTAATTAAATGGGTTTGGAATATAATCTGTTGGCCATTTAAAAAAATCAAAGATTGGCTTTGGTCATAATTTATGTCTAACAAACCACTCAACATATCTGAGGAGGCAGCCGTCCAAATGCCAATGAAGACGGTTGCTAGCCTCATCATAATCGTAGCACTCGGCACCATGGGCTATTTTCAAATCATAGAACGTCTTAATGTTGCAGACACTCGTATACAAATAATGGAAAAAGATCTTGAGGAGAATACAGAGTTTAGAATCAAATGGCCACGTGGACAACTAGGTTCACTACCCGCTGATTCTGAGCAGTACATGATGATCGAAGATCTTTATAAAACTACGGATAAGTTAAACAAACACATAGAAAACATGGCGTTAAATAAAGTAAACATAGAATTTTTAAGAAAACAAATGGATAAAGTATTAGAAGACATAGAAAATTTAAAAGATGCAAATCGTGAGATTGGCTACAAGAATGGGAGTTACTCACAGTGATAGGATTATTTTTTACAGGTGTAATTGTTTCAGTTTTAGTTTTATCAATTTTAATTTACGCGAGAAAATATGATTGAGTCTATAGTGGCCCTACTGATGTTTGTAAACGGAGAGATCAAGGAGCACTTGATACAAGAAAATATGGCTGCGTGCCTGCGGGGTAAGCGTCATGCTGAAAGAGAGTATTCAGAATCCGTGTCCTACAAATGCTATAAGGGTAAAGCTGAGACAGAAATATACAAAGGGAGAAAAGGTATCAAATCTTTGATACTAGAATAATGATATATTTACTCAAAAAACTTTTAGGATTTGATATATTAGAAAAACGTATTAGAGTTCTAGAAAGAAAAAATTATTGGAGAGAAAAATATAAACATGGCTTATCTGAACGCAAACATACCTCCAATATATTGTAAAGTAAGAAAAGAGTATCTCTATGACATGGACGAAAAATATAAAAAACAAAGTAGTGACTGTGTTGTCTTTGGTCTTACTTCCATTTCAGGTCGTGCTTTATTATTTAACATTATGCTTCCAAATGGTGCATGCTACTGGAGATTACCTATCTCAGCTTTTTTTCAAAAAGAGTTTGAAAGATATCAAGTCCCTGATATGGCAGTACAAGAATTGGAATTATGGAATTGTTTTAGCTATTGGCCTAGTGTTCATTGTTTTGATTGGTTGGATGGTTTAAATGGCAAGTATATGGGCATCGATAAAAAATTTCATCATGGCAAATATTTATTCACAATTGATTGGGCACATCCAGATACTAACATCCTTGATACTGAACATTCTGAAATACCTCAAGAACATAAGTGTGCGCATATACTGGCTCTTGATAACGGCAATTTTGCAGGTCAGCCTAATAATCGCCTTTTGTGGCATGTTAATAGCTACACTGTTGATAACAGTTGGCCAGACTATAAAGTCCAAACTACTTATTGGGATGCGGAAGATACAACAATGGTGACTGAGGATACAGATAAAATGTTTTACCAAATGGAGGAAAAAGACAACGCTGAAGATCTAAGTTTTGAAAACAATGGAGGAAAAAAATGAACTTGAGTCGTAATTTTACATTATCAGAATTAACTAAATCAGATACTGCAATAAGGAAGGGGATAAATAACAATCCTAATGCAGAACAAATAGAAAAATTAAAAGCACTATGTGAAAACATACTTCAACCAGTGCGTGACCATTTTGGCAGGGTAAAGGTGACTAGCGGATTTCGTAGCGTAGAGCTGTGCCTAGCCATAGGTTCGAGTCAGAATAGCCAACATGCAAAAGCTGAGGCTTGTGATTTTGAATGTATGGGTGTGGACAATGCTGAATTATTTGATTGGATCAAATCCAACCTTCAGCCAGATCAGCTAATTCTCGAGTTCTACACTCCAGGTGAGCCTAACAGCGGATGGATTCATGCTAGTTGGATTGAGGGAACACCAAGAGCATCTTACCTATGGGCCTATAAAAGTGAAGGAAAAACTAAATATAAACCAATTATTGGTAAAGCTAAAGACATCGTTTAATCCAATTGCTAAAAATCTAAGGTCTAGAACTTATAAACCAAAAGTGATACAATCCAAGAAGTTGTACAACCGCAAAAAGGAGAAACATGGCTATCAAACACAGGATTAAATTCAAAGCAGCAATGGGTAGAGCAGCATTCAGCGAGACTACATCAAAAGCTCCTGGCACTAAAATGAAAGAAGAACCATATATTGGAAGTTACATAACTTCTGAGATAGATGGAAAATATATGAGTAATAAAAGTTACGAAAAATATTATGGTGGCTTATTGAAAGGATTTAAAAATAAATAATGTATAGAAAAATGTTATTAGGCGGACTATTAACAAAAGGTTTGAAGGCTGCCGTAAAATCAAAACCTTACCAAGAGTTTAGAAAGAAAGCTATGAAGGATACAGCCGCATTATATAAAAAGGCACCACAAATGGATCCAAGTAGATCTTCATTAAAAGATAAAAAATTTATGAGAGGTTTACAAAAATTAGACACTCAAAGAGTAAAAGGTCAAAAACTTGTAGACATGACACAATTTGTAATTCTTAGTGCAAGAAAAGCTGGTAAAAAACCAATTGTTAGAGAAATGAGAAAAACAAGAAGAGGATTAGCTAATTATGCAAAAAGTTTGAATACAAAAGCAAAAGCTATGATGAATAGAAAACTAAAAAAGAAAAAATTAAANTAATATGGCAACCTACTCATTGGAACTACANCATTTGATTTNAATATAGATGANATNATCGATGAAGGTTATGAAAGATGTGGNTTATCTACTAACGCAGGTTATGATNTAAGATCTGCTAGAAGAAGTTTAAATTTATTATTTGCAGAGTGGGGTAACAGAGGTATTCATCTTTGGAAAGTAACATTAAACACAATAGCACTTGTTGAAGGTCAAGCTGAATATTCTACAGCAACAAACACAAATGATGTATTAGAAGCTTTTGTTTCTACAACATCTGCTAATACTGGAGAGAGAACTGATGTGTCTCTGACAAAAATAGATAGATCAGCTTATGCAGCTTTACCCAACAAAGGAGCAAAAGGTCAACCGTCACAATATTATGTAAAAAGAGAAACTCTACCTAAAATATTTTTATACATAACACCTGATTTGAATACATATACTCATCTAAAATATTATTCTATTAACAGAGTTGAGGATGCAGGAGCTTATACAAATCAAGCAGATGTTGCATACAGATTTTTACCATGTATGTGCGCAGGTCTTGCTTATTATTTAGCAATGAAAAAAGCACCACAATTAGTACAACAAAATAAATTAATATATGAAGATGAATTGAAAAGAGCGTTAGATGAGGATGGCCAAAGAGCTTCTACATTTATAGCTCCACAAACTTTTTATCCATCGGTAAGTTAATATGGGAAAATACGCAACAGGTAATAGATCACAAGCAATATCAGACAGATCAGGTCAAGCTTTTCCATATAATGAAATGGTAAAAGAATGGAATGGTTCATTGGTCCATATATCTGAATTTGAACCTAAACATCCACAGATACAAAGAAGATATAATACTGCAGATGCTATTGCGTTACAAAATACAAGACCACAAAGATTTCAACAACCACAAACAATGAAATCTTTAAATCCAACTTTTGCACCAAATGATAATACACTTGTAGATTCAGGTGGTGCAGCAGTCACTGTAGTAAATGTTTCATTGCCTGGTAACTTTGATTTTCAAGTAAATAGATCTTCATTTACAGGAAATGGTATTACAACAACTGTTGCTTCAATGGTCCCACAAAATCCATCAGAAGAAAATAGAGAAAGACAACTCGATATAACTTTAGGGAGTGTAACAATTACAACATAATGGCAATTACTTATTCAAATTTTCTGACTCAAATTAGAAGCTATGCTGAAGTAGATAGTAATGTATTGTCTGATACTTTACTTGATCAATTTATTAGAAATACAGAATTAGATATTGCAGGTAAAGTTGATTATGATGATACTAGAAAATACTCTACTTCAAACTTCAACGCTAATAAAAGATTTCTTGTCATGCCATCTGATTTTTTAGTGATAAGATCATTACAAGTTTTTGCTTCATCTGACCTTACATCTGCTAGAACTTTTATGGAAAAAAGAGATACAAGTTTTATATCAGAGTTTAATGGCTCTGGTGCTACAGGTCAGCCAAAATTCTACGCTAACTGGGATGATGATAACATTGTGGTTGCTCCTACACCTGATCAGGCGTATGCAGTGCAGTTAAACTACATAATTACTCCCCCACATTTCACAAGTACAAATACTACATTCCTAGCTACATATCAGGAAGCTTTGCTTTTACATGGTGTGTTAGTTGAGACTTTTGGTTACCTTAAAGGGCCCATGGATATGTACAAACTGTATAAAGAAAGGTATAATGAAGGCTTACAGGCTTTTGCGATACAACAAATGGGTAGACGTAGAAGAGCTGAATACGATGATGGAGTACCAAGACAAAAAATTGCATCTCCATCACCGAACACAATTTTATAAGGAGAAATATTATGGCAATAGTACAAGCAGTAGCAAATAGCTTTAAAAAAGAAATACTTGAAGGTAAACATGAGTTACAATCTGGAGGAGATGTTTTTAAATTAGCACTATACGCAAGTAANGCTAACTTATCAGCAGCAACTACTTCATTTACTACAAGTGGTGAACATGGAAATACTGGTCAATACACATCAGGTGGTGGCGTATTAACTGGTCAACAAACTTCGCTAGATACAGGAGTTGCAATTGTTGATTTTGCAGAATTATCGTTTACTGGGGTGACTTTAACAGTTGGTGGTGCATTAATTTATAATACATCACAAGCTAATGCAGCGGTGGCTGTTTTAAATTTTGGTGGAGACAAAACTGCAACTGCGGGAACTTTTACAATTCAGTTTCCAGCATTTACTTCAGCAGCAGCAATATTAAGAATAAGTTAAGGAGGGTGCATGGCTCTTGTCTTGAATGATAGAGTTAAAGAAACAAGCACCACTACTGGAACTGGAACTTTAAATCTAGCTGGTGCTTCACAGGATTTTATAGGATTCGTAGCAGGTATTGGTACGGGTAATCAGACGTATTACTGTATTCAAAATACTGGACAAGACGAATTCGAAGTTGGTATCGGTACAGTTACTGATGCTAGTCCTGATACATTATCAAGACAAACCGTTATTTCATCAACTAATTCAAATAATCTCGTTGATTTTTCAGCAGGTGCAAAAGATGTTTTTTGTACAATTCCACACACAAAAACTATTTCACCAGGTATGGATGCAACAAAATATGTGGTAACACATAATTCAACTTTATCTGAAGATCAGTCTTTAGATTCAGGTGTGTTAGCAGGACCAGTTACAATTACAGCAACACAAACAATAACAGGGACTTTAGTAATAGTTTAATGAGTAAAATAGAAGTAAACGAAATAGATAAACAAAATGGTTCCACATTAACATTAGGTGGATCAGGTACAGCTGTTACTTTAGCTAGTGGAGCTACTCAATCAGGTTTTGGTAGAACAGGAACAGTAGACTGGCAAACTACAAAAAAAACAACTTCTTTTACAGCAGTAAATGGTGAAGGTTATTTTGTGGACACTGCAGCATCTGGCGCAGTTACGATGACATTACCATCATCACCAAGTGCGGGTAATATTGTTGCGGTGAAAGATTATAACGGAAATTTTAACTCAGCTAATTTGACAATTGGTAGGGGAGGTTCTCCTATTAATGGTGCAAGTGGTGCTGACGTAGCTATTAATACTGCTGGTGCTTCAATAGTTTTAGTATATGTAGATGCAACTCAAGGATGGGTAGCAACTCAAGATGATTCATCAACATTTACAGGTGACAGTTTTATAACAGCATCAGGTGGAACAGAAACTGAATGTGGAAATTGTAAAATTCATACTTTTACAGGTCCAGGAACATTTACAGTTTCTGGAGTAGCAGGTTGTGCAGCTAATAATGTTGTTTCTTACATCGTTGTGGCAGGTGGTGGAAGTGGTGGTTCAGGTGGTGGACCTGGAAGTGCTACATCAGGTGCTGGTTCAGGTGGAGGTGGAGCAGGTGGTTTTAGAGAAACTAAATCTCCAATAACCCCATACACAGCCAGTCCTCTTTGTGGATATTCAACTCCAGGAAATAGAATTACAGTAACAGCACAAGCTTATGGAATTGTAGTAGGTGGCGGTGGAACAGCTGCTAGTCCAGGATCACAAGGTACTGATGGAGGAGTTTCAACCTTTTCAACCATAACATCTGCAGGTGGTGGTGCAGGAGGATCAAGATCTGCACCTTCTAATGGAGAGGAAGGACACGATGGTGGGTCTGGAGGTGGATCAGTTACTTCGTGTACTGTAGGACAAGGAAACACTCCTCCTGTAACTCCTCCTCAAGGAAATAATGGTGGAGCAGGACCACCTTCAGTATCAAATACATCTGGTGGTGGTGGCGGTGGTGCTACTGCTGTAGGAGCTAACAATGCTCCTGGATCAGGTGGTGGTATTGGTGGTAATGGCGGAGCTGGAGCAACAAGTAGTATTAATGGAACACCAACTGCAAGAGCAGGTGGTGGCGGTGGTGGAGCTGGTGGAGATGTTCCAAGCGGACATGATAATGCTGGTGGATCAGGTGGATCTGGTGGTGGAGGTGCAGGTGGCAGAACTGGTGGTGCTGGAACTAATGGAACAGACAACACTGGCGGAGGCGGTGGAGGCGGTGGCTCTCATCCTGGTAAAGCTGGTGGAAATGGTGGAGGAGGAATAGTAATAATAAGATATAAATATCAGAATTAATTATGACAAGTACAATAAAAGTAAATAATATAAAAGACACGGGCGATAACAATATGGTTGTTAAGTGTGGAAGCACACTTACTTTAGGAAAATCTGGTGACACAGTTGCCATCGCATCAGGTGCTTCAACATCAGGAATGGGTAGAACAGGTACTGTTGATTGGCAAACTACACCTAAAACAGGAGATTTTACAGCAGCAAATGGAGAAGGTTATTTTATAAACACTACATCAGGTGGTGTAACAATGACTATGCCATCCGGTTCAGCAGGTGCAATAGTTTCAATACAAGATTATAATAAAACATTTGATTCAAATAATTTTATAATAAGCCCTGCAAGTGGAGAAAAAATTAATGGTGGAACTGCTGACGCAGATTTAACAATAGTTACAGAAGGTCAGGGTTTAACTTTTATTTATGTCGATTCAACAGTTGGTTGGAAAACTGTACACGAAAATGAATTTACATCAGGTGGAAGTAGTTTTATATCAGCATCTGGTGGTAATACAGTAGATACATGTGGTAATTGTAGAATTCATACTTTTACAGGGCCAGGTACTTTTACTGTATCTCAAGTTGCAACTTGCGCTGCTAATAATGTAGTTTCTTATTTAATAGTTGCTGGAGGTGGTGGTTCAGGTGGTAACAGGTATCACATTCAAGGTGGTGGCGGTGGTGGAGCCGGTGGATTTAGAGAAGCAAAAAGTCCAGTAACACCTTATACAGCTAGTCCATTAGATGGATATCCTTCGTCACCAAATAGAATAACAGTAACAGCTCAAGCTTATCCAATTGTAGTGGGTGGTGGAGGATCAGCAGGAGGAACAGGTGGTGGATCAGTTCCAGAAGGTAGTAATGCAACTAGTGGAGGAAATTCAAGTTTTGGAGGAATAACATCAGCAGGAGGTGGTTTTGGAGGTCAACCATCAGCTCAAGGTCCAGCACAACAACCAGGTGAACCAGGTGGATCTGGCGGTGGCGGTGGTGGTGGATCACCGCAAAGACCAGGTGGAACAGGAAACACACCTCCTACAAGTCCTGCTCAAGGCAGTAATGGTGGAGCAGGAAGTGTATGTAATCAAACTTTAGGTGGTTCTGGTGGTGGAGCAACAGCAGCAGGAGTAACTTCTCCAGGTTGTAGTCCCCCTCCTTCAACACCAAGTAGAGGAACTGGAGCAACAACGAGTATTTCAGGATCTCCATCAAATTATGCATTTGGAGGAAGTTATAGTTCGTACAATCCAAGTGGAGCAGATCCAAGTTGTGCAGGAGCGAATAACACAGGTAATGGTGGAGATGCATCAAATGCAGGTCCAGGAGGAACTACTCCATCAAGTTGTTTGCCTAAGTATAGCGGAAAAGGTGGGGGTTCAGGTATAGTAATAATTAGATATAAATACCAATAGGTAAATTATGAGTGAAGTAAAAGTAAATAAAATTAGTCCAAGAACAAATTGTGGCACAGTNACATTAGGTGACAGCGGAGATACATTTACAATTCCTGCTGGTGTAACAATTACAAATAATGGAACACAAAATGGTTTTGGAAGATCTGGTTCAGTCGATTGGCAGACAACTCCAAAGACTAACACATTTACAGCAGCTAGCGGTGAAGGTTATTTTATAAATTCAGGTAGTGCAATCACAGCAAACTTACCAGCAGGAAGTGCAGGTGCTATCGTTGCTTTTTCTGATTATGCAAGAAATTTTGCAACATATAATTTAACGATAACACCAAATGGTTCAGAAAAAATAGGTGGTACTGCTGCATCCGCAAAATTAAATGTTGATGGTCAAGCAGCAACTTTTGTTTATGTTGATTCAACAAAAGGTTGGATTAATGTGCAAAACGCAGAGGATACAGAAAAAGGTGCTGCATTTATAACAGCAACAGGTGGAACTGAATCAAATTCAGGAAATGATAGAATTCATACTTTTACAGGACCAGGAACTTTTACTGTGAGTGACGTATCACCTGTTGCAGCTAACAATGAAGTATCATATCTTATAGTAGGAGGAGGAGCAGCTGGAGGATTTGGTGGTAGTTTTGGTGGCGGTGGAGGAGCTGGAGGTTTTAGAGAAACTAAAACTCCTGTTACACCTTATACAGCAAGTCCATTGGATGGATATTCAACTCCAGGAAACAGAATTACAGTGTCAGCTCAAGCTTACCCAATTGTAGTGGGTGGCGGTGGTACAGGTTTAGGACCAGGTAGTACAGAAGCACAAGGTGCTCCTGGAAATAATTCAAGTTTTGGAGGAATAGTTTCCGCAGGTGGTGGTGGAGGTGGAGAATACTCATCGTCTCCTGGACTTAATGGAGGATCAGGTGGAGGAAGTGGTAATGCAACTAGTGGCGGTGGAAAAGGATCAGGTAACACACCTCCTACAACTCCCCCACAAGGTCAACCTGGAGGTGATCAAAATCCTGGTTATGGAAGTCAAGTCGCTGGAGGTGGAGGAGCAACACAAGCTGGATCTGATGCTGCTCCTGGAAATACATCTAACGGAGGAGCTGGAGCAACTACAAGTATTAACGGAACACCAACAACTTATGGTGGAGGCGGTGGAGGTGGAGCAAATGCTCCTCTAACTAATTCTGGTGGAGCTGGCGGTGGTGGAGACGGTGGTCACGATGCTCCAAATTCATCAGGAACAGCAGGCACTGATAATACAGGTGGTGGTGGAGGTGGAAATGGACCTACAGCCACATCATCAGGTGGTGGCGGATCTGGAATAGTAATAATAAGATACAAAGTAGCGTAGTTGAATGAACAAATTTTATAATATATAATAGGAGATAATTATGGCACATTTTGCAAAACTAGGAGCTAACGGAAAAGTTATTCAAGTATTAACACTTGATAACAAAGACATGTTAAATGCTGATGGTGTTGAAGATGAAGGAGTAGGTCAACAATATTTAGAATTACACAATAATTGGCCTGCACAAATGTGGATTCAAACTTCTTACAATACATCAGGTAATACACATAATTCTGGTGATAATTCAAAAGCGTTTAGAGGAAACTACGCAGGTATAGGTTATACTTGGGATGAAGATAATCAAATCTTTTGGCCTAAAAAACCATATGCATCGTGGGTAAAAAACACAACTGATGCTAGATGGCAATCACCAATCGGTGATGCTCCTGCATTAACTGATGAACAACAATCACAAAATGAAGCTGGCACAAATCTATGGGTTTATGATTGGAACGAAGACGGCCAGTCTTGGGACTTGACAGACCATAGAGCATAATTTAAAAAGGTATGTGGTATGCAAAAGAAAGTATTATCTGAACAAGCTTTATATTATGGTGATGTGGCGATGCCTAAAGATTGGGACATCGACCGAGATAAATTACAAGACGACATTTTAAAATCACAAATCACAGATTCACCTTTACCATTTTCACGAACATTCGATATGTTAAATACTTATATGAGAGATCATATATATTTAGAATATGGATTTACTTTAGTTAACAAAGAAACGTGGGGCAATATGTATAAGCCTCAAGAGACTACAATACCATTATTAAATATAGATCCTGTGGATTTGCGGAACTCTCCAGATTATACATTTCTTTATGGAGTTAATGTAAAAAATTGTAATGTTCGAATACATTATGAGGACAACAGACGTAAAGGTAGAAGTTGGGATATATCTCTGACTAATAATAAATTTATAATGTTTCCATCAACTAATATGTATTACTTAACTAATAATCAAAAGGATAGTTTAAATTTTGTGCAAACAATAACTTATGAATATATCTAATTACTATTGGTATTTTAGTGGTGTATTAACACCTAAATTTTGTGATGAGGTTATAGCATACGCTAATGCACAAAAAGAAGTTATGGCTAGAACCGGTGGTTATGGAGATAGAAAATTAAATAAACAAGAAGTATTAGATTTAAAGAGAAAAAGAAATTCTGATTTAGTATGGCTTAATGATACTTGGATATATAAAGAATTACATCCATACGTCCACGAAGCTAACAGAAATGCTGGTTGGAATTTTGATTGGGATAGATCTGAATCTTGTCAATTTACCAAATATAAATTAAACCAATATTATGATTGGCATTGTGATAGTTGGGACAAACCTTATAATAAAGGAAAAGATCATCCTGATAATGGTAAAATTAGAAAACTATCTATGACTTGTCAGTTAACAGATGGCTCAGAATATAAAGGTGGTGAGTTAGAATTTGATTTTAGAAACTATGACCCACATATGCGAGACGAATCAAAACATAGAGTACAATGTAAAGAAATATTACCTAAAGGATCTATTATTGTATTTCCTAGTTTTGTGTGGCATAGAGTTAAACCAGTAACCGCAGGCACAAGATACAGTCTTGTAGTATGGCATGTAGGGAGGCCTTTTAGATAATGTTTATAAATACTTATTTTCCAACTGTAATCTGGAGTGAAGAAAAACCAGAGTTTGTTAAATCTTTAAACAAAGCGAGTAATAAATATATTAAAGAAGCAAGAAACAGAACAAAAGCACATATCAAAAAACACGGTGACTTTGGATTGTCTCATCACTCAACGCCACTTACAGCTGACAATGATTTTTTAGATTTTAGAAATTACATTGGTCAAAAGTCTTGG
>FUFK010063222.1_pt1 | contig 15547 bp, 21 predicted proteins | sample 1021851 | NCBI WGS metagenome assembly FUFK01 (sample SAMEA51879418, study PRJEB19060) | metagenome | reverse complement strand
AGGAACTACATTATTAATTGTAACCATATAAACATCATCACTATCTATGCCTGTTAAGGTAACACTAGATACTGCACTTGTTACTGTATTTGTTGCTACTTGTAGTAATTGACCTGCCATTAGCTATCAACTCTCAATCCATAAGTTCTAATTTTTCCATTGTTACTTGCATAAGAATTAAATACTATTTGAAAACCTGTTACAGAAGTTGTTTCAGTTAATACACCAATTCCTTTTATACCCTGTAACTGTCCATTTAAAGCATTTGATGATTGCACTAAACCAAAAGTATAATTACTAGATGAATAAGGATTGAAAAAATAAGCTACTGCATTTTGAGTTTCCCCACTTGCACTATCATCTTTGCCCCAAAAATTTTCCCAATTAGTATCATTTGTATTTCTTGCCTCAGTAAAACTTGTATAATCATTTAGTCTTAAATATGCCCAATCATATTCAGATGAAGTTATAACACTACCACTTGCATTTATAAATTTTAAATCTATGTTTTGTGCTCCTGTGCTATTAGAAAAATTTTCACAAGTTACTTTATATATATCAAAATCTGCTGAAAAAACATCTGTTACTGAAACTGTGCTTACTGCACTTGTAACTAAAGTTTCATTAATTAATCTTAGGTTACTCATATCTGTTTTACTCCATAGAGTTTTATAGAGCCACCTGCTAATGTGTTAAAACTATCACTTCCAAACCTTACTGCATTATGAACTTCAGCAGTTGGCAATACACCACCACCAAAAGAAAAAATTGTAAAATAAGAAACAGTAGTATAACTTCCATTTAGATGCCAACTAGCAAAAGAATATTTTGAAGAATTACCTAAATTATATAAATATATATATCCATTTAAACCATCTTCACTACCATTACCTATACCACCATTAGCAAGTATTCTGTCTGAACTGGTGCTTTTTATTTCAGTAAAAGAACTTGGATAACCTCTTTGCCAAGCATATTGATAACCACTAGAAATAAATGAAGTTCCACCATTGTTTGAAAATCTAAAACCAATATTATGTCCATTAGTAGTTGGTGTAACTTTTTCTAATTGAAACATAAGAACATCATATTTACTTTCTTGAAGTGAAGTAAAATCTGCATAAGCACTAGAAATAGTTTGTTCAGCAATAAGTTCTAAACTACCACCTAGAAAACCTTGTCGTTCTAAATCAAAACTTTCTTGTGTAGTTAATATGCCTTTATTCTTAACCTGTTGCTTGACACTTGTAGATGTGTCGCCAATATAACCAAATGACATAGTACACCTATGTTTGTTTCAAATAGTTAATTGTAAAATCTATGCTTGAAGCTGCTGAACACAATCCCTGTATTTTATCACCAGTTGTTAAAACTACCTTTGTTTCCCAAACAAGCGTTGTTCCTGCGGGTACAGTTACATCATTTAACAAATGTGGTGTAGTTGATCCGCCAGATTTAACTATTTCAATATCAATGGTAACGTCTTGACTGCTTGAATTAACATTAGCAAATGACATACCAATAATTGTTTCTGTTGTGCTTGATCCCACTGCGTCTAAAAGATCTGCGTTGCTTGTCCCAAGTGTTCCAACAACTCCCTCTAAAACGTCCGGCATAACTTACTCCTTTCCTAACTAAGTGCTAAAACTAAACCTAATGTAACGCCACCTGCTAGATTAGCAATGTCTTGTGCAGTTGTTTTCTTTAAATTATTACTATCGTCTGCGTCACCAATTAAAACTATATCTGATCCTGCTACTGTTGCAGAAGTTGCTTGATTTGGTGAAATAACTAAGGTTGATGAAAAAGCACCAGAAGTTGCAGCTGCACCACCAGATAAACCAGAAGTGCTACTTGTTGTGATCGTAACACCTGTTATATCACCGTCGCCAACAAAAGCAACAAAAGAACTGCCATCAAAAAAGCCAAGTTCATTTGTGTCTTTCAGAAAATAAAACTGCCCTTCCTCTCTTTTAGCAGACGGAATACCTGCGTCCCTAGCAGAGCTGTCAGCATATACATTAATAACCTGCATGAGGTGATTATTTACGTTAGCCGCAGTTAATACTTCACCTGTTGAAAATTCTTTATATCCAGATAATGCCATGTTTTTAGTTTATTCCTTTTGTTTCTTGTGTTTGTATGTTTGTCATTAGTAACCTAATTTGTCTGTATCTAAGATACCAAATAACGTGTTATCTAATCTTAAAAATGCTTGTACATCTGCATTTGATAATTGATATGTAACTGTAAATATATCGGGTGTTATATTAAAAGCAATACTGTCAATAATCTCATTTGTAGATAATTGGCTTGGGCTACCGCTTCCAGGTGGTGTCAATTCTACTTTGACTATATCTGCAACTTCACGATCTAATATTGTATTTTGATTTGATGTTGATTGTTCTGTTACATCTACAACAAGATTGTCAAAACGTATGATTGCGTCTTTAAATTTACCTAATAAAAAGTTTGCTGCGTCTAAAACTTCTGTATCAGAATTGTTAAATAAATTATTTCTTTGCAATGTTCTAATAAGATATTTTCCCTGGCTTCCTGCGTCCTCTACTGTTTGTACACTTCCGCCCTCTCTTTGTAAAGAAACTATGTTAAATATCTCATTGTCGTCATTAATGTATTCAACACTTAGATAAGGTATATCTGATCCGTCATCTGAAAATGTAGCAGCAACCGTACTTGGGAACGTAGTATGCCTTGATTTAAAAGTTAGATCGCCAGACTTTGACATAAACAAAACTCCATTTTCTGATCGTTCTATTGTTTGTAACATAGATAATGTGTTTTCTGTTTTGTTTGACAATGATTGCATTGTACTTACGCCTGTTTCAATATCTCTGTTTGCACCAAATTTTACCTGTGCATTATCTAAAACTGCACCAATCATTGTTCCACTACTAGCAGAAGAAAAACTTTGATTTATAAGTTCTGTGTTTGCTAATTTCATAAATGCGTCATTTGCAACAAAATCTGCAAAAGAGTTGCTACCGTCTGGATAAGATAAATTAATATCTGTTACGAAACCAACAAATAAATCTTTGTAGGTTGAACCACCGTCTGTTGTTGCGTCAATGTGTATTTCTATGAGTGGCTCAATACCTGGCGAAAACGGACTTGACGTATTTGTATTTTCATACTTTCTTTCGTTATTTAACAAACGAACAGAAGCAGAACCCGTTAAAAAGCTGTCTAAATCTCTTGATCTACCACGTGAAATAGTAATGCTTTGTACATCACTTGTTACATCTGTAAGGGTTGTTGCACCACCTAATTTACCTGTATCTAAAACACCACGTATAAGATCATCTAACGTAAATGTATCTGGCGTAAAACCAATCCTTACTCTTGTTGTTGGTGCTGCCATTACTGTATTGTTATTACTCTGTTAAGTCTGCCACCTGTACGATTAAATTCTTTAAGTCCCTCAAGCACTACATTTTTTGCGTCATTTGGATTTGTAACTGTTCCATTAAAGTTTATGTTTACATTTCCTAATGCACCTGTTGCACCTATTGCAGCTGCCTGTACAGCTTGTTGATTTGCTATTAATTGACTTGTTACGGTAGACGGATCAGCGATTGGTTCTGTTGGTGTCAATCGTTTTACTTCTTTCTCTGCAAAACCTAACGATATATTTCTAAACTTGGATAATTTAGGTAAATCAACTTTTATACCAATACGACCAAGCACACCCTGGACACGATCTACAAAACCATTAATAGTATCAATAAAATTGTTAAGACTATTAATTATTCTGTTTATCATGTTTTCAAAGTTCTTTGGTAGATTTGTCAAAAATGGTGCTATAAACTTATCAACAATTTCTGTGAATTTTTTAAATGCAGGTGCAAATAAATTCAATAACATTGTAACAATCATCAGTATTGGTGGTGCTATTGCAGCGATAAGATCACCGATTGCTTGTATAAACGGTGCAGCAGATTTGATTGCGTCTACTATTGCAGGGCTTAGTGCAGCTACAAATTCCATAAGTACAGGTAACATTGCTTCTGCAATAGGTAATAATTCATTACCCATTTGTACTTTTAGTTCTTTTAATTTTGCTGTTGCTTCCCTTGATTTGTTTGCAAAACTCTCTTGCGTTCTGTTTAAGTCGCCCTGTTGCACCTTTGTTTTCTGCAACAATAATTCATAAGTTGCTAATGCTTTTTCTTGTTTGGTAAGTTCTTTTGCACTTGTCTTACCTGTCATAATAAATGCTTGTTGTTGTACGTCAGCTTCTAGGATCGCAATACCAAACGTTTTAAGACTTTCTCTTTCACCAAGAAGTGCTTTTGTAAATGCTTCTAATACAGGTTGCGCACCACCCTGGACGTTACTAAATGAAGCAACATCACCTGCAAGTGTTGCTAGTTTTTGTGATAAGTCTGCCGATCCCTCTGCTGTAAATTCAATACCTTGTAGAACAGCACCAGATTGTGTTAATAATCCCTCTAATTCAAAAGCGGCTAATCCTGCTTTATTAGCAAAGTCATCAACAAAACCCGATAGTTCTGGTACTGCTTTACCAAACGTAGTTTCAAAAGCTGATCTTGCTTCGTTAGCGTCAGACGCAAGATTAACAATTTCTCTACCTGCGGTTGCAGCTGCGACAGTTGCAACACCTAATCCTGCGGCAGTAGCTTTACCAATTCCTGCTGCAATGTTGCCAAATTTATTAAGAACTTTTGATGATCTTGTTATGCTATCGGTAAACTGTTTTGTTTTACCGATTATTGCTATTGATACTTTTGTTTCTCTAGCCACTATTTAACCTTTTTTGTAAACTATCTAACATTTTGTCAGAATATGTGTCAGCAATTTCTTTTTGGTTTTTTACTATTGTTTTACCAACAACGTAACCTTGTTTGCCTAATTGTGAAAATGTACTATCGCCTGTTTGATATTTATTACCGATCCATGGTTTATATCTAAATCGTGCGTTCGGCCTAGAATATTTTAATTTACCAACGGCAGCTGCGTCAATATTTCTAATTTTGCCAGAACCTCTTACAGGTACATAAACATATCTTCTACCAAATTCAAGAGATAATGCACTTGGGTTTCTCAAACTTGTTTTTATATTTATTTTGGCTTCTGTTCTTGTACCAGAAGCAGTAAAACCCATTACAGAACGATCACCTTTTGGTATGTTTTGTTTACGACCTAAGGTACGGCTATCTTTCAACACTTCTTTTGATATTTCTCTATGAAATGCTGTCAATGCTTTTAAAACATCTTTATTGGCATACTTAACAAAATCATTTTTAAGTTTTACAACTTCGGTGTTGTCTATTGCTAATTGTCCAAGTTTATATGCTTTTGCCATATTAAGTTTTGTACTTTTTGTTTATAACTCTTACAAGTGCGTCAAACATGTACATATCTAGGTTTGCTATATCGTTCGGATTTATTCCTGTTTCAATCGCTATTGCAGCAATCATATCAATAAACCCGTTTACACTTTTAAATCAGCACCACCAGATATATCTAGTTCTTCAACTTTATCAATCCAATTATCGTAATCTTCTGTAACGCCATTACGCTTTGAAGCTAACCATGCTAAATACAACAACCACTCATAACGTTGTTCGTCATTTAACTTTGATACAGGCACATTAAACTTACGTTCAAATTGCACAATATCTATTGGCTTGATTTTAACTTCTAACTTCGTGCCGTCCTCTAAGACGACAATCATATTACCCACTAGGAAGTTGCTCTTGTTATTGTTCCAGAAGTTGGAAATGCAACAGACATTGTTGCTAGTTCCCCAACTGCATTTGATAATGGTAAGTGTTGATTTACCAACACGTTTCCAGAATATGCAGGGTTTGTTGCACTTGTTGATCCTGCGTCTGCCTTAACAATAAAAGCAGTTGTAGTACCTAACAATGGGAACAATGTTGCGTCTACTTCTGAACTTGCGAAATCTTGTTGGAACTCTATTGATAGTGTTCCGTCTTTTAGACCGCCTGTACGACTTTGAAATGTGTCGCCCATTGCAGTTGTTACGATTTCGTCAGCTGTAATATCTAATGTAACACTTGATACGTGGTCTGATAGATCAACTGAATTAAGAGTTACACTTGCGTTATTTAAAACAAATTTTGCCAATGTTTACCGTCCTTTCTTATTTAAGTGTATTAAGAAAGAACAACCCCTGGTTATGTGTGATATTACTCTATGCCGATTGTTGCGTGTATGCCAAAAGCGGGATTTGTCCCTGTTATTGTGTAGTTTAAACGCCAATATTCATCTGTGATTGCACCCGACACGCTTTGAAAGTCTGCACCAACAGCTGTGATACCTGTAAAGGTTATACGATCAGTTGGGCTTGTAAAACTTGAATTATCGTCTGATTGTAGTTTAAAAGTGATTGTCGGGGTAGATGTACCGCTTACACTATAACAATGAATAGCTGCATAACATTTTTCTGAAGCTGTAACTGCACCTAATTGTGTACCTGTACTGTTTCCTGTTGATGTAAGCGATCCGTCTAGTTGTATTGTTCCACGTACGACAACATCACTTGATTGCGATTTAGAAATACTAAATGGTGCAATATCGCCTATTTCACCAAGTATTGAGTATTCAAACAATCTTGATTTTAAAAAGTATGCGGTATTACCAACCCCTGCGTCTGGTACGGTTGTAACGATTAATTCGTTACCAACACTAGCTCCAAGCAATGCGTCGGGTTTATCTGTACCTGCTTCGTAAAAACCGTCCATTGTTAGTGTACTATCTTTTAATCCACCAATACGGCTACGAAAACCACCACTATTTATAGTTGTAACATCTAAGTCATCAGCGTTTATATCTAAACTAACACTTGTAATATTTGAACTTAAATCAAACCCACCGCTAAAAACTTTACCGTCGTTGAATACAAATTTAGCCATTTTCTACTTCTTCCCACGCTTCATTAACGTCTGGTGTACTTTTATCATCTTTTTTAAATGTTCCGTCTTTTTTTCTTGCACGTCTTTTTTTAATAGTAATAGGTTCAATGTGTCCGCCCTTGATTAATGTTTTAGCTTGATGTTCGTCAGTAATAGAAATTGTTTTACCTTTTTCTTTACCCATAACTTTTTTATTTCCAATTATCTTATACTTTGCCATTAACTACTACCTTTCGTAAATACTTCTATTGACAGGTTTGCACCTATTGCGTCAATACCGTTTAAACTTACATCTGCACCATAATTAGACATACTTGTTACATGTGCAGACGTGTTTGCTAATCCAAGTGTACTATTGTTGTATATAATCTGTCTTATACTTGAACTGCCTTGACCTGTAACAAAAGCGTCAAGTTTATCTTGACCTGTTCTACTGTCAGCTCTTTGTACTGCAACCAATAAATCAAAATCGTACTGATCTGTGCCACGTTGCATTGCTAAATCAAAATCAATACTTGTTGGAATAATTATTGCTATTGGAAAATTAAGTGCGTTATCTGGTACTGTGTCATAACATCTAAGACCAGATATGTTACTAATAGTTGTTTTAAGTGCGTCCCTTATTGAAACTAAGTCTGCCATTATGCAACACCAAGAACCGTGCCTTTGCGAAACGGTGCTATCATACGTGTAATTTCTCTGTTTTGTTGTATGTTTACAACTCCAAAGTCGCCAACACCCGCAACCCCTAAAGGTGCATTTCGCATTGCAAATAGTTCAGAAGCTAACATTAGTGTTGCTTGTCTGATTTGTTCTGGAACACTTGGAAAGCCCCATTTAGCAGTAACTTCAGCACGTGGCCTATTACTTGAAAAATCCATAGGCCACTCCTGGCTACCACCAGAAAATAATTCAATAATATAAAATGGACTTATTAAAATACCACCAACTACCCCATTGATCGGTAATAATTGAAACTCTGAACTTGCTACGGTAACTTCATACGTACCGTCATCATCATCATCTAATTTTACAACTAACCCTGTTTCTGACGATATATCGTCAACACGAAGTCTATACGGATCATTTGTAAAAAACTTTCTTGCTGTTGCTGCACCCTGGGCATAAAAGATACGACCACAAAAAGCGTCAATTTGACGACTTGCTGCGTTTACTGCGTCATCAAGTAGATCGTCGTCCCCACTATCGCTTGTGGGTATTCCTACAAAACCTTTTAGTTCGTTTTGTGTGCAATAGCCATTTGTAATAGCCATTACCTACTTCTTCGGCCTTTCTTCTTCTTTTTCTTGCCTTTCATGGGCTTACCATAGTGATAAGGCATTTTAACCCTTAGCTACTTTTTTTTCGGCTTTAGGTTTTTTACTTGCTGTTTCAAGTTTTCCACCCATTTTTGCAATTTCTTTTTTAACTGCTTCAGCACGTTTTTTATTTTTATTAACTTCATAACCTTTTAGTTCTGCTTTTAAACTTTCTATGTATTCTTTTTTTTGTTGTTTATCCATTTCTTTTTCCTTTAATGTGCTGTGTGCCTAGCCACAGATAGGCACACATACACAAATATTCTAATAAATTAGAAAGTAGGTGTTACTAGACCTGTACCTTGTATCTTTGTCATACCCGCTGGGTATCTACCAGAAGCAAAGGCAGAGTAACCATACACAACCATTTTTGTTGTTAATGATCCTGCGTTGGTTTCTTCAAATTTAAGTTGGAAGATATTATCTTCAAACAAAATGTGATCGTCTACTTTCAATACGTAAATCTGATCTTGGTCGTTTCCGCCACCGTCAGTTGTAGTAATGTTTGCGTCTGTAATAACAGGTAGTCCAAGTATGTTTCCAACTACTGCTCCGTAAGCTGCTGCGTCCCCGATACCAACTGCGTTGTCTGGGTTATTTCCCGCAGGTGTGATTAACGGTCTTGAATTTCCGTCTACTCCTGCTGTGAAGAAACCCCAACGTCTTGGGTGCATAAGGATTGCAGTTGCAGGTGCAAAACGATTTGCATTGATCTGCTGTACTGCGTCAGCTATTTTAGGGAACGCTTCACCAACAGTAGGTGTTGCGTCTGTGTAAGTAACCGTATTTTGGCCGCTTACGTTTCTAATTCCCAAAGGTTGTCCAGATGATCCAGAACCCTCAAACATTAAGCTATCTAATTTACCGTAATATGCAGCAATCAAATCTTGGAAAATAATATTTTCAAGACTGAAACCAGGTTGTCCCCCTCTTTCAAGTGCTTGTCTTGATACGTCTTGCTGTCCTGCAATAGTATCAACATTGACTGTCAATAAGGTGTCGTCCATATTTGTTTCTTGTACTGCTGAATTTTGGCTTGATTGCTCTGCTGCTTCAGAACCCGTTGTAATTCTAGAAACTTCTACTTTCATACCGTATGCAGGTAATGGTTTTTTAGGTACAGCATTGTATAGTGCTGATCCTGCTCTTGCGATAGGTGCGTACTCATCTAATAGATATTGAGGTACAACTAATCCTGCAAAAGCACCTGTGCCTACATCTCTAGCTTCAAATTCTTGGTGTCTGTTAAGTCTTTCCTGTGCTGCACCGTTACCAGAACGTGATTGCCAAGCGTCAGATATGAAAGAGTGTTCGCCGCCCTTTCTATATATATCTGGCTCATTGACTTCTACGACTGCTTCTTGTTCAACAATTTCTTCGTCCTCAACGCCAAGTTCTTCTCTGCTTTCCTTAACTGCTTTTAGAGTTTCAGCAGCTTCTCTTGCGTCGGTAATTTTTTCTTCTAAATCTTTGATTTCAACGTGTAAATCTTTTGATCTTGCAAGTTTGCCGTCAAATTCTTCACCCTCTGTCATCTCATCTAGTTCTTCTAAAAGACCGTCAAGTTCTGCTACTTTACTATCTCTAGCTTCAATTAACTTTTTCATAGTATGTATTTCCTTGTACTTTTTTCTTATACTTCTGCGTAAGGTGTGATAGTGAAGTGTGATACACGGCTTTTATCACGGCGTTACGTCTTAGCGAATACCGTCCCGTTCTAACTTTAATTTTAAAAGTTCAACTTGTGCGTTACTTCGCTTTTTATCAACGCCGTCGTTATCTTCAACTTTGTTAATAAAATCTTCTAAAACTTCTGCTGCCTGTTCACCAGACCTTGCTTCAACAAGTGATCTATGCAAATCTTCAATATCAAGACCACGTAATTTTGCTCCTGCCCACGGATTTGCAGGATATGTTACAACGCTTACGTCATACAATCTTGCTTCCGATACTGTTCTTTCGTCCCCGTTTTGGTTAAAGTCATCACGCATTGCTGCAAAGGCAAATGACATTTCGTTTAGATCGCCACGTTTCATTGCACTTGCTACCTCTGCAACGGTTGGATTGCTTGGATCAAGTTCTGCTCTGACAAATAAACCGTACTCATCTTCTTCTAAATTTAATGTACCGCTTGATGTTCTTGCCAAAGGTATACCGTCGTGATTAACTAAAAATCTTACGTCGTCTTGTTCTTGTAGAGTTTTCTTAAATGCACCAGGTTTAATAGTTTCGTTGTATGCACCTCTGCTATCTCTTACACCGTATGGTTTATCAAACACAGAAGCATAACCTGTAAATAATAATGTATCGCTGTCTTGATCTTGACGTTCTTCTACTGCTGCAAAAGTAAAACTTCTATTTTCTGTAAGTCTATCCATTTCTTTTAGATTAGTGTTGTTTTTTTGTAGTTCTATCGTTTGTGATATAGCAACTACTCTATCAAAGACTTCAATATGTTGTCCTTGTGATTTATTTTCTTTTTTTGTATATCTTGGGTGTTCTTTTGGAAGTAAATCATTATCTGTAATATATTTAGAATTTTTAGGCCTATCGTTTTTAAGTAAGTAACTAAAGGCACGTAATCTAGCTAAACCCCAAGCATTTCTTGATACTCCTGGACGGTGTGAAGTGCTATATGCTCCAAAACCTCTACGAACAACACTTTTTGCTGTACCCATACCTAAACGTCGCCATGAAGCCATATTTGATACTTCGTCGTTATGTTCATCAACTATTGTTTGTATAGATTTTGTTGTTGCTTCTGAAAATGTAATACCACCTTTTTTGCCTTTTGCCGATCCAGGTTTGTTTTTCTTAGAACCTTTTATTTGATCTTTCTTTGGTGCAGGTGTAGAACTATCACTTTGTCTAGGTTCTAGCTCACCCTCATTGATAAGTTGTGCAACTTTCCTTTCTGCCCAATCAGCTGCTTCTAGCGGATCAGTCCAAGGATTTGAACCCCAAAGTAAAAAAGCTACATCAGAACCACGCCAAGTATCTGGATCGTTTGGGTTAGATTTTTCTCTATCAAGATCAGACAAGTGTCTTTTATGCCAAGGGGCGATTTTTCTAATTTTTGCTATGCTAAGTTGTTCACCTCTTGCCATAATCCTTGCTTGTCTTACTGTTTCATCAACTAGACCGTCCCCTGCTTTGTTTAAGTTATCTAAACCACGTTGTGCGTTTTCTTGCATAAATTTTGGTGGTGTTCTATCTACTGCCCTTTGTTCGCTGTTGTAACTTACTAATGTTGTATCATCTTCGTCTTTGTGTTTCATACCTGTTATTTCTTCATAATCTGACATTTTGTCGCAAGGCATATAATACGTCTTGCCGTCTATTTCGTGTGTATGTGATCCAACACAACCGATTTGCTCTGCTTTTGCTTCTGCTTCTTCTTTTGTTTCGTATATATCTTGTTCTGGGTTTGCTTGTCTTTCCCCTTTTGCTTCTGCTTCTGTAATGTTTAGTGCAGTTATTTGATCTTGGGCTTCTTGTTCTGTTTCATGGCAACCCATAATAAAACCGTCGCTATCCTTAATTACTGCAAAACCGTTGCAATCTTCGGCTTCTGTACTAATTGAATATGGCATTATTCTTCTGGTAATGTATTTGTCGGATCATGTTCATCAACACCTTGTGGTGGCAATGTTGGATCAATCAATGCACCTTGTAGTCCAATATAGAACTTGTCGCCACCCTCATAAGGTTCTAAATCTAATTTTGCCCTAGCTTCGTTTGGTGTCATCATACCCGAAGATATTGCAACTTGAAACGATCTAACACGGCTTAACTGATCGCCCCTTGCGTATTCGTCTGTATCTAATCTAACAAATTGTTTACCAGGTAAAAGTGTTGTAAAACTATCTTCTATTCTTCTTATCCAAGGTAAAAGCGTATGACGTATAAATGCAAGTCCGTTGCTTTCAAGATTTGAATATACGTTTGATCCGTCTTTTGCCAAAAGTAAATGTGCAGGTATTCTAAACACTCTTGCTATTTCGTGTGTTATTTGTTCCCTTGCGTCAATAAGCTCATTTCCCGCAGCTGCACTTATAGCTTTCCATTTAAGACCACCTGTCAATACAGCAGGTTTTCTATTCCTATTGTGGTTGCCCAACCAAGTATCTTTCAATATACTTGCCTGTTCAGCTGTCAAATCTCTATCTGTTTCTAAAACACTTGACGGTGTACCGCCTTGACCGTAAAACTGTGATAGGTGTCTTTCCATGGCAAGTGCTAGACCGTATGTATTACCATTTGCCCTTAGTGGGCTTACACCTGTAAGTTGTCCTGGATATTGATACCAAACTAAATGTAACATATTGTATGTAGTTATTTTTCTATCATACTGTCCACGTTTCGTCATAAGCATAAAACACTTCTTACCATTATCCATTTCAACTTTTACTTTCTCTGGGTGGATCGGTGTAAGTTGTATTGGCCTACCTTGTCTATCTCTATCTACTAAGATAAATGCGTTACCGTGCATTGCTAATGTTGATATAGTTTGATGTACAAGAGAAAACATTGAAATATCTTGTGCAACATTTGGTTTTTCTAAAAATTTTGGTTTATCTGTAAATATAACTTTTTGTGCGTCATATCTTAGTGTTTTCATTGGAAGTAAAGCAATACTGTCTGCAAGTAATGATATAGCACTAAATACTGCCGATATGCCTAATGCGGATTGTTCATTGACTTCTTCACCGCTGTAATTCCTCAACCCGCCCTCTCTAAGGGCTAGTAAGTCTGTAAGATTGCCTAAAGCTGCGTCCCTGTTTTCTCTTTTGAATAAACTCATCTAACTGTCAAATAACTTCCTATAATTAAAAATATTCCTGCAATTATTATTGCAAACGAAACATTAATTGTATATACACCATAAATTATAAGACTTGCCCCAACGACTTCAATCAACGTTGTTATTATGTTTTTCATAAGTTAATAATAGACACTTCTGGGTTTTCGTCTAAAGGTTCGGGTGCAGTAATACGATCTAACATCATAACCATTGCTATACAACTATCTATCTTTCTTTTTGATCTACCCTTTGATAATCGCCAACCCATATCTGTTGTTCTTTGTGCTGCACTTAAAACCTGGTCTGTAAAGGTTGGGTTGCCGTCGTGCCTTATTCTTGAATTTGCAATAAGATCGTAAGCGTTGCCACACGCAGGTATCATACGACTATGTGTCTGTGGAAAGTTTACCATTGGTACGCCACGATCTAGTAATACTTGTGCAGATCGTTCAAAAAAGGCAGGATCGTATGCAACTTCAATCAATTTGTATTTTTTCATTAAATCAACAATAAACGCTTCTATTTCTTGATAATCCATATAGTTTTCCCCGTCTGGCAACCATATCTTTGATTTGACACTAATAACTTCATTTTCATCTTTTTGTCCATAAACTATACCGACGCTATCGTGTCGTAATGCCATATCAATACCAACAAATGTATCTGCTGCTTCTTCAAGTTCAAGTTCTTCGTCTTGACAAGTTATCCATTGATCCGAAGTAATCCAACTTTCATCTTCTGTTCTTGTCCATTGGTTAAGGTGATAACGTTGAAACTCATGTAATGGTAAAGACTTAAATCGTCTTTGTAGGTTTTCAACAGGCCACCAATCGTTTTGTACAGCAGGGTTTACTTTTTCCCATAATTTAGTGTCGCTTGGATCATCTGTATCTTTTGCACCAATCCATTTAAAATAAAATTCTGGATCATCTGTACCACTTTCTTTCAACAGTCCACGTTGATACAAACGACCTGCAAGACTATCAAGATCATATCCTGCTGTTGTAATACCAATTACTAAACCGTCTTGTCTTTTTGCCGTATTGTTTGATAAAACGTAATATACTCTTTCTAAGTTGATGTTATTCCACTCATGTATTTCATCTGCAATAAAACAACTATTTCTACCACCATCAGCTGTACCCGCTTTTGCTGCAACCCTAAAAGCTCTACCAGGTGCATTTTTGATTTGTATTTCATTTTCATAGGTTGTAACCATATCTTTTAGTAATGGACTTTCATTACATATTGTTTTCATTGTTCCAAAAACAAGGTTTGCTTGTTCATACGAAGCAGCTGCAACAGCAACAAGTGGTGATATAACTCCCGATCCTAAAAGCTCATATAAACCTAAACAAGCAATCAACGCAGACTTGCCATTGCCTTTTGGCAGTCCTATTAATCCCTCTCTGTATTTTCTACGACCTTTGTTATTTACTTCGTATAATTCGTAAATTAGTGCTTTTTGCCAATCATCAAGTTTAAATGGTTCGCCAAAAAAGTCGCCCTCACCATGTACGCAAAACTTTTCAATAAACTTTACAACTCTTGCACCTTTTGTTTCGGGTAATTCAATCATTATTCTTCTTCTTCAAATTCTGTGTCTATCCAAGATACGTGTACTTTTGTTCCGTCTTTTAGATAAATCCAACTATCTTTCATTATTCTTCTTCGGGGTTGTATGTATTGTATTTCACAGTTAATTCTTCACCAGGCATTATTTGTTCAGTTGTGAACAAAAAGTACAAATGCGTAAATGCTTGATCTATTACAATCATACAGTTTGGCTTATCACTATGATTAACAAAACCACCTACGGGTGTTCTGATCCATATTGACGGATCATTTAACATTACGTGCGAAATGCCTATATTTGTATTTTCTTTAATTATTTGTTTAGCAAACAGACCTTTGCCGTCAATCTTACTATCTTGTATATCTATAAAGTCTGGTAAAGGTTTATACATTATTCTTCTTCTAACATCAACAGTCTAGGATCGTCAAGTTCTTTTTCATCATCTTCTTGTAAAAGTTGTTGTAATTGTTTAAAACCCATTTGTGCTTCACCATACGCAATACCAAGTCTTTGACGTGCCAAAGGTGTCAAACCCAATTCTTGTTCAAGTTTTAATATTTTTTCTTCTAGTTTCAAAGTAAGCAATATTAATGGATTTATTATTGCCTGGCCTTTTGATCCTGTTCCAAGTAAAGCTGCACTACCTTGTGATTGCACAACCCTGTTTGCTCTTTCAACTTCGTCATAATACTGAAACAATCTATAAAAAGCAGGAAAGTCTACTTTTTGTGCAGTTGAAGCTAAATCGCTGTCCCAATACTCTTTCCAATAGTGTTTTGTTTTTGTAAGCCAACGTGTATTGTGTTTTGGTGTTTCAAATGCTTTGCCACCCTGTATAACAGATAGTGAATTATCTCTATGACCTACTAGCTTGTCTTTTTGTTGTGGTATGCGTCCACGCTTACCCATTTTTATACCTCATAAT
>FUFK010044901.1_pt1 | contig 15548 bp, 14 predicted proteins | sample 1021851 | NCBI WGS metagenome assembly FUFK01 (sample SAMEA51879418, study PRJEB19060) | metagenome | reverse complement strand
TCAGATCACTGATTTCTTGGTTTAAGGCTCGCGCTAACACGCTTTATTAATNGCAGGGTGNGACAGNTAGCAGAGTGAGGNAGTCACTCGCGCCNGGGACATTTTNTTGGCGCTTTTTTGGCCCTTCGCCTCANTCCTCACGCTCGCGCTGGAACAGNCGTAATTCGGTAAGCATCAGACGTGCGGCCAACCGCAGCGTCAGATCATGATGCTCTTTCCGCAGTTGTTCGATACCCGCTCCGATATCCTCTTGAAGACGAGAAGCTTCCTGTTCTGTCATCTGACTNGGCAGGNGNACCTCAAAGTGGCAATCCGACTNCGTCTGGAGCTCCCCATAGGCATCGGTCAGGGACGTAATGGCAAAGTCGATCAGGGTCTGGTCAGCGCCTTTGCGTCTGAGTAACTGAGAGAGCTGCTCCTGCAAAAAGGAGAAGGCCTGCTTCTCACGCGTGGGGAATTCGAGAATGTCGGCCATGGCTCAAAGGGTCATCGGCTGCGATGCAGATTGGACTTTCGGGGGTCGGCCTGAGGGTTGGTTCTCAATAACGTCGCAATGTTGCCTACTCGTTGGACTAGGTAGGCCTCACTCTGACTGCAGAGCTCTTCGATCACGGACTCGCGTTGCTCCCGATCACCGACTGCCACNTTGACCTTGATCAACTCGTGGTCATNGAGTGCGCGATCCAGCTCTTCTAGAACCGACGGCGCCAGCCCTTTCCCGGCGACGGTAACGACGGGCTTGAGTGAATGGGCCTGTGCGCGGAGTTGGCGTAACTCCTTACTGCTGGGAGGGGTCATGGAGGGCTCGACGGTTTATNACGGTACACTCTGTCTAGTGTAACGCTATGTTGTGCGCGCAGGTGGGATGCGACAGGGAAGATGGGCAAGAAAAAATCATCAAGCCGGGCCTGGTTGAAGGAGCATCATGACGATGTCTACGTGCAGCGCGCGCAAAAAGAAGGTTACCGCTCCCGGGCCGTCTACAAGCTCATGGAGATCAATGACAAAGACCGGATCATTCGTCCCGGCATGTCGGTGCTGGATCTCGGAAGCGCGCCNGGTGGTTGGTCCCAGGTGGCGGGTGAGTGGGTCGGTATGCATGGCCGCATGGTGGCCAGCGATATCTTGCCCATGGACACGTTGCCCGACGTGCGTTTCGTCCAGGGCGACTTTGCGGAGCAGCAGACCTATGACCGCATCATGGCAGAGCTGAATAACCAGCCTTTGGATGTGGTGCTCTCAGATATGGCTCCTAATNTGAGTGGTTTGACGGAGGTAGATCAGCCGCGGGCCATGTATTTGGTGGAGTTGGCGACGGAACTGGCCCGCACCTCGCTGGCACCGGGTGGTGCGTTTATTGCCAAAGTGTTTCAGGGCGAGGGTTTTGAGGCCTGGTTCCGNGAGATCCGCGGGTGCTTNACCCGCGTAGTCACTCGTAAGCCAGCGGCTTCGCGACCGCGATCCAGGGAGGTGTATGTGGTGGCTTCCGGGTTCAACGGCGGCGAGTGAGGGCGATCTGCGGCCCGCANCGGGGTTGNTGAGNGCCCAGAACNGGTGCCAGAGGGGTTGAAATGGCCTAAACGGCCCCCAATTCGGGGGAGAGCGCTGGAAAAACAGTGGATTTAGGGGTTTTCGGCCAAAGCGTTATACTGTGCGGCCGCGCGAGAAACGCGCGACCCGGAACCGAGAGGACTTGTTGTGAACAATATGGCTAAGAATNTGCTGCTGTGGCTGTTGATCGCCGCGGTNCTGCTCTCGGTGTTCAATAANTTCAACTTGCGTAGNAGNACCGAGCAGGTGGGCTACTCCGAGTTTATCCGCGAAGTCCAGACCGACCGGCTGTCCAAAGTGCTGGTTGATGGCCTGACCATCACCGCCCAACGCAAGGACGGCAGCAGCTTTGAAACCATCCGTCCAATGGTCGAAGACCCCAAGNTGATGGATGACCTNCTNGCGCATAACGTAACAGTCGAGGGCAAGCAACCCGAGCAGCAGTCTGTATGGACGCAGCTGTTGATTGCTAGCTTCCCGATCCTGCTCATTATTGCGGTGTTCATGTTCTTCATGCGGCAGATGCAAGGCGGCGCAGGTGGCCGCGGCGGCCCGATGAGCTTTGGCAAGAGNAAAGCCAAGCTGCTGGGTGAAGACCAGATCACCACGACCTTTGCCGACGTGGCGGGGGTTGAGGAAGCCAAAGAGGACGTGCAGGAGNTGGTTGAGTTCTTGCGCGATCCCAGTCGTTTCCAGAAGCTGGGCGGCAGGATCCCGCGCGGCGTGCTCATGGTGGGCCAGCCCGGAACCGGTAAGACCTTGCTCGCCAAGGCGATTGCCGGCGAGGCCAAGGTGCCGTTTTTCTCTATCTCNGGCTCTGACTTTGTCGAGATGTTCGTAGGCGTGGGCGCATCCCGCGTTCGTGACATGTTCGAGCAGGCCAAAAAGCAGTCGCCCTGCATCATCTTTATCGACGAGATCGATGCGGTGGGTCGCCATCGCGGCGCCGGCTTGGGCGGGGGCCACGATGAGCGTGAGCAGACTCTAAACCAGCTTCTCGTGGAGATGGATGGTTTTGAACTGAATGATGGCGTCATTGTGATCGCCGCGACCAACCGACCGGATGTACTTGACCCGGCTCTGCTGCGACCGGGTCGATTCGACCGTCAGGTAGTGGTGGGCCTGCCCGATATTCGCGGGCGGGAACAGATACTCAAGGTACACATGCGCAAGGTACCGCTGTCTGAGGACGTCGATTCATCCAAGATTGCTCGCGGCACCCCGGGTTTCTCCGGTGCAGATCTGGCCAATCTGGTGAATGAGGCTGCGCTGTTTGCCGCGCGTGGAGGCCTGCGTCTGGTGGGTATGAATCAGTTTGAGTTGGCCAAAGACAAGATCATGATGGGCGCTGAGCGCCGGTCGATGGTGATGTCCGAGGCGGAAAAGCGCAATACGGCTTACCACGAGGCGGGGCATGCCATTGTCGGCCGACTGATGCCTGAGCATGACCCGGTGTACAAAGTGTCGATTATTCCNCGAGGCCGTGCGCTGGGCGTGACCATGTTCCTCCCCGAGGAAGACCGCTACAGCCACAGTCGACGGCATATCATTTCGCAGATCACCAGCCTTTTTGGTGGCCGCGTTGCCGAGGAAATGACGCTGGGTAAGGACGGCATTACCACGGGTGCATCCAATGACATACAACGCGCGACCGAGGTGGCGCGGAACATGGTGACCAAATGGGGCCTGTCCGAGAGCATGGGGCCGCTGATGTATGACGAGGCCGGTGAAGAAGTCTTCCTTGGCCGCAGCGCAGCGCAACCCTCTAAGGCGATGTCGGATGAGACGGCGCTTGCGATTGATCGGGAGGTGCGCAACATCATTGACGAGTGCTACGACAAGGCACACCAGCTGCTCGAGGACAATCGCGACAAGCTCGACATGATGGCTGATGCCCTGATGCAGTACGAGACGATCGACTCCGAGCAGATCGACGACATCATGGAAGGGAAGGCTCCCCGTCCTCCGTCTGGCTGGTCGGGCGATGACAAAGGCACGCCGCCTCCTGACGAAGGAGAGCCCGAGTCAGCCGGCAACCCGATTGGCGGCGCCGCTACAGAGCACTGATCCGGTCATCACGGTTCGCCGCTAAGCAACCATTTCCCGAGATGGGCAACACCATCGCCTGTGGTGCGCGNACGCTAGACCTGAGCCGTCCGCGCATCATGGGGGTTCTTAACGTCACCCCAGACTCTTTTTCCGATGGCGGACAGCTTTACCGCGATGGACGGGTTGATACCGACGCGCTGCTCACGCGCGCCGAGCAAATGCTGGCCGGGGGTGCTGACATTCTGGATGTTGGTGGAGAATCGACGCGTCCGGGCGCCGCTGCGGTCAGCGAGGCCGAGGAGTTGGACCGGGTCGTCACTGCGGTGGAAGCCCTCGCCCGGCACTGCGACACAATCATTTCAGTGGATACCAGCACNCCCAGCGTGATGAGGGNGTCCGCANGCTGCGGGGCGGGNCTCCTGAATGATGTGCGCGGCTTCCAACGCCCACAGTCGCTCCAAGCTGCGGCAGATACCGGTCTGGCGCTCTGCGTGATGCATATGCAGGGGGAGCCGGACACGATGCAAACGGCACCCACCTATAGCGATGTGGTGCAGGACATTGCTGAATTCTTAAGCCTGCGTCTGGCGGATGTGACTGGTGCTGGCATCAATCTTGATCGGGTGATTATTGATCCGGGTTTTGGCTTTGGCAAAACGGCTGAACAAAACTTTGAGCTGCTCGCGCGACTCGAGGTCTTGTGCAATCAGGGTCAGCCGGTTTTGGTCGGGCTGTCGCGCAAATCCATGATCAGCAGCGTGCTCGATCGACCGCCCGAGCGGCGCATGGTTGCCAGCGTCGCCTTGGCCTTGATGGCAGTGGAGCGTGGGGCGCGTATAGTGCGTGTTCACGATGTCGCCGCCACATTCGATGCGCTATCGATGTGGCAAACGACGAGGCACGTGCTGAGTCAGAGCCAACCATTATGAGCAGACAGTTTTTCGGAACCGACGGCATCCGCGGTGAGGTGGGCAAATACCCGGTCACGGCTGACTTTATGCTCAAGCTCGGATGGGCAGCGGGGCGGGTATTCGCCTCGGCCGAGGGTCAGACCCACGTATTGATTGGCAAGGACACCCGGGTGTCGGGCTACATGTTCGAGTCCGCACTGGAGGCCGGACTGGTCGCGGCAGGAGCCCGTGTCACCCTGCTGGGNCCCATGCCCACGCCNGCGGTGGCCATGCTGACTCGCAGTCAAAAAGCGTCGGCCGGGATTGTCATCAGTGCCTCTCACAACGCCTATACGGATAACGGCATTAAATTTTTTGATGCCGAGGGCCGCAAGCTCTCGGACGATCTCGAGGTCGAGATTGAGCGCATGCTGTCAGAGCCCATGGACACTGTACCTTCAGCACAGTTGGGCAAGGCCGCGCGAATGGTGGATGCACCGGGCAGGTATGTGGAGTTCTGCAAGAATACGTTTCCCGAGGCGCTGAGCTTAAGAGGACTGCGGTTGGTCCTGGACTGCGCCCATGGCGCCACCTATCAGGTCGCGCCTCAGGTTTTCACCGAGTTGGGCGCAACCGTGGTGGTGATAGGTGCCGAACCAGATGGCTACAACATCAACCGCGATGTCGGGTCGACCTCCCCGGCCGCATTGCAAGCGCGGGTGTTGAGCGAGCGAGCGGATCTCGGTATCGCGTTTGACGGCGATGGCGACCGCGTGCAGTGCGTCGCCGCCGACGGCACGGTTGTAGATGGTGATGAGCTCCTCTACGTCATTGCCAATGATCGTGTGCGACGGGGACGGCCACCTGAAGGTGTGGTCGGCACCCTGATGTCCAATCTGGGTCTGGAGCAGGCGCTGGCGGACAAGGGCATAGAATTGGTGCGTGCAAAGGTGGGAGACCGCTACGTGCTCGAACAAATGGCGGAGCGGAGTTGGTCTCTGGGAGGCGAGGCATCCGGACACATTATTTGTGCTGATCTCACCACGACCGGCGATGGCATCGTGGCCGCGCTACAAGTTGTGGCGGCCATGGCGGCTGCGGGTGAGAGCCTTTTGGCGCTAAAAAGCGCGCTGCACAAATTGCCTCAGACGTTGATTAACGTATCTGTCCCCGAGGGGTTTGTACTGGAAGATTGCGAGGCAGCGGTGGCTGAGAGTAAGAGGGTAGAGGACGTGTTGTCAGGGCGAGGTCGTTTGGTCTTGCGGCCCTCGGGCACCGAGCCGCTCATCAGAGTCATGATTGAGGGTGCCGATGCGGGGGAGAATCACCGTCTGGCCGACGGTATTGCTGAGGCGATCCGACAGGCGCACTAGTTCAGTTGCGGCACGGATACGTGACCGGTATGATCTCGCGCCCTACAGTGGGCGTCGGTAGCCGGCGCAGAGTTGGAAAGAATCATGGAACAGATAACGCTGATGGTACATCTGCTGGTTGCGTTGGCGCTGATCGCGCTGATCTTGTTGCAACGCGGCAAAGGAGCCGATATTGGCGCTTCATTCGGCGCTGGCGCGTCACAGACGCTGTTTGGTAGCGCGGGCAGCGGCAATGCACTGACGCGGATGACCGCATGGTTGTCNGCGATATTCTTTGTCAGCAGTTTCGGTCTGGCGGTGATTGCCGACAACCGCACCGCGAGTGAGGACGACCTCGGATTCGAGGTGCCGGTGTANGAACCGGTCGAGACAGAAGTCCCCGACAGCGATGTGCCTGATATCGATTTTGGGTCAGAGGGNGATATTCCCTTTGACGATGCACCCCCGTCCAGCGGGNAGTGANNGGTTAACAAGCGGAAGTGGTGGAATTGGTAGACACGCTATCTTGAGGGGGTAGTGGCCTATGGCTGTGCGGGTTCAAGTCCCGCCTTCCGCACCAACACAAGCTATTGCTCGACAAGGGAGTCTCTTAGCGCGACATCAGATTTACGTTGAGATTGCGAAGACGAGGATCGATCTCGTTAAATAAGATCGTTAGCGCACATCAACAACGATCCCAGTGATGTTATCCCTGCCACCCCGTTGCAACGCTTCTTCAATCAAAGCCGTGAGAATGTGCTCATTGAAAGACGCTCCTAACATGCTTTGAATCTTCTCGAGCGGGAGTTCTTTATATAGCCCGTCTGTGCAGACGAGAAACCTGTCGCCCGCTNNGACCTCGGTAACATCGGCGTCGAGGTGCAAATCCTGGTGAACGCCTACCGCTCTGGTCAGCACATTCGCTGACTTTAAACGCTGTGCCGCCTCACGGGATAACTCCCCTCTCCTATATCGCTCCTGGGCTAGGTTATGGTCCTCGGTCAGGAGCGTTAGCTCACCGCCTCTGAGGCGATAAATTCGGCTATCTCCAGCCCATATCAAGATGGCCTTGGACTGAAAAATAATGAGAGCGGCAACTGTGGNGCCAGGNATGCCCGCACCTGCCATATTTCTGCATGTNTGATGTGCTTGGCGAAGCCTTGAGGTGATATCAACTAAGGAGTCATCAACTGAGTTNCTCTGGCAGTAACTCTCGACATGCTCCACNACTGCCGCNCTCGCTTTATCACCATTGCCATGACCACCGATTCCATCGGCGACCAGCCATAGTCCTTCTGCTTCGTTTACAAACAGCGCGTCCTCGTTGACTCGTCGGGTATGGCCTATGTGAGTGCCTNGGCAGGTATAGGTTGTATGGGGGCTGGGCATTTTCCAGCGTGCTTCCTTATTTGAATTATTAAAAAAATCGTGGGCGGAACCAGTCGGGAGTCGAGCTTGCCACTGTTACGGGGCCCAGTTGTGTTGGATGGTCCGGATGACTTCCTCGGCTGACCCGGGTCGGTCATTAGGGTCCTTACTAAGGCACTTCATGGTCAATTCTGACAACACTTTCGGAACCTCGATATTTCCAAAGTGAGACGGGGCATCGGGCACCTTGTCGCGCACGTCTTCCAGGATTTTTCTCACCACTTGGCCAGTAAAAGGGGTACGCCCGGTGAGCGCCTCGTACATCACCGCTCCCAAGCTGTAGATATCTGATCGCGCATCGATGTCAGGTTCCCGATCGATTTGCTCTGGCGACATATACATGACTGACCCTTGGAGCTTGCCAGCACTGGTCATCGCTACGCCGATATCGAGATCAGGTAAGCTGCTCTCAGTGGATGCGGGGGCACCCTCTCTGTGCCAGACCTTCGCAAGCCCCCAGTCCAGCAACAGGACCTCACCGTAGGGTCCGATCAGTACATTGTCCGGTTTGATGTCACGGTGCACCACGCCAGCAGAGTGGGCATAAGCTAGCGCGTTACCGACCTGNACGATGACATTCATGAGCTGTGAAAAATCGTAACGCTGTCGATAGTTAAACAACTCTCTGAGCGTATACCCGTGGACCAACTTCATCGTGAAAAAGTAGTGCCCACGATTGTCTCGACCGATCTCATAAGTAGGCATCGTGTTCGGATGCTGCAGCATCGCGGAAATACGCGCTTCGCGGAGCAGGCGCAGGTTTTCGGTCGGGTCTTTTTGAAACTCGGACTTGAGCGTTTTGTAACAGACTGTTCGCCCCAGATATAAATCACGGCATGACTGAATNAGAGATTTCCCGCCTGTGGCTATGGTCGAAAAATACGCGTAGCGAATTTTNGGGTTCAGTGTCTNTGGNAGCGGCGCATCAGTCTCATCCGCAAACAATTGGGGAGTTGNATTATTNCTCTGAGGGAAATGAAGCATTACGCCNNCCATCTATTCGAATTTAAAGTATGCCAGACAGCNTCCTAGTTGGTCAGACGNAGATGGTTTGACTTAGTTAGTCTGACAATGAGTCGCTTGATGCGCACACAAACAATGCGCAGACTGCGCACTGAACTGAGCTCACTATCATAACGAGGCAAGCCGTGGCATCTCCTACGGAAGACGATCACTTTCGTCCGGGTATCGCAGCGTTGCGGGCGTCCCACGCAGATGAGGCGCAAGCCCATTTTCAGGCGGCTATTGATGCCGGCCCGCAACTACCAAGAGCTGGCTGGGGCTCACGCTGGCCTCANTGGTGCTGGGCGACAACCGGGCCGCCGAAGCGTCGGTTGATGAAGTTCTGGTGCGTGAGCCCCACAGTCTGCGGGGTCTGATCATCAAGGGTGACCTGCTGTTGGGCCGGGATGAGCAACGCCAAGCGGTGTCGCACTACAACCTGGTCATGAGGCTGGCGGCAACTCTGGCCGATATTCCTCCGCAACTGCAGCAGGATCTGGTCCGCATTCAGGGCAGATTGGAACAGATTTCACAGGCGTTTCAGGCGCAATTGTTGGACAGACTNCAGGCGGGAGGATATCGCCGTGATGCATCGAGCGCGCGTTTTAACCGCGGGTTGGACATGCTTATGGGTAAGGCAGAGCGCGAGGACGACGCTCAACCCANCCCGCAAAAGCCCCATGCCTTTNATTTACCCGATATGCCCTATCAACCCTTTTATCCCAGTGAGGAATTACCATGGGTGAAAGAGGTCGAAACGGCCACCGACGCGATAGAAGCTGAGTTATCGGCTTTTCTCGCAAGCCGAGCGCAGGCCTTTGCGCCNTATATCCACGGTGGGCTGNAACTGCCNNGACAAACACCCGACACGCTCAAGNATCACGATAACTGGACGGCGGCCTTCCTCATACGTGATGGCGCCGAAGATTCGGAGTGGTCNGCTGGCTGCCCCACGGTCANCGCCTTGATGGACACGTTGCCGCTAACGGCAATAAAGGGGTTTTCGCCGTCGNTGTTGTTCTCAAAACTCAAGCCGGGTGCTCGGATCGATCCGCATACCGGGCTGTTGAACTGCCGCTTGATATGCCACTTGCCACTGGTGGTGNCCGCTGGCTGTGGCCTCAGGGTGGGGGATGAGCGCCGCGATGTGGTGCGGGNNGAAGTCTGGGCCTTCGACGACAGCATTAACCACGAAGCATGGAATAACAGCGCAGATGACCGCATCGTGCTGATCTTTGATGTNTGGCATCCGGACCTGACAGAGCAGGAGCGGCGCGACATCACCTCGCTACTGGAGGCAGTATCTGCATAGCGAGGTGCGGTCGCGCAATCCTTATTACGATTGGCGTGCAGTCAAAAGTGACGATATTTCACTCAATTGGACCTGTTTTATGCGGGTTGACGCGATGGTCCGCGGTTCCTATACTCCGCCGCCTCTGTTTGTAGTGCACGCACTACCGTGACGCCTGCGGTGGATTAGCAATAGGCTTAGCCGCGAAAAAGGGGGCGTCCAGTGAGAGTATTGATGCGGGGTGGAGCAGCCTGGTAGCTCGTCGGGCTCATAACCCGAAGGTCGTCGGTTCAAATCCGGCCCCCGCTACCAATTCGATGGCAGCTCGTTGCTCGCTTGTCATCGCCTCGGAAGCCCCTTTTGGGGCTTTTTTGTGGCCGAGAGAAAAGTGGCCGGGAGGACGTAAGCATGTCGGGCAAGGAAGCGCAATTGACGCAGCTTTTGCAGCCGACAGTTGAGGCGATGGGGTATGTGCTATGGGGGATTGAGCTGATTTCCCCCGGCAAACGCTCCACGTTGCGGCTCTATATAGAGGCGGATGCGGGCATCAGCGTGGATGACTGCGCCGCGGTCAGTCATCAGGTGAGTGGGGTACTGGACGTTGAGGACCCCATCAGTAGTGGGTACACCCTGGAGGTGTCCTCGCCCGGGGTCGATCGGCTGTTGTTCAGCCCCGAGCATTATTCCCCGTACGTAGGGGAGATGATTGACGTCCGGTTGAGATTGCCGGTCGAAGGCAGGCGCCGCTACAAGGGGATCCTGCTTGCGGCCAACAACGAGACGGTGGTCGTGGTGGTAGACGATCAGGAATTTGAACTGCCCTTGCGGTCTGTGGATCGCGCGAGGGTGTTTCCCCGGCTGGAGATCGGTCAGGGCAAGTAGTGAAGGGGTATTACCCCGCGGGAAAGCTCCAGATTGGCGGCTTTCCATCAAAGCGAGAGTGAAACGATGAACAAAGAAATTTTGATGGTTGCTGAGGCGGTATCAACGGAAAAAGGTGTCTCAGAGGACATTATTTTCGAAGCGATCGAGCTGGCCCTGGCCACTGCCACNAAGAAACGCTACGACGAAGAGGCCGATATTCAGGTCACGATNGACCGAGAATCNGGCGACTACGTGACCAAGCGCCAGTGGTTGGTGATGCCGGACACCGAGCTGGCGCTTCTTGGCACACAATTTACGACCGAAGAGGCCGCTGAGGTGAACACGGCACTGCAGCCCGGCGACTACCACGAAGAAGTTGTCGAAAACGTCGACTTTGGCCGGATTGCGGCGCAGACCGCCAAGCAGGTCATCGTTCAGCGCGTGAGAGACGCAGAGCGCGCTCAAATCGCGGATGAGTACCGGGGCCGGGAAGGCGAGCTTCTGGCCGGCACCGTCAAGAAAGTGACCCGCGACAACATCATTGTNGATCTGGGGAATAACGCCGAGGGCCTTTTGCCCCGGGGCGAATTGGTCGGCCGTGAGACGTTCCGCATCAACGATCGGGTGCGGGCAATCTTGACTGAAATTAATACGGAAGCGCGGGGTCCGCAGCTGATTCTGTCGCGCGCTTGTCAGGAAATGCTGGTGGAGCTGTTCAAGATTGAGGTTCCTGAAATTTCCGAGGGCGTCATACAAATCAGAGCGGCAGCCAGAGACCCGGGTTCCAGAGCCAAGATTGCGGTCAAGACGGGCGATCAGCGTATCGATCCGGTAGGCGCCTGCGTCGGCATGCGAGGCTCACGGGTTCAGGCGGTCTCGAACGAGCTTGATAACGAGCGCGTGGACATCATTCTCTGGGACGACAACGCCGCACAATTGGTGATCAATGCTATGTCCCCCGCTGAAGTGGAATCCATCGTCGTGGATGAAGACAACTCGACCATGGAAGTCGCCGTGGCAGAGGACAATCTCGCGCAGGCGATCGGCCGTGGTGGCCAGAATGTGCGCCTCGCTTCCGATCTGACCGGCTGGATCATCAATGTGATGAGCGTGGATGAGGCGATTGAAAAGCAAGAGGCCGAGGCGGGGGAAGTCATAGAGCGCTTCATGGTTGCGCTGGATATCGATGAGGACATTNCCACTGTGCTGGTCGAGGAAGGCTTCAGCACGCTGGAAGAGATTGCTTATGTCCCGCTTGAGGAAATGAATGCGATCGAAGGGTTTGATGAGGAGATCTCTGAGGAGCTCCGGGCCCGTGCCAAAGACGCGTTGCTCACGATGGCGATTGCCTCCGAGGAAGAGTTGGACGCAAACGAGCCTGCTGAAGATCTGCTGACTATGGACGGCATGGACAAGCATCTGGCTTATGTATTGGCCAGTAAGGGCATTGTCACCATGGAAGACCTGGCAGAGCAGGGCGTTGACGACTTGCTGGATATTGAAGACATGACAGAAGAGCGCGCGGCAGAGCTGATTATGACTGCCCGCGCCCCTTGGTTCGCTGAGGAGGAAGAGGCCACCGCTTGACGGATTCATGCGGCATAGCACTTCAGGTACTGAGCGGTTAGGGAGAGAGACATGGCACAAGTGACAGTAGAGCAATTGGCAGAGACGGTGGGTGCATCGGTGGACCGGTTGCTCTCGCAAATGAAGGATGCGGGTTTGCCCCATGCCTCGGCCGATGAGGCCGTGTCTGAAGAAGACAAGCAGACACTGCTTGCGCACCTGAAAAAAAGCCATGGTGAGCGTGCCGGCGCACCGAAAAAGATCACCCTTAAGCGCAAGTCAGTGAGCACCCTGCGTGCTGGTGGCGCTGGCAAGCGGACAGTCAACGTCGAGGTCCGCAAGAAGCGCACCTACGTCAAGCGAGAGGATGCAGAGGGGGTCGAGGCAGAGGCCGATGCCAGTGCTGACGCGGCTCANGGAGTGGCGGATCAGGCGGCAACGCCTGAACCAGTCCTCGCTGAAGTAGCGGGCGCGACGGATACGGCTTCTGACAGTGACGACCCCGANCTGCTTAGGCAGCGCGCTGCCTCCCGTCGAAAGGCAGAGGAGCAGGCGCGGCAACTGGAGCTCGAGGCCGCCGCCAAAGCGCGGGCCGAGGAAGCCGCGAGGCAAGCTGAAGAGGGCGCCGCACAGGCGACCGGTAAGGACGGCGAGCGCAAGCAGCCCAAGCGCTTGCATGCCGCGCCATCAAAAGATGACGCCACCAAGACTCGGGACGAGCTGCGTCGTCGGCCGGGTAAAGGCCGCCTAGAGCGCGGTGGTGTCCCCGGTGCGCGAGGTAAGCAGCGTGGCCACAACCTTTCTATTAATGACCTTGAAGCGGCAGAGGCAGGTGTTTCCCGTCGTCGTGGAGGCCGGCGCAAAAAGCTCTCCGATGAGCCCAACCAGCATGCCTTTGAGCAGCCCACCGAAAAAATTATTTATGACGTGAGCATTCCCGAGAACATCACTGTCGGTGATTTGGCCCAACAGATGGCGGTCAAAGCAGGTGAAGTGATTAAAGAGCTGATGAACCTTGGCGTGATGGCCACGATCAATCAGATGCTCGATCAGGATACGGCGACGCTGGTGGTGCAAGAACTCGGCCATCGCGTTGTGCTCAAGAGTAACGAGGAGGTTGAGGAACGCCTCGAGGAGACGTTGGCCAGCCAGGAGGGCACGCCTGAACCCAGAGCACCCGTCGTCACGGTGATGGGCCATGTTGATCACGGCAAGACGTCACTGCTGGACTATATCCGTGAATCCCGTGTGGCCAATGGTGAGGCGGGGGGTATTACCCAGCACATTGGCGCCTATCACGTGAAAACCGATAAGGGGATGATCACCTTCCTCGACACACCCGGCCACGCCGCGTTTACCGCGATGCGGGCGCGGGGGGCGAAGTCAACCGATATTGTAATTTTGGTGGTCGCCGCAGATGACGGTGTGATGCCGCAGACCGAAGAGGCGATCCAGCATGCGCGTGCGGCGGATGTGCCGATCGTGGTGGCAGTCAACAAGATCGACAAGGAAGCGGCTGACCCCGAGCGCGTGAAGACCGAGCTGGCGGCAAAAGAAGTGATTCCGGAAGATTGGGGTGGCGATACACAGTTCATCCCGGTTTCCGCGCATACCGGGCAGGGCATTGACGACCTGCTGGATGCATTGTTGCTGCAATCAGAGGTGCTTGAGCTGACGGCGCCGGCCGATGTGCCTGCTTCTGGCATCGTGATCGAATCCCGACTCGATAAAGGCCGAGGCGCTGTTGCGTCGTTGCTGATTCAGCAGGGTACGCTGAAGCAGGGCGATATTGTGCTCGCGGGTCTGCAGTACGGACGTGTGCGCGCCATGCTCGATGAAAACGGCCAGCCGATTAACGAAGCGGGCCCCAGTATCCCGGTCGAAGTTTTGGGCCTTGATGGNACGCCTGACGCTGGTGATCCCGTTGTGGCTGTCGAAAATGAGAAGAAAGCGCGTGAAGTCGCCGACTTCCGACAGGAGAAGATGCGATCCTCCAAGCTCGCGCATCAGCAAGCGGCCAAGCTCGACAACATGTTCGAGACCATGACGGCGGGATCCGTCGAGACGCTCAACCTCATTATCAAAGCGGACGTGCGCGGTTCGTTCGAGGCGTTGCAGGGCGCCCTCGCCGATCTCGGCAACGAAGAGGTGAAGGTCAACATCGTCTCTGGCGGCGTAGGCGGTATCTCCGAGACCGATATCAGCCTCGCGATGACCAGCTCAGCCATCATCATCGGNTTCAATGCCCGCGCTGACAGCAAGGCGCGCGCGGCAGCAGAAAACGAGGGGATCGAAATTCGCTACTACAACGTGATCTACGATCTCATCGACGATGTTCGGGCCGCGCTCTCGGGGATGCTGTCTCCCGAAATGCGCGAGGAGATTGTGGGTATCGCCGAGGTGCGCGACACCTTCCGCTCTCCCAAGTTTGGCTTGATTGCGGGCTGTATGGTGGTCGAGGGCACGGTATACCGGTCCAAGCCTATCCGCGTACTGCGTGACAACCTCGTGATTTACGAGGGGGAGTTGGAGTCGCTTCGTCGCTTCAAGGATGACGCCAACGAGGTTCGTAACGGGACTGAGTGCGGTATCGGTGTGAAGAACTATACCGATGTGAAAGTTGGCGACCTAATTGAGGTATTCGACGTCAACGAAATCGCCCGCAGTCTCTGACTTTAGCCAGCATGGGCAGAGAGTTTGAGAGAACTCAGCGCGTTAGTCATTTTCTGCATGAAGAGCTGGCGCGGCTGTTACAAAGCACAGTGCGAGACCCTCGCGTTCAGGAGGTAAACCTCACCGGTGTGGAGGTGAGTCGCGANCTGNNNCACGCCAAAGTGTTCTTCACNCTGATGAACGATGCGTCGAGTGAAGAGNGCGCGGAAGTGACGGCGGTGCTGTCTAAGGTATCCGGTTTTCTTCGGTCCGAGTTGGCCAAAGCCTCCACCATGCGCACTGTCCCCAGAATCAGCTTTCGCTTCGACGAAAGTGTTGGGCGGGGTCGCGACATGGANACANTGCTCCGNGAGGTGCGCCGNGCTGATGAGCNNCTCCATACNGGTGATTCAGAAGACGCCTCAGAANCGGCAGACTGATTGTGGCGCGTCGCAAGAAAGGACGACAGGTAGACGGCCTGTTGGTGCTCGACAAGCCAACTGGCATGTCATCGAATGCAGCGCTGCAACACGCCAAGCGCCTTTTCGGAGCGGCCAAGGCGGGCCATACCGGCAGCCTTGACCCGTTGGCCACGGGCGTTTTGCCGCTGTGTTTCGGCGAGGCCACCAAGTTCTCCCAGTTTCTGTTGGATGCCGACAAAGGGTACGAGAGTACCTTTGTGCTCGGTGTGGGCACCGACACCGCCGACGCCGATGGCGCGGTGATTGCCCAGGCCTCTGCTGCCCACCTCCCGGAAGATGCAGTGACACAGGCGATGGCAACGCTGACCGGCGCTATCGAGCAGGTGCCGCCGATGTACTCGGCCTTGAAGGTCGACGGACAGCCACTCTACAAACGCGCCCGTGCGGGGGAGCGGGTGGAGCGTGCCGCCAGACCGGTGGA
>FUFK010077875.1_pt1 | contig 15552 bp, 18 predicted proteins | sample 1021851 | NCBI WGS metagenome assembly FUFK01 (sample SAMEA51879418, study PRJEB19060) | metagenome | reverse complement strand
GTTCTGTGTAGGCCTGAAAATCTTATTATCTTGTATCTGNTCTATCCAATGNGCCAGCCANCCTGAAACACGTGACATTGCAAAAATTGGNGTGAAAATATCNGTNGGAATNTCCATCTCTTTNTAGAGAATNCCNGAGTAAAAATCAACGTTTGGATAAACTCCNTTNTGTGATAATTTTTCNTCACAAGCCTTCTCTAACTCNATNGCTTTTTCAAATATATCTGTAACACCACCTTCTCTCTCNTCAAANAGNTNTTGTACCATNTCAGTNAGNATATTNGCTCTAGGATCTTTNACAGAGTANTCTCTGTGNCCCATGCCCCAAACAACATTTTTAGCTTTTAANGTCTCNTCTAGCCATGGTCTTATTTCTTCTTTAGANTCAATTTTTTGCANCATNGCAATAACNTTCTCATTAGCCCCNCCATGCAGAGGACCNGANAATGAACCAATNGCAGACGCNACNACCTGAGATGCATTAGCAAGTGTGGATGAAGTTACCATAGCGGTAAAAGTGGACGCATTGATGGTGTGTTCACCATGAAGAACTAATGTTGCATCCATTATACGCGTCATAAGTGGTGTTATTTTTTCAGCACCAAGGATATGCAAAAAATTCTCTGCGTATGTGCAATCAGGTTTAGATGATATTGGTTCGTCTCCATTTCGAATCCTATGCCAAGCAGCTACAATAGAACCTAATGCTCCAATAAGCGCAGCAGATGTATTTAAGAAATATTCATCATTGTACTTTTTACCTTTGACTTTCTCCGGGCTTACCTCTAAATCATAAAAAGTACCGAGTGAGGACACAGCCATCTGAAGCACGTCCATAGGCCTAGTGTGTTTCGGCAAAGCTTTTAAGATTAAGACTAGTTCTTCAGGTAGATCCCGGTATTGTGTCACTTTGGATGTAAATTTTTTTAATTGAGCTGAGGTGGGAAGCTCTCCAAACAGGAGTAAGTAAGAGGTTTCTTCAAAAGTGCTTTTTTGAGCTAATTCTTCAATAGAGTATCCTCTATAACTGAGAATGCCTTTCTTACCATTAATGTTTGACACGGATGATTCAGTAGCTATGATACCGACTAGCCCAGGGCTATATAAGTGCGTACTTGTATCTGTCATTTAGTGTTCTATGTTGAAAAAGAAGAACCGCAGCCACAAGTTGTTTTTGCGTTGGGATTTTTTATTATGAATTGCGCTCCCTCGAGTCCTTCCTGATAATCAATTTCAGCACCTCTTAGATATTGAATGCTCATTGGGTCAACAAGAAGTTTGACTCCACATTTTGCAATTTCAGCATCACCGTCCTGAATCTTCTCATCAAAAGTGAATCCATATTGAAAACCAGAACAACCACCGCCTGTTATGAATACTCTTAGATTAAGCGAGGGGTTTTTCTCTTCTTCGATTAATTTTTTAACTTTTTCTGCAGCACTATCTGTGAAGATGAGTGGTTCTTTATCTTGAATTGTTGTTGTAACGTTTTCCATAATGTGATCTCTACAGTGGGTACATTATAACAAAAAAGTTTTAAATAACAATTTATGTTACAGAAGCTTTTCTTTAGAATCTTCTTTGTCTGCACTTTTAATGTTCAATGAAACTGCAGAATTGTCTTCAAGTTTTTGAGGTTCTTTTCCCTTATTTCTAATAAGGTTGCCATTTACTGTCGCGCCACCATTCATATCTAGAATGTCATAGTAAACATTACCTGATACAAATGAAGAGCTTTTGATAGTAATTTTCTTTTTGCCAGTTACATTACCAATAACTTCACCCTCTATGACTACCTCGTCACCATAAACATCGCCCTCAACAATTCCGTTTTTTTTAATGATAAGCATCGCAGTAGTACAATTTTCGGCAATCTTGACAGTGCCAGTAATTTTACCGTGTATTTCTATTGTCTTATCAAAAGTGATGTCTCCATCAATGGTACAATTCTCACCAATTGATGTAGTATTTTTATCACTAGATGTTACCGCAGCGGTAGTATCTTGTATTTTATCAAAAATTCCCATAGGACGTTCAGTCTACCCTACATTTTGAATGTATTTCAACAAAAATTTTATGATAATTTGATTAAATTTAGACTAATCCAGTGGATTCTTTGAGTCCAAACATAATATTCATGTTTTGTACGGCTTGCCCTGAGGCTCCNTTCATCAGATTNTCGATCGCACTCATGATGACAAGATTANAATCATCGTTTNTATCTGANGATGAAAATAGTGAGATTAGACAATCATTAGTGGTGTTGACTTCACCAAGTTTAGGATAAGTCTGATTGATGATTTTNATGAACTGAGAGTCTTTATAATAATCATTATAAATATCGTATAGATGATCTAAATCAAGATCTCTTATAGTTAGGTAATGAGTAGAGTATATTCCTCTTTCAATCGAACTTAAGTGTGGCACAAATAGTACATCTGCATTTTTATTTATATGTTGTATCTGATTTAACATTTCAGGATAGTGCCTGTGCTTTGCTACTGCATAGGCTTGATAATTTTCGGTCCCAGGTGCGAACAACTTATCAGGATTAAGATTCCTACCAGCTCCTGTTATACCAGAAGTTGCATTGATAATAATTCTTTGTTCGTCAATCATATCAAGTATTGGTAAGAGACTTAATAATGANGATGTAGGGTAACAACCNGGATTAGCAATTATTTTTGCATTTGNTATTTTANCTCTTTGATTTTTCATCTCAGGCAAACCATATACGGACTGTTCAATGAGTTCTGGAGATGTATGTTTTTGACCATACCACTTCTCCCATATTTCAGCATCAGGTATCCTAAAATCAGCAGAGATATCTATTAATCTTATATCACTTTTTACGAGATCCCTTGCCATATCCATAGCTACACCATTAGGTGACGCAAAAAAAACTACATCGCAATGTGACAAATTATCTACTGAAGGTTCTAAAAATTTTTTGTCCAAATCTGTATCGAGCTTTATACAATCACTTACTTTTTTACCGGCATGTGTTCTTGAGGTAAGGACATCAAGCGAGACATCTGGGTGTTTCAAAAGTAGCTTTACGAGTTCNTCACCTGTAAATCCTGATGCTCCTACTATGCCGACAGAAATCATTTAGATACCCTCATATTTTAATAGCTAATTATTTAGGCACATTATACATTTAAAGGTAGAATAATAAACATGCTGCTGTATAAAACACTACACATTATTTTCATGGTGACATGGTTTGCTGGACTTTTTTATTTACCACGCCTGTATGTCTATCATGCCCAAGCTGAAGATCAAATCTCAAAAGATAGATTTAAGATTATGGAGAGAAAATTGTTTTGGGGAATTATGACTCCTGGGGCAGTGCTTACAGTGCTATTTGGTGTACTACTGATAGAGTATCACGGGATGTCTTACTGGCTTAAGATGAAAATATTGTTAGTTTTTGTTTTGGCTCTCTATCATGTTTGGTGTGGAGTCTTACTAGAAAAATTTAAAACTGACAGTAATTCTCACAGTCATGTTTGGTATCGAATATTTAATGAAGTACCAGTAATATTTTTGGTTTTGATTGTTGCATTAGTTGTGTACAAGCCCATCTAAAACATCTTTAAATTCTCTCAAAATACTCTTATAAACATCTCGTTTAAATTTAATGACGCTTTTAATTGCAGTTTTCTCGTCGCCCCATTTCCAATCATCAAATTCAGCATGACCGCTAGCATTTAGATTTATTTTTGAATCACTGTCGATGAGTTTCAACAGGTACCATTTTTGCATTGCCCCATCGAATTTTTTATTATGCCTCTGAAATACGTGAGGTATGTGGTACACCAACCATCTTTTNCTAATGCTNAGTATTTCAACNGTNTCCTGTTGTAAGCCTGTTTCCTCNTGTAANTCGCGATACATNGCTTCTCTAACTTTCTCGCCTTTGTCTATTCCGCCTTGTGGAAATTGCCATGCTTCTGTGCCTATCCTTTTGCCGAGCCAAAAGCGGCCATCATTATTTATAATAATCATACCCACTCCTCGTCTATAATTTTTCTTATCCATGATTTTTTTTAAGTACTANAATGTGCTTTAAAGACACGGCTTTAATCATTCCCCCTGAACCGATATAATGGTACTAGTATATACGACTAATTATCCCTTATTAATCAAAAATGGACGAACTTTTAATATTTGATTTAGATAACACGCTCCTCGCCGGAGACAGCGATCGAAATTGGGGAATTTTCTTATCTGAACAACAGATAGTTGATGCGTCATACCTCGATGAAAGTGAGCGATTCTATAATAACTACTACGAAGGTAGTCTAGATATAGATGGATTTCTGTCATTTTGTTTAAGACCTCTTATAGCTAACGATATGTCAGTACTACTGGGGCTTAGAGATCAATTCATTGAAGAAAAAATTAAACCAATCGTTACAAAAGTAGGTAAAGAGCTTATTGATAAAGCTCACTCGNAGGGGAAAGAGGTCATCATCGCAACTGCCACTAATGATTTTGTTACAAGACCAATCGCAGATATATTTGATGTGTCAGTCTTGATAGCGACAGAATTTGAAATAAAAAATAATTCATTTACCGGAAATGTACTGGGTGCTCCATGTTTTAGAGATGGCAAGCTTGATAAAGTTAGCAGATGGATAGACGAAAATAACTTTGATCTATCGCAAGCATCATTTTACACAGACTCATTCAATGATCTACCTCTTTTAGAAAAAGTAAAAAATCCAATTGTCGTTGATGGTGATGCTAAACTTATAGAAATAGGCAGAAGTAACAANTGGGAGTGCATAAGTTTCAGATGAAACTAAAATATACTATTTTTATAATAATTACGTTTTTTATTAGTAGTAATTCTATGGCTGACAAGATGATTATTGACGATATGAAAAATCAATCTGGTGTACCGGACGAGGAATTCTGCGAGAGCGGTAATGCAAAGTGGTGCTTCGTTACAGATAAAGTTATGGGTGGTATCTCAAATGGGTCGCTAGAATTTAAACAAGAGGATGAGACTTATTTTTATCGAATGACTGGTNAGTTATCACTGGAGAATAATGGGGGTTTCATACAGTTCAGAACTAAACTAGAAAATCATCCAAAAGGCAAAAGCTTCAAAGGAGTTAGACTAAGAGTCAGAGGAAATAATAACGAATATACTGTTCATATCCGAACAAAGTATTTATTTTTACCCTGGCAATACTATGAATCTGCATTTCAAGCTACTGATACTTGGACGACAGTTGAGCTTCCATTTTCGACATTCAGAAAATCAAACTTTTACCAGCCATCCAGCGTATCATCCCAAGACATAAAAACAATTGGAGTTGTAGCTATAGGAAGAGAATTTGTCGCCGAAATCGATTTAGCCTCGATCGAATTATACTAATTAATAAAATACTTTATGTTTTTGGTAGTGTGACACCCTTTTGTCCCTGATATTTACCTTTACGATCTTTGTAAGAGGTTTCACAAACTTCATCGGACTCCAGGAATATGAATTGCGCTACACCTTCATTAGCATATATTTTGGCTGGAAGTGGTGTGGTGTTGGAAAACTCTAAAGTAACATGACCCTCCCACTCAGGTTCCAGCGGCGTTACGTTAACGATTATCCCACATCTGGCATAAGTTGATTTACCCAAGCACAGAGTGAGCACCTTTCTAGGGATTCTGAAATACTCGACGGTGCGTGCAAGGGCAAACGAATTTGGCGGAATGATGCACACGTCAGATTTTACATCCACAAAACTNTGCTCATCGAAAGCTTTAGGNTCAACAAAAGATGAATTTATATTTGTAAAGATNTTAAATTCATCAGAACAACGAACATCATANCCGTAACTAGATGTTCCAAATGAGACAATTGANCCCTTACCATTTTNTTTGACTTGATCNTATTGGAATGGTTCGATCATTCCATGGCCCTCCGCCATATCTTTAATCCACTTATCAGATTTTATTGCCATCAAGATATAGTATCACTCTACAAAAAATATCATAGAGTTATGATGATAGGTATTCCTAATCGTTTTGAATAACAATTTTAGGAAATGCTGCACTGTAGTCTTTCTTGCGCATTGAGAGTGTAGCAGTCATCTTACGAGCTATCTCTCTGTAAGCTAGAGATGCGGGATCCATAGGGTTAGATGATACTGTTGGTGTTCCTTTATCCATCTCTTCTCTGATTTGTTTTTCCAAAGGTAACTCACCTAGAAGTTTTACACCTGCTTCGGAAGCAAGTTGTTCGCCTCCACCTTCACCAAAAATACTCTCTATGTGTCCGCATTTTTTACAAACATGTGTGCTCATGTTTTCAACAATCCCTAATACTGGAACTTCAACCTTCTCAAACATCTTCAGTCCTTTTCTCGCATCAATTAAAGATATATCTTGTGGAGTGGTTACAATAACAGCACCACTGACAGGAATCTTTTGACATAGTGTTAACTGCACGTCACCAGTTCCTGGTGGTAAATCTATAATTAGGTAGTCAACATCTTTCCATTGGGTATCGGTAAGAAGTTGCTCTAGGGCTTGAGTTACCATTGGACCTCTCCAGATCATTGGAGTGTCTTCTTCAACAAGTAAGCCTATAGACATAGATTGAAGTCCGTGCCCAATTTTTGGCATAAGTGTTTTACCGTCTTCTGAATCAGGTTGCCCGCTCACNCCTAACATTCTAGGAATACTGGGGCCATAAATATCAGCATCTAAAATAGCTGCGTTTGCTCCCTCTTCTTTTAATGCTAGTGCTAGATTGACGGCAGTTGTTGATTTTCCAACCCCACCTTTACCTGAAGCTACAGCTATTATATTTTTAATCCCTTTAATTCTCTCTGTTGATTTTTGAATACCATGAGCAGATATTTCGTAACTAAGATCGAGATTGGTTTGNGCATCTGGATAAGCTTCCTTTATTTTCTTATCCATATTTTCGTGGAATGCTTGCATGATTCCCTCAGCAGGCCAACCTAAAACACATTTTACAAAGACGTTGTNTCCCTCNACCTTAATTTCTTTGACTGTGTTTCCACTTACTAAATCTGTTCCCATATACGGGCATTGATAGTCCTTTAATAGCGCTTCTATGTTCTCTTTATTCATTCCCTTAGTCCTTTGTATGGTTTTAATATACAATACTCATAATATATTGAGGCCTTATTATAACCTCATAGTAATTAATTTATAGGCTAATTATCAAATTTCAATGAGAAGAATAGTTGTTACAAGTGCTCTACCCTATGCTAANGGNTCTATTCATNTAGGGCATCTTGTAGAGTATATCCAGACAGATATTTGGNCNAGGAGCCAGAAGATGAGTGNNAATGANTGNGTNTATATATGTGCAGACGATTCTCATGGAACCCCAATTATGCTCAAAGCGANAGAACTNGGGATTACTCCTGAGGAATTAATAGAAAAAACATACGATGAGCACGTAAAAGATTTCAAAGATTTTCAAATTGAATTTGACAACTTTCACACGACTCACTCTGATGAGAATAAGGAAATATCTCAAAAAATATATCAATCCCTTAGAGATAAAGGAAATGTCGTAAGTAAAGAAATCGAACAGTTTTATGATAACGAAGCTAAGATGTTTTTGCCTGATAGATTCATTAAAGGTGAATGTCCAAAGTGCGGTGCTAAAGATCAATACGGTGATTCATGTGAAGAGTGTGGCGCCACATACTCGCCAACCGATGTAAAAAATCCTATCTCAACAGTTTCAAATACTACACCCGTTACAAAGAAAACAGAACATGTCTTTTTTCAGTTGAGCTCGTATGAGTCATTTTTAAAAGAGTGGATGCAGGATAATGAGATTCAAAAAGAGATTAAAAATAAACTTAGTGAGTGGCTTGAAGGTGGGTTAGTTGATTGGGACATAACGCGTGATAAGCCTTATTTTGGATTTGAGATTCCTGACCTAAAAGATAAATACTTTTATGTCTGGCTTGATGCGCCCATTGGATACATAGCATCACATAAGAACTATTGTGATAGAAATAATCAAAATTATATGGATGATTGGAAAGAGGGCTCCAAAACTGAACTTTACCACTTCATTGGTAAAGACATAGCTTACTTCCATGGACTATTTTGGCCAGCAATGTTGGAGGGTGCTGGTCTGAGAAAACCAAATGGTGTTTATTGTCATGGATTTCTGACAATAGATGGAGAAAAAATGTCTAAATCTAGAGGTACATTTTTTAATGCTAGAACTTACCTTAATCATCTACTGCCTGATTATTTAAGGTATTATTTCTCAAGTCGACTAACGAACAAAATTGAAGATATTGATTTGAATTTCGATGACTTTATGACTCGTGTTAATTCAGACTTGGTTGGAAAAATAATTAATATAGGTAGTCGTTGTGCAAAATTCATCAATAAAGATTTCGACAGCAAATTATCTTCTAAAGTCGGAAATGAAGAATTGATTAAATCAGTTTTATCTAGAAAAGAAGAAATCATACAAAATTATGAAGCTAGAAATTATGCTGCAAANATNNGAATTATCTCAAGCCTNAGTGATGAGNTAAATAAATATTTAGATNATGAAAAACCATGGNTNAANATTAAAGATGANTCAACAAANGGTCATGTTCAAACAATTTGCTCTGACGGTATCAATGGATTTANATTCATTATAGGTTATCTAAAACCTGTACTACCTGAGATAGCAAACAAGGTTGAAAATCTACTTAATTGTGATTCAATCACTTGGTCTAATATAGATAACCAACTTAAAGGCCATAAAATTAATGCATTTGTGCCATTAATCACTAGAATTAATAAAGAGAGTATTGAAAAAATGAAAGAAGAGAATAATAAAGAATCTGCCGCTACAGAAGATACAGATAAAATTGCTATCGATGATTTTATCAAAGTTGATCTACGAGTTGCCAAAATAATTAATGCAAAGGAACTGGAAGAGTCTAGAAAGCTTCTAGAGCTCGAGGTGGATCTTGGGGATGAAACTAGAACTATTTTTGCAGGTATCAAAAAATCTTATTCTCCAGATGATCTTATCGGCAAACTAGTGGTGGTAATTGCTAATCTAAAGCCAAGAAAAATGAAGTTCGGAACTTCTAATGGAATGGTTCTAGCCACTCAGCATGATGGAGATATTATCATTATCCAGCCTGAAAAAGATGTCTCGCCGGGATCAAAAATCTCATAAATGAATTATAAATCTTTACAAAATCAAATAATTGAAGCTTTGCCACAACTTCAATGCAAGAAGTGTGAGTATCCTGATTGTAAAAGTTATGCTATATCCCTAATAGAAAAAAATGAAAAAACAAATAAATGCGAGCCTGGTGGAACAGAGACCGAAGCGCATATCAAATCAATACTATCTGATCATAGTTTTAACTTACCTAAGCAAATAAAGCAGCATTATATTGCCGATATTGTTCGTGAAGAATGCATAGGCTGTACTATTTGTATTAAAGTCTGTCCAGTAGACGCAATCATAGGTGCAAGACATATGATTCATAAAGTATTAGAAAGTCAGTGCAATGGTTGTGAACTTTGCATAGATCAATGTCCTGTTAACTGCATGTCTATGATTCAAACTANAGAGCAAATAACATGGACATGGCCTTCTGAGCAATCTGAGCAATCTAAAAAAAATTATTATCATAAAATAGATCGTTTAGACCGAATAAAAAAAGAAAAAGAGCTTAATAGACAAAAAATCCTAGAGGATACAGACATGGATGAATACATTCGTTATGCTCTAGAGGCGGAATCNANAAAACANCAAAAAATAAAAAANTACNAGTAATAATCTCTAGGGTTTTTTATGCATAAAGGGTTTTTTTCTATTTGGNTAACATGTTTTACAAATCTTACATTCTAATCTATAACAGGACCTAGCTGTNCAGAATTCTCTCCCCCAAAAAATCATTTGAAGATGTAGTTTATTCCAAGAGTCCTTTGGAAATATTTTTTTAAGATCCCTTTCAGTTGTTGCAACATTTGTTCCATTTGTTAAACCCCATCTTTGGGCTAATCTATGAATATGCGTATCAACTGCAAATGCAGGAATGCCAAAGCCTTGACTCATTACAACAGAAGCTGTCTTATGTCCAACACCCGGAAGTGACTCAAGATCTTTAAAGTTATTTGGAACCTTACCTTTGAATTTTTTGACTAGTATGTTTGACAATTCATGAATAGCTTTTGATTTTTGCGGTCCTAATCCACAAGGCTTGATAATCTTATATATTTTATTTGCGGAAACTTTAGACATACCCGCTGGATCTGAAGCAACGGAAAATAATTTTGGAGTTATTTCGTTTACTCTTTCATCTGTACATTGTGCAGATAGAAGTACTGCTACGAGTAAAGAAAAATTATCTTTGTGATGAAGAGGGACAGGTGTTTCAGGATAAGTTTTATCAAGTATTTTTTTTACCGCGATAGCTCTTTCATATTTATTCATAAGTAAATAATCTTATTTATTTTTAATTGATTTCCAAATATCAATCATTTCTAATGGCTCAGCATATTTGATATTTCTTTTATTCATTTCTTCTTTAATTTTATCTAGCCTGCTTTTAAACTTATCATTCGCTGATTTATTTAAATCATCCATATCAATGTTTAAATGTCTAGATAGTGAAATAAGTGAGAAGAATAAATCACCTAACTCCTCTTTGATGTGAGCTTTATTTTCCATGCCAATCGCTTCTTCTAATTCATCTGTCTCTTCACGTATTTTGCTAATGATTTTATCAAGTTCGATCCAATCAAGGCCCAATTCTTTGGCTTCAATTTGTAATTTGATTGACTCATCTATTAGGTTTTTTGACTTCATTCGCGAAATTATATAGTAATATAGCCAAATGGGTAGTGACAGAGAGCAAAAACTAATAGCTTGGCTTAGTGAAAATGGTTATGAAAAAGCATCTATTACAGACCTGTCGGGGGATGCAAGTTTTAGAAAGTATTATCGAGTAAAGAAAAAAAATCTTTCTTACGTTGTTATGGATTGTCCTCCTGATAAAGAAAATCTCAAATCATTTATATCAGTTTCAGAAAAACTGCATAATGCAAAAGTAAATGCTCCTAAACTTTTTGATTGTGATCAAGAAAATGGATTCTTAGTACTATCTGATCTTGGAGATGATTTATATTCTAGAAAACTTGATAGCGAAACAGTTTACTGCTTATACACTGATGCGCTTGAGGCAATTGTTAAAATGCAGGTCTATGTGGATTGTTCTGATTTAGAATCTTTTGATGAGTTGTATCAAGAGGAAAACAATTTATTTATAGATTGGTTTTTAGGAAGTCATCTTGAGATTAATAAAGATGATGGNNATCTTGATCCGATAAATATAGAGTTCAATAGACTCAATGTACTGCTCAAAGAGATTCCTCAGACATTTGTTCACAGAGATTTTCATTCAAGAAACCTTCTTGTTACTGATACTAATAATCCTGGAGTTATCGATTATCAAGACGCAGTAATTGGGCCTATAACATATGATTTAGTATCCCTACTTAAAGACTGCTACGTAACATGGGACGATGGTCTTATAGAAGATATGCTTGAGAGTTTTTTTACAAGAATTAAATCTAATAACATAAACAATATTTCAGATTTTAGATATTGGTTTGATATGACAGGGCTCCAAAGACATATAAAAGCTATTGGTATTTTTTCCCGTTTGAATTATAGAGATAACAAAGATAATTATCTTCAAGATATCCCCAGAACTTATTCGTATATTGAAAAAACATTGAAGAAATATAAAGATCTTACTAATCTGAATGAGATTTTTAGCGATCTAAANTTACTAGAGAAGATTTCAAAATGAAAGTTATCATATTATCCTCAGGAAAAGGCACAAGAATGATGCCTCTCACAAAGGATACTCCTAAACCTATGTTAGAAATTAATGGTGAATATTTACTGGAGAATAAAATCAATCTTTGTAGAAATTCTGGGCTGAATGAAATTACTATCAACGTCGCTTATAAAAAAAATGTGATCATCAATTACATCAAAACACTGGATATTGATATTCANCTAGTTGACGAAGGNGATGAGCCNCTTGGTACTGCCGAAGGAATAAGAAATATNATCAAAAGTTTTGATGATGANNAATTCATNGTCATTAATAGCGATATNTGGACTGATTACAATTTAAAAGTTTNAAGNGATTTNAANCTNGANGANANTTTAGCTCATATTGTTTTAACGAATACACCNGATTACTTAGATGGAGATTTTAGCTGTGATGGAAAAAACTTATTNGTGGGTNATAGCTATGTNTTTTCAGGTATAGGAAAATATCANAGAGAGTTATTCATAAAACACAGTGATGTTGAACTNGGNGATATCCTTAGATCAGAANAAAANATANCTTTCAGNATCTATGATGGGAAATGGATGGATATTGGAACTCCAGAGCGTCTAGAAAAAGNTAGACGACTAGAACAAGACCCCACATAATNAAAAANGCNCCTACTGCTCTTCTATANATTAAAGGNTAGTTNTAAGANACTTTCTCAAATAAAACAAAGACTGTTAGGACTATTACCCAAAGAATATTCATTACACCAAGTGCAAAAAGAGTGAGCATTAACGCCCAACAACAACCAACGCAATAAAAGCCGTGTTTATAACCAATGATGAAGGCCCCAAAATTACCGTCTTGCCAATTATTAGTAAGAAAACTAAGAGGTGATTGGCAAACATTTAAACAGGCGTCTTTGTATGGTGTAAATTGATAAATTCCAGCCAAGACAAGAACAAAGGCAGCAAGATAAGCATGTATAGGTTCCATCATCATATTTAGAAATCCNTTTGTGTGTAAAAAGTACTGAGGAAAAGTAATGAACAAACTAAATAACACCCAGCTTGATAAATAGCCTGCAAGAAGGATCATCGTTGATGCAGATTCTTGACCTTGAACCTTTTTCCTGGCATTAAGAGTTGTATATAACATGAGCATCGGAAGTATTGATGGGGTCATCATAGCAATCATCATAACTGCCCACATCATAAATAATAAAAAGAAATCAGTTAAAGCCCACATATTTCCCATTGGGGGCATCCATGTCAAAACTTCAGTAATCATATTTGATTCCTGATTCATGCCCTTCATTTCTTGTTTATTCATCTCCATGCCATTGTCTNTCATGCTCATAGAATCTTGTGACATGTTCATACTCATGGTTGTGTTATCAGTAAATGGAAGTGTATTCATGTGCCAGCCCATTCCAAGAATGTAAAGCCATGAAAACANAAGAACAATNGCTACTCCNNCNTANACNATCATTCTATCTTTNAGAGGTGCTTGTATTNCTTTGTNGTTCATNNGNNTTAAATAAGAATGGCCTGCNTNNTAGCAGGCCATTTATCTATTTTGAAGTTATACTTCGATTGCTTGTTGTTTGTTAGCGCCATCACGATATACGAATGGAGAACTTAAGCCATTTCCACCTTCCCATGAATGGCTGATGCCATGATCATTATAAGTAAGCTTAGATGCTTTACTTACGGTAATAGGATATGGTGGCGCAACTGCTAGAGGTGTATCATGCACCATGACTGGACGACCAGCAGCACCAGCAAGTTGTTCCATTTTATTCTCAGCTATACCCTCGACAATTACATGTCTAGATGGTGAATTAACCATATAAGTAATTTTCGCTCTTTTAGTTGGTAGGTATTCTCGAGGTGCACCCTCAGCTCCTTTACCAAGACTAGCNATAACACCTAAATGTCCACCATGNGCTCCGTGATANGCTTCTCTNANTGCNTTGAATTGTGCATTGTTNGCACGNTCNTCAATNTACACNGCCATCTCAAANTGACCTTTNAGAAGNTTTTGTGGCGCATTCAACCACATTGANACATTAAGCCCGCTCACATCNACATTTCCNACGTGACCTTTCTCAATATTCCAAGTTAAGAAAGCTTTNCAATAACCTTGTGTTGGATCTANAAGAAGAAGACAAGGACATATAGTATCGCANGTGCAAGATTCGAANTATGTGCCTCNAAGGTACATNTCATGATCTGCTTTTGCGGCNTTAGCATCATCAGACCCAAACATNGANCCNATGATAGGTGTAGCTGCAGCTACAGCGCCTAATCCTTTTAGNAAACCTCTTTTAGAATCTGAAACTTGAGTTTTATCTTTTTTCATATTCATTCCCATTTAATTAAATAGTATTCAATATTAGCATTTACTAATANTGNNTTACCCCTCATANATTTTAGTCATATTTAACTTNAAATACAAAACTATTTANNTANNTAGACNTCNCAAAACTNAGATTTTTGTNACTAATGCATAAATAACTCATCTATTTTACTTAAATATCTGTCCAAGATGATTTTAATTATGATAAAGTATTAAGTGTAATTACGACTAGGGGGTCAAATGAGACATTTTAAACTTCTATCTGTACTACTTTTAACAGGAATTATCACTGCTTGCGGTGGNGGCACAAGTGCTCCATCAGAATATATGGTGAAAGTATATCCAATCGAAAATGATTTCGATCGTTTTGAAACTATAGGTCCTGTATCATCTCGCGATGAGTGTGCAGCTAAGGCTATGGAAATGAAAGCAGCAGCTTACGAGTGCCAGCCTAACTAAAATTTACGTTATTTAACTTTCGTAAGATCACAAGACCGCTGAATTCTAGATTCAGCGGTTTTTTTATTTATAAGAATCCTTAATATAGTCTTGTGCATGCTTATACAAATCTAAAGATATAGATCCTGCAGATTCACATATAATTTTATCATTGACTTGTGTAATTGGCACAACTGGATTGGTAGAGCTTGAGCAAAATATCTCATCTGCATCAAGTAGCTCGTGTTCAGAAATATCGCATTCGCTATATTCTAGATGATGTAGGCTTATAAGATCGACTAAAAATTTCCTCGTAATTCCTGGCAGTAACTTGTTACTTAGTCTAGGTGTCTTAATAATACCATCCTTAACCATAAATACATTACTAGCGGACCCTTCTGTCAGAAATCCATCTCTCAAAAGAAGAGCTTCATACGCACCATTATCATTTGCTTTGTTTTTAATAAGAACATTTGCAAGTAAAGATGTAGACTTAATATTTGATTTTAACCAACGGTAATCATCTTCTAGTATAGCTTTTTTTCCATTGATAATGACATCGCGTCCAAAAGGGACATAGTTTTCTCCCATTATTAGTATAGTTGGCTTGTAATCTTCTGAATAAATGTGGTTCCTTTTTTGATCTACACCGCGTGAAATGTGAATGTAAATGAAATAATTATCATAATTGTTTTGATCAATTAACCTATTGATAATCTCGATAATATCTACATCCTCAAGTAATGAGGGCGCTATATTTATTTGCTGCAAACTACTTTTTAGTCTTTCAAGATGGGCGTCTATGTAAAATATTTTTTTGTTGTAAATTGGAATTAGCTCATAAACTCCATCCCCAAATAAAAATCCTCTATCAAGAATAGATAGGGTTGTCTCTTCTTTTGGAGAGTAGTTTCCATTTAGATATACAACTTCT
>FUFK010075257.1_pt1 | contig 15552 bp, 14 predicted proteins | sample 1021851 | NCBI WGS metagenome assembly FUFK01 (sample SAMEA51879418, study PRJEB19060) | metagenome | reverse complement strand
CAAAAGAAGTTTTAGAAAAATGTCCTGATGAAATGACACTATTTAAAAAATATGTCGATAAAAATCTAGAAAAATATCTCCAAGCGCTCGATTCAAAGTTCCATAGATGCACTTACTCAGATTGCATAGATTTATTAAAAAACTCTAATAAAAATTTTGAATTCAAGCCTCAATGGGGTAAGGATCTCCAAACAGAACATGAAAGGTTTATTACAGATGAAGGTAATTTTATTTTGGACCTTCACCTAAATTCTATTTCTGATGAAGATAATCTTTCAACTGATTTAAATTTAATTCCAGGCGTCGTAGAAAATGGCTTGTTCGTTAATATTTGTAAATGTGCTGTCTTGGCTGACGAAAATGAGCAGGTCACTGTAGAATTGAAAGACAGTGATGGTTGAGATTCTTAAAAGCCATTACAAAAAAATGGTTGAGTAAATTTAATGGGCTACGATTTTGATTTGTTTGTTATAGGTGGCGGTTCAGGCGGGGTTAGAGCTGCCCGAGTAACTGCCGCATTGCGTGACAAACGCGTTGGGCTGGCTGAAATGGATAGATATGGCGGCACGTGTGTCATTCGAGGATGTGTGCCTAAAAAGCTCATGGTGTTTTCTTCTGATTTTCCCTCTGCATTCAAGGAAGCTACAGCGTATGGATGGGAGCTGCCGAAGGCGAACAGAATCGACTGGGATTTTTTCTCAAAAAAACTGAACGCTGAAGTATCTAGATTGGAAGGAATATATCGTAATCTTTTAAAGAATTCAGGCGTTCAAACGTTTGATCAACATGCGAAAGTCGTCGACGCTCATACTATTGAGTTGGCGAGTGGGAAACAAATTACGTCTGAGTATATCCTGCTCGCTACTGGAGGCAAACCGGACTTACCAGATATACCTGGAATTGATAATGTAATAACATCAGATCAGGTTTTTTCGTTAAGTGCCCTCCCTGAAAAGCTGTTAGTTGTTGGTGGTGGTTATATTGCATGTGAATTTTCTTCGATATTCAACGGCTTTGGTTCTAGCGTAACCCAGTTCTGTAGAAGTGATACTATCCTCCGAGGTTTTGATATTGAAGCCACTTCTCTTGTTGCCACCCAAATGAAATCAAATGGTATAGATCTTCAATTTGGTGTGAATGTACTAAAAATAGAGAAAGAAAAAAACGGATTTCAAGTTACTGATAGTTTTGGGCGGGATCAATATTTTGACCAGATTTTGTTTGCCACAGGCCGTACTCCCAATTCAAAGGAACTGCAAATTGGATCAACTGGCTTGAAATTCGGAATAAATAATGAGGTTTTAGTGGATAAATACTCCAGGTCATCAATCGGTTCAATTTATGCGATTGGTGACCTCACGAACCGAAAACAACTTACTCCTGTTGCAATCAAAGAGGCTATGGCTTTTGTTGAAACAGTTTTTCATAAAAATCCGACTTATTTAGATTATAATTGTATTCCGACAGCGATATTTACAAAACCCGAAATGGGCACGGTTGGTTTGAGTGAGGAATTAGCTGTTAAACGAGGCCCAGTTGATATATTTACAACATATTTTAAACCAATGAAGACTGGATTTGCTGAGAACGAGGACAAATCTTTCATCAAGTTGGTAGTGTGTAAAAAAACAGATAAAGTTTTAGGGGTGCATATCGTCGCACCTGGCGCGGGTGAGATGATTCAAATGGCAGCAATTGCACTAAGTATGGGGGCAACAAAAAAGGACTTTGATAACACTTTGCCCGTCCATCCAACGCTTTCGGAAGAAATAGTTACTATGCAAAAACCAACGCGGAGTAGTTGAAATTTACAGATTACTTCCCAGTTATANTAAAAAGCACACGCTAACAAAAAGGAAAGATTAATGGCGGGTAATTCTGGCGGCCCTTGGGGTGGTGGATCTGGAGGACCAAAGCGTCCCAGCAATGGAAATGACGGTGGAAGGCCTCCTAAAAACAGCAATCAGGGGCAAATGCCTCCAGAAATTGATGATATGCTTAAAAAGGGCCAAGAACANCTCCGNGTGCTNATGGGTGGAGGTTCTAAAAGNGGTGGCCGTGGTTCGGGTAATCCTGGCGACGGCGGTATGGGNCGCAATAGCTTTGTACTNATTTTTTTANTNCTTGCNGGTCTGTGGGCATTTGCAAGTTTTTATACCGTTAAACCTGAAGAGAAATCGGTAGAGCTATTTCTAGGAAANTTTTCATCGATNGGTAATCCCGGTTTGAACTTTGCGCCTTGGCCATTAGTAACNAAAGANGTNTTGCCNGTNACTCGCGAGCAGAACGAGCAAATTGGTGTTGGTGGTCGTGGATCAGATGCAGGCCTTATGCTTACTGGGGACGAAAATATTGTTGATATAGACTTCGAAGTTGTTTGGAATATTAGGGATCCCGCTGAGTATCTNTTNAATTTGAGGGATCCGCAGATNACAATCCGTGCGGTAGCAGANTCTGCAATGCGTGAAATTATAGCNCAGTCTGAGNTAGCTCCNATCCTAAACCGAGATCGTGGTTCTATCGCCTCNAGNNTNCANGAGCTTATACANCTTACNNTGGATCGTTATGGAAGNGGNATCAACGTAGTGCGTGTTAACTTTGATAGAGCGGATCCTCCCGAGCAGGTAATTGATGCGTTTAGAGAGGTTCAAGCTGCGGAGCAGGAGCGAGATCGACTTGAAAAGCAGGCTGANGCNTANGCAAANAGGGTGCTTGCNCANGCTCGGGGTGANGCAGCTCAAACCTTAGAACAGGCAGAAGGNTACAGGGCNCAGGTNGTAAATGGAGCAACTGGTGAAGCTAGTAGGTTTACTGCTGTCCTCAGAGAATACAAAAAGGCACCCGAAGTTACGAGGAAAAGGTTATATTTAGAAACAATGGAGCAGGTTTTTTCTGACGTTGAGAAAGTAATAATTGACGAAAGTGGTGGTGGCCAAGGTGTTGTTCCATACTTGCCTTTAAACGATTTGCGCAGGGAGAATAAGTGATGCGTAGAATTTCATATCTAATCCCCGCTTTAGTTGTTATTTTAGTTTTAGCGCTTTCATCAGTTTTTATTGTTGATGAAAGAAACAAAGCGTTAGTTTTGCAATTTGGTAGGGTAGTTGCCATAAAGGAAGAGCCTGGGTTATCTTTCAAAGTGCCCTTCATCCAAAATGTGGTATACTATGAAGACAGAATACTCAGTAGCGTAATAGACCCTCTTGAAGTTACCCCTCTAGATGATCGCCGGTTGGTTGTTGATGCATTTACGCGTTACCGTATATCAGACGTTAATCAGTTTAGAGAAGCAGTTGGTACAGGTGGAGAGTTAGCCGCGGAAGGCAGATTAGATGGTATTCTGCGGAATGAGTTAAGGGAAGTCCTTGGTTCAGTCTCGTCTAATGACATTTTAAGTTCAGATCGCGCTTTATTGATGGAGCGTATTTTAAGTGGAGCTATTGTCAAGGGCCGTGCCATTGGTATTGAGGTAATTGACGTGCGGCTCAAACGGACTGATCTTCCCAGAGCAAACCTAGATGCTACATTTGCTCGGATGAGAGCAGAGAGAGAACGTGAAGCAGCTGACGAAATAGCCAGGGGTAACGAAGCTGCTCAAAGAGTTAGAGCGTTGGCTGACAGAACCGAAGTTGAGATAGTATCGGATGCTCGTCGTGATGCTGAAATTATTCGTGGTGAAGCGGATGCAGAACGTAATGCTATCTTTGCAAATGCATTTGGAGAAGATCCAGAATTTTTCGAATTTTACCGGTCTTTGACAGCATATAAAAATGCTCTTCAAGGAAAGAACTCTACCATGGTGATTTCACCTGACTCTGAATTTTTTGATTACCTCAAGTCAGATATTGGTTTGCAATGATAACGACTCTTGTTTGGGGAGTAGGATTGGTTCTATTGTTGGAGGGTATAGTTTATTTAGCTGCGCCCTCCTTAGTAGAAAGCGTTGTAAAAATAGTAGCTAAAACGTCAATTCAGCAGCGGAGAATGCTAGGGGCCTCAATGGCATTAGCAGGCTCATCGATTTTGTACGTAGTAAAATTTCTGAGCTAATAATGGTAAAGCTATCCAATTTTTATCTCGAGCTATTGTCGTAATATGNTTGCCACCCTATCTNTANANAAACAGAAATANGNNNCATTCANTTNAACTTTNAGAAAANTTCGGATCGACANTATGCTTNANAAATCGCAANGTCTCGTGCGCGGNAGAACAGTAGAAGTAAGNAGCCAAGTTAGCATACTTNTNTTGGTTTCTTGTTTTTTGATTTTTCAACTAACTGCAAGTATAATAAAAGCTGCCCCAGAAAGCCTCGCACCATTGGTCGAGAAAGTCAGTCCTGCTGTNGTAAACATCACTACATCTACAACGGTTACGGCTCCAGTTGGTCCACAAGGGATCGTGCCGGAGGGTAGCCCATTTGAAGATCTTTTCCGTGATTTTCAGGATCGTAATGGGGGCAATGGCGCCCCAAGAAACTCTTCAGCTTTGGGATCAGGGTTTGTTATTTCTAATGACGGGTACGTAATAACGAACAACCACGTGATTGAAGACGCTGACGAGATACGTATAGAATTTAGAGATGGTTTGGAACTTGAGGCAAAGGTTGTCGGTGTAGATAAGAATATTGATATAGCGCTGCTTAAAGTTGAGCACGATGTAGATCTACCCTTCGTGAAGTTCGGTAATAGCGATATTTCTAAGGTAGGAGATTGGGTAATGGCTGTGGGAAACCCACTAGGCCAAGGTTTCTCAGTATCTGTAGGAATAATCTCAGCCAGAAATAGAGAGCTTTCTGGTGCCTATGATGATTACATACAAACCGATGCAGCGATAAACCGGGGTAATTCTGGTGGGCCTCTATTCAATATGGAGGGTGAAGTTGTCGGTGTAAATACAGCTATTTTGTCGCCAAATGGGGGGTCGATAGGCATAGGTTTTTCAATGTCATCCAATGTTGTCGCTCCAGTTGTGGATCAACTGCGAGAATTTGGAGAAGTCCGGCGAGGCTGGTTAGGTGTTAACATTGGAAATGTTACTGATGATATGGCAGAGGCACTTGGCTTGTCAGATACCTCGGGTGCAATAGTTTTAGACGTTTTTGATGGTCCTGCTTTGGATGCTGGACTGAAAAGCATGGATATAATTATATCTTTTGACGGACAAGATGTAGGAAGTTCGGGAGAACTTGTAAGACTTGTGGGTAAAACAGCAGTTGGCAAAACGGTTAATGCAATTATTGTCAGAGAGGGTAGCGAGCAGACCTTATCGATCACACTAGGGCAGAGGCCTGATCCTGACGCATTAGCTCAACGGCAAGAAATAGTACCAAAGAAAGAAGAGCCGGAAACCATATTGGGAATGTCTTTAATAGAGATTACGGATGTTCAAAGGCAAGAGATGGATCTTCCATCTGAAAGCTCAGGACTGCTAGTGATGGAAGTGGGAGAAGAGAGTGTTGCGTTTGACAAGGGTATTAGACCTGGCGACATAATTAGCGATGCTGGTCAAAAGGCAGTCTCCACTTTGGGTGATTTTCTTACTCGAATTGACGAAGCGAAGAAAGCTGGTCGAGAATCTGTATTGTTGTTAGTTCGCAGAGATGGGCAGCCGAGGTTTGTAGTGTTACCTATAGATGATTAAGCTAATTTAATCTTTTATTGGCTTTTAGAGAAAATTAATTTGTCCAAAAGGTCTGAAATATCTTCAATTTTTTCAGCTATTACGTGGGTTGTGTCTCCTTCATGTTGGAGTTTACCAGTAATTCGTAATAGTCTTCCTGATATTATAGCACGTCTATTTTTTTCATATACCTTGCGCCAAATTATTATATTTGCGTAACCTGTTTCATCCTCTAAAGTAAGGAAGATAACCCCCTTTGCCGTGCCTGGTCTTTGGCGTAAAATCACCAAACCTGCAACACAAATTGGAGTCAAATGGGCTGCTTTTTTAAGCATATTTGCGGGACATGCACTAGGTGGTTTAGGCCACTTATAAAGCTTTTCATAAGGCATAGAACAAATATAGAACATTGTTATTTTGTCGCAAGATATAAAATCAGGGGTCGCAAATTTCNTTTTTGAAGGTTAAGTAGTCGCTTATAAAAATTTTATTTAAGCGAAGAGAGTGATAAATGCCTAAGATTACATATGTTGAGCACGGCGGCAGTGAACATGTAGTAGAAGTCTCTACCGGTCTTACAGTAATGGAGGGAGCTAGGGATAANAATATACCTGGNATTGATGCTGANTGTGGAGGNGCGTGTGCATGCTCAACTTGTCATGTTTACGTTCATCCTGATTGGGTTGAAAAACTACCAGCGCGCGAACCTATGGAAGAAGACATGCTCGATTTTGCTTATGAGCCGGATCCAGCAAGATCTAGGTTAACTTGTCANCTTAAAGTCACAGATGCATTGGATGGCTTGGTCGTTCAAATGCCAGAAAAACAAATATAATTGTGTGTTTAATGGTGACATTATAATAAAGCTCTCCACCCAATATCAGTCCGATAGAAGCCTTCTTTCCAATCAATAGATTTGGCCATCTCATAAGCAACTGATTGCGCTTCTGCCAAAGTTTTCCCTCTTGCTGTAAAGCTCAGAACTCGTCCACTGTTTGCTACCAAATTATTGGATTCTTTCGTAGTTCCTGCATGAAAGCACATTTGGGACGAGGAACTAGACAAGTTTCTAACACCTTTTATAATCGAGCCCTTTTTAATTTTGCCTGGATATCCAATAGACGCCATAACTACACAAAGAGCATGATCGTCGGCCCAACTTATATGGCATTCATCTAAGTCTCCGTTGCTTGTTGCTATAAGTAAATCCAGGACTTGTGCGCCTAATCGCATCATCAAAGGTTGGCATTCTGGATCACCAAACCTTGCGTTATACTCTACCAAACGTGCCTTCTCATCTTTAATCATTAATCCTGCATAAAGTACGCCTTGATATGGCGCGCCTCGTCTCTCCATTTCATGCAAAGTCGGTTTAATGATTTCCTCGATTACGGAGTCTTCAATCTTTTCTGTTAAAATAGGTGCTGGTGAGTAAGCACCCATTCCACCTGTATTTGGTCCTGTATCACCATCGCCTACGCGCTTATGATCTTGAGCTGTTCCAATCGGTAGTAGTTTTTGTCCATTACAAAGTACAAAAAATGATGCCTCCTCACCTTCCATAAACTCTTCAATAACAACTTTAGATTCTAGCTTATGACTGCCAGAATTAAATATATCTTCTACTGCTTGATAAGCAGTTGGCAAATCCATTGCGACAGTAACACCTTTCCCGGCGGCGAGACCATCAGCTTTTATTACTATTGGAGCACCCTGTTCTGCTATATATTTTTTTGCAGATACCAAATCATTGAAATTTGCGTATTTTGCAGTTGGTATATTTGCAGACGTGCATATTTCTTTCATAAAGCTCTTTGAAACTTCCAAATTAGCAGCCGCTTGGGTTGGGCCAAAAACAAGGAAACCATTATTTTTAAGTGCATCTGAAACGCCTGCAGCCAAAGGGGCTTCTGGGCCGATTATAACAAAATCTATCTTTTCGCGTTTTGCTAAATCTACTACTTCGTCGCAATTTTCAATGTTAGTCTTTGAAATTTCAGCAATATCTGCTATCCCAGCATTCCCGGGGGCCACAAGTAACCTACTACATTTTGGATTTTGTTTGACAGCCCAAGCTATAGCGTGTTCTCGAGCTCCACTGCCAAGTATAAGGATATTCATGTTTAAAGACCCCTTGGACTCCATCTATCAGCGTTTTATGCTTGCATTAATTAGAAAGCAAGGGCGGTAAATGTCTGAAGTAATAGAGAATAATCTTGTGGGTGATAACCAACCTGAATATAGCGTTAGTGAAATTTCGGGCGTTGTTAAGGGGCTTATTGAAAGTGAGTTTGAATACGTTCGGATACGAGGTGAAATCGGTCGAGTTTCAAATCCCCGATCTGGTCATATCTATTTGGATCTTAAGGATGAAAGGTCAGTTTTAGCGGCAGTTATTTGGAAGGGAAATGTCCGAAATCTTCCAGCAATGCCAGAGGAGGGTTTAGAAGTTGTTGCATCGGGAAAGTTAACCACTTTCGGGGCTCAATCTAAATATCAACTGATCGTAGATCAGATCATGCCCGCGGGTGAGGGTGCATTGATGGCCTTGCTCGAAAAGCGCAAAGAAAAGCTTAAGCAGGAAGGCATGTTCGATGTGTCAAGGAAAAAGCCTTTACCCTATTTGCCGGATGTTATTGGCGTCATAACGTCTTCATCCGGGGCGGTGATAAGGGATATACTGCATCGGTTGAAAGACCGTTTTCCGAGAGAGGTTTTAGTTTGGCCCGTTTCTGTTCAAGGCGATAGGTGTGCGCTGGAGGTGTCCAGGGCTATTGATGGCTTCAACAGATTGACAGAATTTGATGAAATTAAAAAACCAGATCTACTAATTGTGGCTCGGGGAGGTGGATCATTGGAAGATTTATGGGGCTTTAATGAAGAAATTGTGTTGCGTGCTGTTGCTGCATCGGAAATACCTGTAATTTCTGCAATAGGACATGAAACCGACACCACTTTAATTGACCTTGTTTCCGATGTGAGGGCGCCCACACCAACCGCTGCCGCGGAAATTGCAGTTCCGGTTTTAAGTGAGATATCCAAAGCTTTAGATAAGATCGTAAATAGACAATGGCAGCAACTCAAGCAAAAGCTATTAATTTCTGAGCAGCGATTGGTTGATATTTCAAGGTTGATGCCGAGAAGTGAAGAACTTTGTGCGTTACAAAGTCAAAGATTGGATGTTGCATCTGAAAGATTACCCAGGGGTCTCATAAGTCTACTTCAGCGTAACAAATTGCAGAGCGCAAGGGTGTTTGCAGGTCTACAGCCGCGGTTTCTTCAGCAAGTGGTACAGGCGCAGTATGAAAGAAAGACAAATTATTTTCAGTCATTAAGGGCTGGTTTCAAGAAAAATTTAGAAGCAAAATCTATCAAGCTTCAGCTAAAACTGAGTGATTTGCGAAGCAATGATTTGCATAGAGAGATTAAAACAAAGGAACTTAGTTTAAACCGGTTAACCCAACGTATTTTAAACTTAGGATCCAATATCATAGTGCCAAGACTAGCAAATTTAAATAACCTGGATCGGCTAAGAGAAACACTTGGTTATAAAGAAACTTTAAATCGTGGGTACTCGGTAATCAGAGCGGATGGATCAGTCGTGACTTCTGTTTTAGAGGTNATTGACAATGTTGAGCTTGAAGTAGAATTCAAAGATGGGAGAATTGGAGTTTGTATCTCCGAAAAAGACGCTATTACAAAAAAACCGGTTGCCAAGCAAAACAATAAATCCAACGTTAAAGGTGGTAGTGCCTAAGCAGGGTAGCCTCTTTTAGCGACAGATGGAATTTTTTGGTCAATGAAGATATCAAAAAAAATCACCCATGAAACTTTAAGCTGTATTATTAATTTAATAGATAGAAAATTGAGCCAGAGTCGCTTTGGGAGGCATAATGTCTTTTTTTAAGAAATTGAAAGATAGGTTGTTTAAGTCGTCGTCAAAAATTGACGAGGGCTTGGAAGCCATTGTTCAAGAAGCATCAGAAGATACGCGAATTGATCAAGATCAAGAAGAAGTCCAGGTTTTGGGAGACGGTGTTGACAATATGAGAGTGGTCAGAAGAATTACCTCCAGAGCCAGAGCCAGAGCCAGAGCCAGAGCCAGAGCCAGAGCCAGAGCCAGAGCCAGAGCCAGAACCAGAGCCAGAACCAGAGCCAGAACCAGAACCAGAGCCAGAACCAGAGCCAGAACCAGAGCCAGAACCAGAGCCAAAAAAACCCAATAGTTTTTTTAAAAGATTATTTAAAAAGACAGACAAAAAGAAACTGGACAAGAGCTTAGAAAAGACTAGTAAATCTTTTCTTGAAAAATTAAAAACAGTTGTATTAGGTAAATCTACAGTTGATGCAGCTGTATTAGATGATTTAGAGGAAATTTTGATTACATCTGATGTTGGAGTTGAAACAACTCTCAAAATCATTGATGCAATTGAAGAAAGAGTTAAAAACGAAAAATATACAAATGCGCAAGAGCTAGATTTAATTTTAAAGGAAGAAATTCAAAACATTATTTACGACGAAAAAGATTCATCAATTTTTGAATTAAAAGACAAACCTCATGTAATTATGGTTGTTGGCGTTAACGGAGTTGGTAAGACAACTTCCATAGGAAAATTGGCTAAATTTTTCAGCTCCCAAGGTTTATCTGTTTTGATAGGTGCTGCAGATACTTTCAGAGCTGCAGCAATCGAACAGCTTGAAATGTGGGCTGAAAGGGCTGATGTTGAAATAGTTAAACAAAACATGGGTAGTGATCCCGCTTCTGTTGCATACGATACTCTTAACTCGGCATTAAATAAAAATTATGATGTAGTGATAATAGACACTGCAGGTAGGCTGCATAACAAAATTAATTTAATGACTGAATTATCAAAAATTGGTAGGGTCATGAATAAGCTTGTACATAATGCTCCTCACGAAATAATATTAGTTTTAGATGGTTCCACAGGTCAAAACGCATTCGAACAAGCTAAACAATTTTCTGAGGCTACAAAGGTTACTTCTTTAATGGTTACTAAATTGGACGGAACTGCTAAAGGTGGAGTTGTCATCGGAATCTCTGACCAACTAAGTGTACCTGTAAAGTATATTGGAACTGGTGAAAAAATTGATGATATAGAGCTTTTTGATAAGAAAGATTTTGTAGAATCATTTTTTAATAAAAACTAAAATGAGGACAAAAACATCCGAAAAAAATAAAATCAATGTTATTACGTTAGGCTGCTCTAAAAACTTATATGATTCGGAGGTTCTCATTTCACAACTTAAAGCAAATAATAAAGATGTAGTACACCAAGAAGACGGAAATATTGTTGTTATAAATACTTGTGGCTTTATTGAAAATGCAAAACAAGAATCAATTGATACAATCATTGATTTTGTTGATAAAAAAAATAAAGGAATTGTTGATAAAGTTTATGTAACAGGTTGTTTAAGTGAAAGGTATAAAGATGATTTAGAATCAGAAATACCCGATGTTGATAGTTATTTCGGCACAACAGATTTACCAAATTTATTGAAACAATTAGAGTGTGATTACAAATCGGAATTGATTGGTGAGAGATTTTTAAGTACACCAAAAAATTATGCATATCTAAAAATTTCTGAAGGTTGTGATAGAAAGTGCTCGTTCTGTGCTATTCCGTTAATGAGGGGCAAGCATAAATCAAGAAAAATTGAAGAAATAGTAATGGAGGCAAAAAAGCTTGCAAGTCAAGGAGTAAAAGAACTGATTTTAATTGCTCAAGATTTAACATTCTATGGCTTGGACATTTATAAGAAAAGAAAACTTTCTAAGCTTTTAGAAAATTTGTGCGAGATTGAGGGTATATCATGGATAAGACTACATTATGCATACCCCAACGGTTTTCCTTTAGATGTTTTAAATGTTATGTCCTCCCAACCTAAAATTTGTAATTATATTGATATTCCGCTTCAACATATTTCCACCAACATATTGGCTTCCATGAGGAGAGGTTCCAATAGAGAAAAAATAAATTCTTTAATTTCAAAATTCAGAGAAAAAGTTCCTGGTATTGCAATAAGGTCAACAGTTATTGTCGGATTTCCCGGTGAGACCAAGGAGAATTTTGATGAACTTTGTAATTGGATTAAAGAAATAAAATTTGATCGTCTTGGATGTTTTAAATATAGTCATGAGGAAAATACCTATGCATTTAATTTAAAAGATGATGTTCCAGACAAGGAAAAAAATAGAAGACTTGATAAGTTGATGAAAATTCAAGCCAACATATCACATGACAAAAATAAATTGAAGATTGGTAAAAAATTTAAAGTTTGTATCGATCGAAGTGAGGGTAATTATTACGTAGGAAGAACTGAACATGACTCTCCTGATGTTGATAACAATGTTCTTCTTGAGAAAAGAAAAGGTTATTTGAGATTAGGCTCATTTGTGCAAGTTAAAATCACTAATGCTTTAACCTATGACTTGATGGCTGAGTTAGTATGATTTAAAAATAATAGTTTGAAAATACAAAATGTAAATCTACACTCTGATATTTTGAAAAAATATCTATCAGGAAATATGAAAGATTTTATTTCATATGAAAATGACTTAGACGGATATACTAACAAAATTAGATCTAGAAAAGACTTTTCACTCAAAAAAAGAGAGCTTCTTTCAACAGTTCTTTTAAAACAAAACAACTCATTAAAAAACAACAATATTCAAGTTGAAAATATTAAAAAACTAAAATTTTCTAACACTTTTACTATTACAACTGGACATCAACTTTGTTTATTCACAGGTCCGATTTTTTTTATAATTAAGATCTTACAAGCGATCAAAATTTGTAAGGATTTAGAAAATAAATTTTCTGATTACAATTTCGTTCCAATTTTTTGGATGGCAACTGAGGACCATGATTTTGAAGAGATAAAGTGTTTCAATACCAGCAAAAAAGAGTTTTCAATTGAAAAAAATAGTAATAATAAGTGTGTTGGTTCTCTTGATACACTTGGTTTTGAAAAAATATATCATGAAATAAGTGAACACTTTGACGGTAAGCCCTTTAAAAATGAATTATTAGAATTATATAAAAATTCTTATTTAAAGTTTAAAAATATAGCTGATGCCACTAGGCATTTAGTTCACGAGATTTTCAAGGACTATGGGCTTGTCGTATTGGATCCCTCTGAAAAAGAATTAAAAAATGAATTTAAAGATATTTTAAGAAAAGAAATTTCTGGATCTGTTGTTCATGAAAAAGTGACTGAGACTATCAAACAAATTGATAAAAAAATTGATAAGTCTTTTAAAAAAGTAAATCCTAGAAAGATTAACCTTTTCTATGTAGATAGAGAAAATGTTAGGTCCAGAATAAAACTAAAACCGAATCACATCGAAATTGATAAAAAAAAATTTTCAGAAAATGAGCTTTTAAATTTAGTTGAATCAACTCCTGAAAATTTTTCCCCAAATGTTTTAATTAGACCTATTTACCAAGAATTTATTCTTCCTAATTTATCTTACGTTGGAGGGCCATCCGAAATTGCTTACTGGATACAATTAAAAAGCACTTTTGATTTCTTAGATGTTTCATTTCCAATTCTTTCGTTAAGAAATTCGATGATTTTCCTTTCAACCAGAGATATCAAACAATTAGAAAAGTTGAATATTCAAGTTGATGATTTCTTTAAAAATGAAACCTATGCAGAAACAAAATTTATAAAAGAGAATAATAACAAGAACTCGAAGATCGATATTAAATATTATTTAGATTTTGTTGATCAGATTAGAAAATCTGTTCAAAAAATTGATGAAAATTTAGTTTCCTTTTTAAATTCAATAGAAAAAAAACAAATTAAAGACCTTAACAGCCTAGAAAAAAAGATCATTAAATCTCAAAAAAAAATATATCAATCTGATATAAAAAAAATTAGTACCATTAGAAACAAAATTTTTTTTAATGGTAAATTAATGGAGAGAAAAATAAATTTTTCTGAATATTACTCATATCAGGGTAAATCATTTATAGATAAATTATATAAAAGCATAGCTCAGTACAACTCTGATATTATTCTTGTAGAAATATAATTTTATTAATCATCTGAATGATGTATTTTTGAGAATGCCAAATCGTGTATTGATTCTTGACTTTGGTTCTCAATATACCCAGCTAATTGCTAGAAGAGTTAGAGAATTAAATGTTTTCTGTGAAATATTTCCATATAATTCTAAAAATTTTGATGTTAAGGATTACTCTTGTTTGATTTTCTCTGGTTCCCCTTTTTCTGTGATGTCCGAAGATTGTTTGGATATTGATTTTTCAGATTTCATAGGTAAAATTCCACTTTTAGGTATCTGTTATGGTGCCCAATATTTGGCACATAAAAATGGTGGAGAGGTCTCTCCGTCAAGCAAAAGAGAATACGGTAGGGCAAGGTTAATATCAATAAATAAAAACTCCAAATTATTAAAGGGTATTGATAATGGTTCTCAAGTTTGGATGAGCCATGCAGATACAATAACTAAATTACCACCAAAATCAAAAAAAATTGGGAGTACTGAGGATGTTGAAAATGCTTGTTTTGAGTTTGATGATCAACTCACTTATGGAATTCAATTTCACCCTGAAGTCTACCATTCGATCGATGGTAAAACTTTATTAAAGAATTTTATAATTGATATTTCTAAAGTAAATCCAAATTGGACTCCATCATCTTTTGTAGAAAAAACTGTACTCGATATCAAATCAAAGATCAAAAATGATAGGGTTATTTTGGGTCTTTCTGGAGGTGTAGATTCGTCAGTTGCTGCAGTTCTATTGAATAAATCTATTGGAAATAATTTAACCTGTTTATTTATTGATAATGGCCTTTTGAGAAAAAATGAATTTGATGAAGTTTTGGAAAACTATAAGGGGATGGGATTAAATGTTGTTGGTATTGATGCAAAAGAAAAATTTTACTCTGCCTTGAGGGGCGTTACCGACCCAGAAAAGAAGAGAAAAGTTATTGGAAAAGTATTTGTTGATGTTTTTGAGTCAGAATCTAAGAAAATAACCAATGTCAAATGGCTTGCCCAAGGAACCATATATCCCGATGTAATAGAGTCTATTTCTGTTAAAGGCCCTTCCGCCACAATAAAATCACATCACAATGTTGGTGGTTTGCCAAAAAAAATGTCTTTGTCTATTATCGAGCCTTTAAAAATGCTTTTTAAGGACGAAGTTAGAAAGGTTGGCGTTGAACTGGCGATCAAAAATGAAATCCTCAGTCGACATCCATTTCCAGGGCCAGGTCTTGGTATTAGAATACTTGGTGAAATTAATGCAGAAAATGTAGGAATTTTACAAGAAGCTGATCATATATTCATCGAATCACTTAAACAAAAAAACCTTTACAATCAAATATGGCAAGCCGGGGTTATTTTATTGCCTGTAAAGTCAGTAGGGGTTATGGGAGATGAAAGAACTTATGAAAATTGTGTTGCGTTGAGAGCTGTAATATCAACCGATGGAATGACGGCTGATTGGTTCGATTTTCCTCACAGCTTCCTTCAAGATGTCTCAAATAAAATCATTAATAATGTTAAAGGAATAAACAGAGTTGTTTACGACATTAGCTCTAAACCGCCCTCAACAATTGAATGGGAATGAAAAACTGGATTTTAAACATAATTGCTGTCTTGTTTTTTCAATTTGGTTTCTCCCAATCCAATGGAATTGAAGATTATGACTCCATTGTTTCATATGAAATAAAAAAAAAGGAAACACTTTTTAATATTTCAAAAAAATTTAAAATTAATATTGAAGATATATTCCTATTTAACCCAGAGCTGAGAGGTCAAAAATTAAAGAAAAATTCAATTATAAACATTCCCCTACAGAGAATTAAAAAGAATATTTATTCAGATTCTGGTATTAATAAAAAAACAATTGATGAAAATAAATTTTTTAATCAAATTGC
>FUFK010718179.1_pt1 | contig 15553 bp, 25 predicted proteins | sample 1021851 | NCBI WGS metagenome assembly FUFK01 (sample SAMEA51879418, study PRJEB19060) | metagenome | reverse complement strand
ATACACTTTTCAATATATTGTAACACAATTCCAAGTATAATTAGTATAGTAATATCATGTATAATTTCCATAGAGTGTATTATTTGTTAGTTAATCGCGCCCATGTTGGTAAGTTATTACTGTTAGTGTAGTTACCATATTTCTGAAAACATTCCATTGTTTCTAACTTTTCTTGATTGATAGAGTAGACTGCATCATGGTCATAAGTATATGTTTCATTTTTCTTGTTAGTGAAAGTAATGATAGTATTATTTCCAATTAGTGATTTACGAATTACAAATCTTTTAGTAGTTAATGTTGACATGTTAATTAATTTAAAGTTATTTATTTATTTTAGTTACATTATTATTATCCAACAACAGTCGTACTTAGTTTGTAAATATATGTAGTAATGTAAAACGTAAAAAATCGTACAAAAAATATCGTAAAAGGGGGCCCGTGGGGCCTAAATAATCGACTTTGCGTATGACAATATGTCATGACAAGGTAGGGGCAGCACTTTACTTATATATTTGTAATGCCAAAACTGTGACATTAGGCTGTTAAAGTTATACTAGTAGCTAGCTTGTGTCACACTTTTAATCTTTATGGTACGTAAGTAATAATATATTCATGGCATATATTCAACATAAAAATCCTTTTCCTGTTACGTCTTGTGGCAGGCGTAGAGCTGGTGGTATTGCTCGTGGCTTTGATATGGACTCACCGTTTGACAAGCGCAAACGTAAACCAGATGTTAGACGTACTATAGGTCCTGGTAAAAACTTCAATAAAGCTAAATCAACAGGTACAGGTGGCAAGGCCGGCGGTGGTATGACACAAAAAGGTGTTGATGAGTATAAACGTAAAAACCCAGGTAGTAAGCTTAAAACAGCTGTAACTACGCCACCGTCAAGACTTAAAAAAGGTAGTAAAGCTGCTAAACGTAGAAAATCTTTCTGCGCTAGATCAAGAGGTTGGAAAAGTAAACGAGGTTTAGCTGCTAGACGCAGATGGAACTGTTAACAATAATATTATGAAAATACAAAAAAGTTCAGCATTAAAGAAAATAAGTGCAGCATGTAAATCAGCTGCAAAGCGTAAATTTAAAGTATGGCCATCAGCTTATGCCTCTGGTTGGGGTGTTAGATGTACAAGAGCAGGTGGACCTAGTAGATTTGGTGGTGGTAAAAAGAAGAAGTAATACATGTTTAAAAAATTTAAAATACAAAAGTTTTTAGACAAGAAGCCACCTAGTAATAATTCTTTTACTACGATGCAAGAAATTAAAGAGCTTAATAAAATACCTATAAACACTAAGTTTGTTAAAGATAAAGATGATATAAACGCATCGTTTCAAAAGATTATAAAAGATAAAAACCTAGACGTACCTAAAAACACTATTAATAACTTAATAAAAGAGTCCGCTCCTATTATTATGAAAATTAAAAAACATCATAATAGACCAAGACCTAAGGTACTAGCTAAAAAAATGAATATTAAGTTTGATGACAAAGAGCTAGACTCAATGAAAACGCCATCATACCCATCAGGGCACTCTGCTCAAGGCGTGCTAGTAGCTGAAGTATTATCAAAAATGCACCCTAAACACGCCAAAGCGTTTAGAAAAATGGGTAAAGACATATCAGATAGTAGAAATGTAGCACATGCTCACTTCCCATCTGACAGTAAATTTGGCAAAGAGCTTGGCAGAGAGCTGTTTGAATCTATAAAAGACAAAGTATAATGAAAATTAAGAACTCTACATTTACAGGATCGCCAAAAAAGAAGCGTATGGGTGAGTTTAAAGAGTCTGACGCGCCAGATGCTAAAGGTAAATTCAAAAACTTGTCGCCTTCAGCGTTAGCTAGTTGGCTAATTAAGTCAAGAAAAGGCAATTTATCAAAAATTATTAGTAGTTTAAACCAACAGGTGGTTTTTAACCGCAAAAAAAACCCTAGTTACGCTGCAAAAATGCGTACTACTATGAATATTGTACGCAAAAGACTAGGTAAAAAGAAATAATGGCAGAAAAAGCGTACAGAGGTGTTTTAAAAGCGCGTATTGCTAAGATATATGGCGGTGATGTAACTATAGAAAAGTGTAAAAAGCTAAAAGCTAGACCTAATGCTACAGCTAGAGACAAACAACTTTGTAATTGGTTTATAAACATGCAAACTAACAGGCCTTCACCTAATAAAAAACGTAAAGATCCAGTTGTTGGAACAGGTAAAAAGCCTAAAGGCTCAGGTAGACGGCTATATACAGACGAAAACCCAAAAGATACTGTACCTATTAAGTTTGCTACAGTAGCAGATGCTAGAAAAACTATAGCTAGAGTAAAAAAGATAAATAAGCCTTATGCTCGTAAAATACAAATACTAACAGTATTAGAGCAAAGAGCTAAAGTTATGGGTAAAATGGAACAAGCAAGGCTTGCAAGAGCTGCTAAGAAACAATTAAAAGCACAACATGTACGTACAAAAGGGTAATCCATTTAAAAAGAAACAAAAAGGTGGTGGCACAACAAAAACTTGTTTGCCTGCTGCTAAAATACGTAGCATGAGTAAAGCTGAAAGAGAAAAGCTTGTACGTGCTAAAAGAGATTCTGGTGCTAAAGGTAAATATAAAAGATCTTCTAAGACTAACGTTAAAGGTGCTCGTAAAAAAGGTGCTACATTAAGAGACTGGTTCCAGAAAGAAGACTGGAGACAAGTAAATGATCCATCTAAAAAATGCGGTGAGAAATGAGTAGAAGAAGACGTATGCACGGTAGAAGAAGAAGGTCTTGCCCTATGAAAAAGCAAGACTTATCTCCACAGGCCGCTGAAGACAAAGCTGTAAGAGATTTAGCCGCAGCAAAGACTGATGATCGTAAAGATAAAAAAGCAGAAAACCAAAGATTAAGGCGCTCTGCAAAGAAAAAAGGTATAAGCTTAGCAGGTAAAGACTATGATCACAGTAAAGGTAAATTTGTATCTGTTAAAGACAACCGAGGCGAGTATGGTAAAGGTACAAGAACATAAGTAATAATATAAACATCGATAACTTAATATTAAGACAATGGCATTTAAAATGAAAAATCCATCTCTAATGAAGATGGCAAAAGAAGCAGGCTCGGCAATGAAGCTTAAAAAAGAGCCAATGAAAATGAAGAAAGCTGCTCCAATGAAAGAGATGAAAGATCTATCTGGAGATAATAAAGTAACACAAAAAGATGTGTTAATAGGTAGAGGTGTTCTAGACAAAGAAGGAAAGCCTACTGTTAATAAAATGAAAAAAGATCCGGCGATGAAACTTAAAAAAGACAACGCTATGAAAATGAAAAAGGATCCAGCTATGAAGCTCAAGAAAGAAGAGCCGATGAAGATGAAGAAGAAATAACGGAAAGACCGTTAACCACGTTATTAACCTAAAACCAAATTAAAATGACGTACCTATATTACCAGACCACTACAACAAGTGGTCAAACTAAAGTGAATGATAAAACCAAGGCAGAGTGGGAGCACTTAGCTAATAAGGAAAACTGGAGAATAACCCAGTTGCCTAATGGTTATTATCAAACCGAAGTCTCTAACCCTAAAAACGACGAGTGGCATGATGTCACGCGTAGAGAAACATTGGAAGGCGCTGAGTCAGCAATTGACGGAAGCATCGACCATTTTTCTAAAAAGTTAGAAGCTACCAAAGGACCGAAAGTCGTTAAGACCTTCAAAAAGTAAACTCAACTAAATTAAATTAAATTAAATCAAATGGAGTACAATAATCCTAGTCTCCTCATCAAAGAACTAAACTTTGGTGAGGACGCTAAATCTAAAATTAGTGCTGGTGTTGAAAAGCTTGCTAGGGCTGTAAAGTCAACACTTGGCGCATCAGGTAAATGTGTAATATATGAAGACGCTCGAGGCGTACCAGTTATAACTAAAGACGGTGTAACTGTAGCTGAGTCTGTAGTATTATACGATCCTGTAGAAAACTTAGGCGCAACACTTATAAAAGAATCTGCAAACAATACTGTTAGAGAAGCTGGTGATGGAACTACTACAGCAACAGTATTAGCTGAGTCTTTACTTAACAAAGTAAACTCTACAGACTTAAGCAAAAATTCAATTAGAGATATAAAGCAAGGCGTTAACACAGCGTTAGCTAATGTTAATGATTATCTTGATAGTATAAAAATAGATGTAACAGAAGATACGTTAAATAACGTAGCTAGCATATCTTGTAACAACGATGCTGAGCTTGGCGCTATAATATCTGAAGCTTATGTTAAAGTAGGTAAAGATGGTGTTGTGTTAATGGAAACTTCTGAAAGTGAAGAAACATACGTAGATGTTGTAGACGGTGTACAATTAAAAGACTGTGGCTTAACATCAACTCACTTTGTTACTAATGTAGATAAACAAAAAGCAGAGCTTGAAAATCCGTTAGTATTAATATGTATGAGTGAAATACCTAATGTTCGTAAGATACAAACGATACTTGAATATGTTATAAAGAATAATAGGTCATTGTTGATAGTTGCACCAGTATCACAACAAGTAAAATCAGCTCTACTTATGAATAAAGTAAAAGGTAATATTAAAATAAATATTATTGACCTACCAGGCTTTGGCCCTACTAAAAAAGATACATGCGAAGATCTTGCAATACTTACAGGTGCTACAGTTATGAACGAAGAACTAGGTGATGATTTAGATCTTATGAAGCCTGAGTGTTTAGGTGAAGCTGAACTAGCTGTAACCGACGAGAAGTCTACCATTATAACTACTATAGAGTTTGATGATAACGACTTAGAAGAAAGAATAGATCAAGTAGCAAAACTAGTGGCTGATGAAAAAAATGGTTATATTAAAAAGAAACTGGAGCAAAGACTCTCTATGCTATCGGGTAGTGTTGGAATTATCCGTGTTGGAGCAGACTCTAAGGTTGAACTTAAAGAAAAGCGGGACAGGGTGGAAGACGCGATATATGCTACAAAAGCTGCCCTCAAAGAAGGTATAGTACCAGGAGGCGGCGTAGCCCTCTTTAATGCAGCTCAAAAAATTTCAACCAACTCCGTTGGTGAAGAGCTACTGCTTGAAGCTATAATAGCGCCTATGGCTACTATATTAGATAATGCTGGTGTATATTTAGATGTTGAGTTTCCAGAAGAAGAAGGTATAGGCATAAATGTAATTAACGGTGAGTATGTAAATATGATTGAAGAAGGTATCATTGATCCAGTGCTTGTAACTAAGTCAGCGCTTAAAAATGCAGTGAGTGTTGTTATGACTATTGTATCTGCAGACTGTATAATCTCTAACGCAAGACAAGACACTTATGAAAGCGATCAATAATTATGTAGTTGTAGATAAAATTAAGACTGAGCAGAATAAAGTTGCAGGTCTTATCTTGACTGAAAGCGTAGATGAAGATAATAGATATATAAAAGCAAACGTCATATCTGCTGGTGAACTAGCTAAAGGCGTTAAAGATGGTGATGTTGTGCATTACGACAAACATGCTGGTCACGGTATACATTATAAAGATAAACTTTATTTTGTCATTAAGGCAAGTGATATTGTACTAGTAGGTTAAGTTCGTTACAACCCGACAGCTTAGCCATTAACTAATTATTAATTTTAAAAACTTTAAAAAATGGGAAGAGTATTTTTTAACACAAGATTAAATTTTCACAAAATCACAGCTGACTATCAATGTTTAGCTAGTGATACTGGAAAATGTTTCTTAGTACATCCAACTGCTACAACTGCAATTACGTTACCTACGCTAGCTGACGCTGGTGAAGGATGGTACTGTAAAATAGTTATTACTGAAGACACTGATGGTTCTGACGGTGGTATGGGTCAAATCGTAAACGTTGACTTTGGTTCAGGTAACGATGTTGTTGGTATGATTGTAGCAGCTGATAACGTTGCTGGTGATTATGCTGTTAACAACGATGACTTTATTAACTTTACAGCTGCTGCTTCACCCGGTGATATGGTAGACATTTTCACTGATGGTAATAGATGGTATGCTCACGGTATGGCTAAAGATTCAACTCCTGGTACAGGTGATGTATTATTTAACACTGCTGCTGCATCTTAATAGTAGCTCAACAGATTAAACCTAAACCATAATCCATAAACTTAAAACTTAGAACGAAAAACAAATTATTAATCATTAAAAACAAAAATTATGACAGCAGATGATATAATGTTAATTTTTAAAAATGCTGATGATGACACGGCTATGTTGCCGTTATCTAGACTACATCAAATAGATGGTGGTGCTGGTTCAGTTGTATTAACTTTTGGTGGATCACAAACTGATGACGATCTTGTTAATGCAGATGTTGATGTTATTACTTTAACTACTGGGGCTGACGAAATGGAGGCTTGCAAAGAATTAGTTAGAAAGTTTAACGAATATCCTCATTCTGACGGCGCTCTTGTAATTGCTGATGATGTTGCTGGAGTTTATTGCTCTAGTACTATTACAGGTGTAGCTATAGCGTAATTATTAACTATTTAAAAATTTAACAAAATGAACAAGTTTATATTTTTTCAAAATGCTGCTAATGATTGCATGGTATATCCTGTAGCTAGATTAACATCAGTTGAAGGTGAAGATGACTCGTTAAAGTTTTCTTTTGCTTCTTCAGCTGCAGGTAATGACGAAGTTTCTGTTACACTAGCAGATGACTCTGATGAATTACTAGCGATGCAAGCAGTAGCTCAATTAATTAACAAACACCCACACAGTGATGGTATATGTGTAGTAGCTGATGATGTTAATTCAGTTTATGCTCATAGCTCAATGACTGCAGTAGGTGCTGCTGGTTAATCTTAAATGCGATTAACTAGTCACGATTTACGTGAACTAAAAATCCTTAAGTACTACAGGCTCACAAGGAAGTGGGCCTGTAAGACTTACGGGTTAACAGATGCTGATCTTGAATTACTAATATTTTTAGATTGTCAAGGTCGGTTTACAAGACAAGAATTTATAAATGGTACTTATACCATGAGCTGGGATAAAACCCGGTGGGATAAACTAAGAAAACTAGGCTGGATAGAGGTCTGGCGTCATCGAAATCGAACAACGATTAAATACAGCGTCTTCAAAACCTCTTTTAAATGCAGCCAACTTATAAGTAGAATATACCGTATCTTGCTCGGAGAAGAAGACATGCCAGTTTCAGATCGTAGTATATTTTATAATAACAAGTCATATACAGATAAAGTTTTTAATAAAGCTATAGATGATATGATTAAAGACCCAGAAAGATAATGGCATTTAAACTAGGTAGCGAAAGTAGAAATTTTAAAAACTCAAGTAATACTAAGATGTTTAGAAAAAATCTTGGTAAAAATATACTGGGTGAAGCTAATGCCGATGGGTCGATATACATAGATGTAAGTGTGCCTAAAGAAATGATGGAGTATGTGGCTACACATGAGATGCAACATCAAACAGATATGAGAATAGGTAAAACAACTTACGATGACAATGCTGTATACCACATGGGCGAAGTATGGCCAAGAGGTAATGGATATGTAACAGATCCACATACAGGTAAAAAATATCAAGAAGGTAGCGATGAGTTGCCTTGGGAAAATAATAAAGTATGATACAAAATTTAGTAGGAGGATTATTCGGTAAAATAGTTGATAACGCTGAAGGTATACTCGACAAAGTTATTACTACAGATAAAGAGCGTGATGAAGCTAAGCTTGCTTTAAAAAAGCTTTTATTAGATGCAGAGCGTGAAGCTTTTGCAAAAGAAGTTGAAGATCGTAAAGATGCACGTGATCTTTATAAAGACGATGCTATTATTCAAAAAGTATTAGCAACGCTATTTACTATAGCTTATTTTGGTATTACATTTGTAATGTTTAATTACTTTGTAACTAAAAGTATAGATTTAGGTGAGTTTGAAATAAGTTTTATATCAACTATATTTGGCGCTATGAGTGCTAAGGTAAATACAATAATAGACTTCTTCTTCGGTGGAAGTTCAAAGAAAAACGAACAAATAAAAGAAAAATAAAATGGGACAAAATTCAACAGGCGTAGCATACGACTTCGGACAATTAGGTAGTGCGTTTACTAACTTAGACAAACCTATATTTCCACCAAAAGATCATGTTATAGTAGCTATTCAGTTTATAGCTGACAATGCCCCAACAGCAATGATTACAGAAACTTTAGACGTACATGGCCCTCAGTTTCCTGGAACTAGTGATACAGAAGCTACAGACGCTAATTATATGGGCGTTACTGAAGCTGCAGTAAACGCTGCTGGTGATGCTAATGGTAATGTTGTTTTAACAGCTGCAAATAGTTTAATTAAACCAGGTCAATTTGTTATTATAGGTGCAGACGGCGACACGATAGATACAGGTATTACACTAGATAGTGGCGCTGGCCATGTAGATCCTGTTTATGCAAGTGTAAATAAAAGAGGTGTAGTAGTTAAAAGTATTGATGGTGTTAATTTAGTTCTTGAAGATGCTAGCGGTAATCTGTTTAACGCTGCAAACTTAGATAACGCTAACACTTTATATTTTTTAGATGAGCATCACGGTGTTGGTGGAACTACTACAGAAGGAGTTACTTTTCCAGGTGGTATGACTATATATGGAAGATGGACGAAAGTTGTTCCAGCTGCAGATACTGACGGAGGTATAATCTGTTATTTTGGTAAATAATGGGTCTAGGTTTATCTTCATCTAAAAAAAATTTAGATTTTGGTAGGTATGATTGGGCTGCAACTCATGCTTGTCAAACTAACACTCACGAGTGGAACGGTGGTTATCTTGAGCTAGATCCTAAAAACACTGGTTACAATTTTTCAAAAAGCTTAGAATTAGCTGCTAATGGAAATCTTCAAGCATTAGGTAGTCAAGACAGTGGAGTTTCAATTCAAGATTTATTAACTACAGCGGGAAGCGATTTTTGTGATAAAATAAGTTTTTCAATGTGGATTAAACCTACATGGAGTCATTCAGGTAGCACTTCAAGTGGTACTTGGTCAAACGGCACTACTAGTTTACCTTTATTTCAAATGAACACATCTAACCCTTTAGGTGGAGATTTAGCTGTTTTTGCTTATTTAAACTATAGAAGTGGTAGTAGCTTTAGAAATAGAATTACTATTATTACAGACAGTGGAACCGATAGAGCTGGTGTTCAAAGAGCTATGCATGACGTTAACAGTATAACAGGCACAGGGTCTAGTGGTACTAGTGTTAATAGCCTTTGGGACGAAGCAAATCCTGGAAATGCTAATACTGAAGGTTATGTTCATTTAGCTTTTGTTAGAGACGAAGGAACTCAAGGCAACGCTTGGGATGTTTATTGGAACGCGCAAGACTTAAACATGAATATAGACGTTGGCACGGGAGATGATGAGCCTCAGTTTACAGATGATACCGCTGAGTTTCTTGGAATAGGAACTTATAGAGCAAAAACAAGTAATTATGAAAGTGGCACTAAACCTTATAATGTTGGATTAACATCTATGCGTATAAGAGACTTTGCTATATTTAAAGGTGTAATGAATCTAAAGGACGTACAACTCATGTACAACAGTGGTAACTTTATTGATGTTAGAACTCTGCCTGGAGGTTTTAGCCAAGCTGATCTTAATGCTGGGCCTGTATTGTATTATCCATTAAACCATAATCTAGCTGATTATGCAAGAAACAGCGCTGACTTATCAGGTAATGTTAGCTTTGTAGCGCTTTAAATAAAAATTAACTAATTAAATTAAATAAAATGGCAAAAAGAAAAACACCTAAGGTAAAAGACCTTGGGCCTAAAAAAATTACAAAAGAACAGTTAAACGAAATACAAACTGTAGTTAGAGCTATTCAAGGAGCTCAATCAGATCTTGGTTCTATAGAAGTAAAAAAGCATAATCTTCTCCATGAAATAATGCAACTTCAAGCTATGGCTAATAGCGTTCAAGAAAAACTTAAAGAAGAATACGGCGACGTAGATATTAGTATTGCTGATGGCGTTATAACAGAAAAACAAGATGAGCAAGTTAATTCGTAAAATTACAATAGGCAAAGACTACAAAATTGATGCTATGCATTACTCTGTTAATCAAGAAGTGTATGGTGGTCATACTATTTGTGATATTATTGAAGAAGAAGAAAAGTATAGTATATATATAAAGAAAGGTAAAGATGTTTTACCTTGGAAAGACTTCAATAAAAATATGGCAATATCTGTAGAATACAACTTAGAATACTAGTGAAATCTTTATACAACTATATTATAAAGCCTTTAGGTAAAAGATACAATAACTCTGTAGACGTAGATGGTAAAAGCTTAATAGTTAACACAGAGGTTTTTAACCATCAATACGTTAATAGAGAAGCTGAAATATTAGCATTACCTATAAACGCAGACTCTGAGCTTAAAGTTGGTGACACTGTTATAGTTCATCACAATGTGTTTAGAAGATGGCATGATATAAAAGGTAAAGAGCGAAATAGTAAAGCTTACTATCGTGAAGATATGTACTTTATAAATAAAGATCAAATATTTGCTTACAAGTCAAAAGATAATTGGAAGCCAATGCTAGGTTTTTGTTTTGTTAAACCTATAAAATCTATTAATAAATTTGATATTGAGGTAGAAGATAAAACTAAAGGTGTAATTAAATATACTGATGGAAGTTTTAATGAAGGAGATATTGTAGGTTTTGAGCCTTTTTCAAAATACGAGTTTGTTATTGAAAACGAAAGGCTATATAGAGTTTACTCTAAATTTATTACAATTAAATATGAATATCAAGGAGACGAAGAAGAGTATAATCCAAGCTGGGCATAAAGCCGTTGAAGAGCTTATTAAAGTAGCTCAAGAGCAAATTATTACTCACAGCGAAGATGATGTGTCTGCGGACAGGTTAAAAAATGCTGCGGCTACAAAAAAGCTAGCAATATTCGATGCTTTTGAAATACTTAATCGTATACAAGAAGAAGAGAATATATTAGAAGGCAAAGAGCCTGAAGAAAAAAAAGAGAAAGTGTTTAAAGGCTTTGCTGAAGGAAGATCTAAGTAATGTACGAACAAACGCTATATAAAATTGTTGAACCAGTTAAGAAGACTACTATAAGTCGACTTAACAAATCTAAAAAATGGAAATATGGATATAATGAAGAAAATGATATTGTTGTTATTTCTAAAACTGGAAGAATCGGTGAAATACTTGAGATCCAAGGTTTGCGAATTGCACTGCCAGGAGTGCCAGGGAAGCTGTACGACAAAGTAGATAAATGGCAAAAAATAGAATATCCTAAAGAACTAGGTAAGTTAAAAAATATATTTGATTGGCGAGCTTATCCTGAAGAAGCAAAAGAACAATGGTACGATTATATAGACGAAGAGTTTAAACGTCGTGACGAAGGCTTTTGGTTTATGAATAATGGTAAGCCTACGTATATTACTGGTAGTCACTATATGTATTTGCAATGGAGTAAAATAGATGTAGGTGCGCCAGACTTTAGAGAAGCTAATAGATTATTCTATATATTTTGGGAGGCTTGTAAAGCAGATAAGCGCTGCTACGGTATGTGTTATTTAAAAAACAGACGTAGCGGCTTTTCTTTTATGTCTTCCGCAGAAACAGTAAATCAAGCTACAATATCTTCAGATGCAAGATATGGCATATTATCAAAATCAGGAGCAGATGCTAAAAAAATGTTTACCGACAAAGTTGTACCAATATCTATTAACTATCCGTTCTTCTTCAAACCGATACAAGACGGTATGGACAGACCTAAAAGTGAACTTGCTTATAGGGTTCCTGCAAGTAAGTTTACGCGTAAAAAAATTACTGCAAACGAAAAAGAGGAAGAGCTGGTTGGACTTGATACTACTATTGATTGGAAAAATACAGGTGATAACAGCTATGACGGTGAAAAGCTTAATCTGTTAGTACACGATGAAAGTGGTAAGTGGGAAAGACCTGATAATATTCTAAACAACTGGCGTGTAACTAAAACTTGTTTGCGTTTAGGTAGTAGAGTAATTGGTAAATGCATGATGGGATCTACTAGTAACTCGCTAGATAAAGGTGGTGATAACTTTAAAAAATTATATAATGACTCAGACGTCAGAAGTAGAAATAGAAATGGACAGACAAAATCTGGTTTATATTCTTTGTTTATGCCAATGGAATGGAACTTTGAAGGATTTATTGACGAATATGGACAACCAGTATTTAATAACCCTAGCAATGATGTATTCGGACCAGATGGTGAATTAATAGATATAGGCGTTATTGATCACTGGGAAAATGAAGCTCAAGGGTTAAAAGATGATCAAGATGCTTTAAATGAATTTTACAGGCAGTTTCCAAGAACTGAAGAGCATGCATTTAGAGATGAAACAAAAAATAGTTTGTTTAATCTTGTAAAAATATACGAGCAAATAGATTACAACGAAGGTAATAGAAACTCTTCTGTAGTTACTCAAGGAGCTTTTCAATGGGCTAATGGTGTTAAAGACACTCAAGTTATATTTCACCCAGATCCTAACGGTAGATTTAAAGTTAGCTGGATTCCTGATAGAAATTTACAAAACCGAGTAATACTTAAAAATGGAATAAAATATCCTGGAAATGAGCATATTGGCGCTTTTGGCTGCGATAGCTATGATATTAGCGGTACTGTTGATGGTAGAGGATCCAACGGATCTCTTCATGGACTAACTAAATTTAGCATGGATAATGCGCCGGCAAACCAGCTTTTTCTAGAATATATAGCTAGACCACAAACCGCTGAAATATTTTTTGAAGATGTTCTTATGGCTTGTGTTTTTTACGGCATGCCATTACTTGCAGAAAATAATAAACCAAGATTACTTTATTATTTTAAGCGAAGAGGCTATAGAGGATTTAGTATGAATAGACCTGATAAAATATGGAGCAAGCTTAGTACTTCTGAAAAAGAAGTTGGTGGTATACCAAACTCAAGCGAAGATATAAAACAAGCTCATGCTGCCGCTATTGAAATGTATATAAACGATCATGTTGGTCATTTGCAAAATGGTAATTACGGTAGTGTTTACTTTAATGAAACATTAAATGACTGGGCAAAGTTTGATATAAACAAAAGAACAAAACACGATGCTTCTATAAGCTCAGGACTAGCTATTATGGCTTGTAATAAAAATTTATATAGACCAACAGCTAGTCGAAAAAAACAAAAAATAAACCTAGGTATAGCTAGATATACAAACGATGGCTTTACTTCTAAAATAATAAAATAAATATGGCATATTCTGGTAATAGTTATTTTCCAAGCCAAGTAGTAAGTGATATAGAAAAAGTTAGCTATGATTATGGTTTAAAAGTAGCAAAAGCTATAGAAAGCGAATGGTATGGTGATAACACTTCTCATAGAGGTTCTAGCTATAACATGCACGGTCATAGTCAAAGAAATTTTCATAATTTAAGATTATATGCTAGAGGTGAACAGTCTATACAAAAATATAAAGATGAGTTATCTATTAATGGCGATTTAAGTTATTTAAACTTAGACTGGAAGCCAGTACCTATTATACCTAAGTTTGTTGATATTGTTGTTAATGGTATTGCTGAAAGAACTTACGATATAAAAGCATATTCTCAAGATCCTTACGGAGTTAGTTTAAGAACTGAGTATATGGAGTCTGTACTTAAAGATATGAAAACTCAAGAGTTTAACGATTACGTAGGCAAAGCGTTTGGATTAAATATGTATGAGAATGATCCTGAAACTTTACCTAAAACTCAAGAAGAACTTAAACTTCACATGCAGCTTTCTTACAAACAAGCTGTAGAGCTAGCCGAAGAACAAGCGTTAAGAGTATTGTTTGAAGGCAACAAATATGAGCTTACTAAAAAAAGATTTTATTACGATTTAACAGTTTTAGGTATTGGTGCAGTTAAAACAAATTTTAATACATCTGAAGGCATTACTATAGATTATGTAGATCCTGCAGATTTAGTTTACTCTTATACTGAGTCACCGTACTTTGATGACATATATTATGTTGGAGAAGTAAAGTCTATACCTATTAACGAGCTTGCTAAACAGTTTCCACATTTAACACAAGAGGACTTAGAAAAAATACAAAAAGGCCCTAACAAAAAACCAGATAATTATTCTAACGAAAAAGAAGATTCAAATAAAGTTAGAGTATTATATTTTAATTATAAAACATATATGAACCAAGTCTATAAAGTAAAAGAGACTAGTTCAGGTATGGAAAAAGCAATTGAAAAAGACGATACATTTAATCCACCAGAAAATCCTGAAGCAAACTTTTCTAAAATACAAAGAAATGTAGAGTGTTTATATGAAGGTGCTTTAGTTTTAGGTACTGAAAAGCTTTTAAAATGGGAGATGTCAAAGAATATGATGCGACCAAAAAGCGATTATACTAAAGTTAAAATGAATTATTCTATAGTTGCACCTCGTATGTACAAAGGTCGTATAGAGTCTTTAGTTAGTCGTATCACTGGTTTTGCTGATATGATACAATTAACGCATTTAAAGTTACAGCAAGTAATGTCGCGTATGGTACCCGATGGTGTTTACTTAGACGCTGATGGTTTAGCTGAAGTTGACTTAGGCAATGGTACAAACTATAATCCGCAAGAAGCTTTAAATATGTTCTTCCAAACAGGTAGTGTTATTGGTAGATCAATGACTGCTGATGGTGATATGAATCCTGGTAAAGTACCTATACAAGAAATAAGAAGTAGTAACGGTGGAGGTAAAATGCAAAGTTTAATAGCTAACTATAATTACTACTTGCAAATGATTAGAGATACAACCGGACTTAACGAAGCTAGAGATGGTAGTACTCCAGATTCAAATGCTTTAGTTGGTATACAAAAGCTAGCGGCAGCAAACTCAAACACTGCAACTAGACATATACTTCAAGCTGGCTTATACTTATCTAGCGATGTTGCAGAGTCTTTGTCTCTTAGAATATCAGATGTTATAGAGTACTCTCCAACTAGAGATGCTTTTATAGAAGCTATAGGCTCTCATAACGTAGGAACTTTAGAAGAAATGAGTAATCTTCATCTTTACGACTTTGGTATATTTTTAGAGTTAGCGCCAGATGAAGAAGAAAAAGCTTTGCTTGAAAATAATATTCAACAAGCTTTAGCTCAAAAAAATATAGATCTTGAAGATGCTATAGATATTAGAGAAATAAGAAATGTTACTCTTGCTAATCAACTATTAAAAATAAGAAGAAAAGAAAAGTTGAAGCGAGATCAGCAAATGCAAGAAAGAAACATACAGTTGCAAGCACAGTCTAACACACAAGCTGCTCAAAACGCTGCGCAACTTGAAGCGCAAAAAGAACAAGTTGTAGCTCAAACAAAAGCTCAGCTAGCTCAATTACAAGGACAGTTAGATGCTCAAAAATTAAATCAAGAGGCTGAAGTTAAAAAGCAACTTATGCAATTAGAGTTTCAAATAAACATGCAGCTTAAACAAATGGAAGTTGAAGCTTTAAAAGGTAAAGAAAAAGAAAAAGAAGATAGAAAAGACGAAAGAACTAAAATTCA
>FUFK010016861.1_pt1 | contig 15555 bp, 13 predicted proteins | sample 1021851 | NCBI WGS metagenome assembly FUFK01 (sample SAMEA51879418, study PRJEB19060) | metagenome | reverse complement strand
TTAGATCTAAATTACTACCATGATGGGAACTAACTTCAGCAATATACGCTGTAATTATCGCCAGCGCGGCAAGAGCAGCTGCTCCAATTGCAAAACCCTTTCCAATTGCAGCAGTAGTATTTCCTACTTCATCAAGATTATCTGTAATTTTTCTAGTTTCTTCACCTAAGTCTGCCATTTCAGCTATACCTCCAGCATTATCTGCAATAGGACCATATGCATCTATAGCCATTGTCATACCAACAGTGGCCAACATACCAACCGCTGCTATACCAACTCCATATAAGCCTGTAAAGGCATTTGAAACGAATATGATAATAACAATGGTAAGAATAGGCACTACTACGGAAACCATTCCCACTGATAAGCCTTTAATTAATACTGTTGCGGAACCGGTTTCGGCAGATTTTGCAATTTCTGAAACTGGTTTGCCAGCAGTAAAGTACTCTGTAACAAGGCCAATGATCATACCACCTAAAGCCCCAGCAATGATTGAGTACCAAATTCCTATTTCTAAACTGAAACTTTTTACAAGAAAATATGATGCTACTATAAATGCTAATGCTGAACTTAATGTTCCAAACCTTAGAGAGGAGCTTGGATCGTTAAAAGAGTTACTTACGATTTTCACAAAGACAATACCTGCGAATGAACATAAAAGTCCTACTGACGCCAACATTAATGGTATGAACATCATCTCTTCAGTTGGATAATCTGAACCTAATGAGGAAGCAATTGCAATTGTCGCAATGATTGCGCCACAATATGATTCAAATATATCTGAACCCATCCCAGTTACATCACCAACGTTATCACCGACGTTATCAGCAATAACACCTGGATTTCTTGGATCGTCTTCAGGAATACCTGCTTCAACTTTTCCGACAAGATCTGCTCCAACGTCAGCACTTTTTGTAAAAATTCCGCCGCCAACTCTTGAAAATAAAGCAACTGATGACGCACCCATCCCAAATCCATGTATGATATGAGCAGTTGAAGGGTCTTCTCCAAAGAAAATATATAAAATTCCTAAACCTAAAACCCCTAGAGCTGCAACACTCATTCCCATAATCGCACCACCAAAAAATGAAATGTTAAGAGCGTCTGAGAGACCATTTATATGTGCTGCTTGAGTAGTTCTAGAATTTGCTTTTGTTGCNGTGTACATTCCAAAGAAACCAGCTAAAGCAGAGCAAAAAGCGCCAAGAAGAAAAGCGTACATTGTATTTGGCCCTAAATTTGAAAAAAATATTAATATCGCAACAATGGCCACAAACATAAAAAGTATTGAGTATTCTCGCTTAATAAATGTCATGGCACCTAGATGAATTTTATTAGAAATATCCTCAATTTTTCCAGAACCGGAGTCTTTTGTTAGAACTAAAATAAATAGGCCTACAGCTATAAAAATGCCTAATATTCCAGCATATATTGGTATAAATTCCATAANATAAAACTCCTTATTNAGTGNTATTTTCGAAGAGCGGCAATAAATTTCTAAATATTTGCTTTCTAAGTTAAAATTAGTAAAAACTAGATTCTAATTTATATCATGAGAAAATCAAGTTCGTCTTACAGTAATAGTCGTAACCAACATACACAGGTTAATTTCCACCATAGATTCATGTTTTTGCTCGTCATTTTTGGATTATTTATTTCTGTTATATTTGGATTTCTTTACTATTACCAAATATACGAGCATAAACATTACAACACTCTCTCTGAAACAAATCGAATTAAATACATTACCACTTTGCCAACTAGGGGCAATATTTATGATAGAAATGGAAAGTTATTAGCTAACAATTTACCCATGTATTCACTAGATATAAATATTGAGGATGTAAAGAACTCAGACCAATTAATATCTTTGTTAAAAAAGCATATCAAAATAAGTAATAAAGAAATCGAAAAATTTAATGATAGAAAGAAAAAGTCAAAAGCAAAAATCGTAACACTAAAAAATCATCTTACAGATTCTGAAGTGGCAGAATTGTTNGCAGTAAGACATAATTATAGTGGTTTTCAAATAAGTGGAAGTCTTCTACGTAATTATAATTATAGTAAAGAAATGTCACATGTCCTTGGCACCGTAGGATATGTTGATGAGTCAGATATAGAAATCTATAAAGGTGATAAGTATCAAAATGCAAAGTTTGTTGGTAAAACGGGTTTAGAGAAATTCTATAATGATCATTTATATGGAAATCCAGGATTTGAAATTGTTGAAGTGGATGTAAAAGGTAGGCATTTAAGNAGAATTGATCAAAAAAAAGCATTAGTGGGAGACGATTTATCTATCACAATTGATGCAAATTTACAGATTTTTGCTTATGAGGAGATGAAAAATTATAAAGGTGCTATTGTTGCTTTAAATCCAAAAAATGGAGAAATCCTNACACTTTTAAGTATGCCTGCTTTTCCATCTAATAGTATTTTATGGAAAAATAAAGACATAGAAAAAAACGAAGAGATTAGCTCTAGCCCTCTTTTTAATAGAGCAACAAATGGTTTATACTCACCAGCTTCGACAATAAAGCCTTTACTAGGACTTTTATCGCTTCAAGAAAAAAAAAATCCTTATCGCATGATGTATGCAGGNCCTCATTTCTCTTTACCTAATTCTGAAAGGAAATATAGAGATTGGAAAAAAGAAGGGCATGGGTATGTTGATTTGAATAAAGCGATAGTTCAATCGTGCGATGTCTACTTTTATCAATTAGCCTATGATATTGGAATTGATAAAATAAGTAATTTCCTTCAGCAATTTTTTATAGGACAAAAAACTGGTGTTGATATGCCTACAGAAGCATCAGGAATCAATCCAAATAAAGAATGGAAAATGAAAAATATAGGTTATTCTTGGACTCATGGTGAGACGGTTATTACTGGAATTGGCCAAGGATATATGCTCACAACACCCTTACAAATGGCTTTCTTTACAAGTATCATCGCAAATAAAGGCGAAGTAAATAGGCCGAGTTTAATTTTGAATAAAAAAGTTAATAATGAGAGCTTATCTGAAATGATAAATACTTCAGGCCTTTTAGAGAGTGATTGGGATTATATAATTGACTCCATGTATGACGTTGTAAATGAGCAGAATGGGACTGCGTATTGGAGTATTAGAAATAAAAAAAATAATATTGCTGGCAAGACTGGTACAGTGCAAGTTTACGAGTTGCCACAAGATATTGATCGTGACGATATAGAAGATGTTCCAGTGAATTTAAAAGATCACTCTTTATTTGTTGGATTCGCTCCTGTTGATAATCCAGAAATAGTTGTAGCAGCGGTTGTTGAAAATGTAGGTGGTGGAAGTAAGTATGCTGCACCAATTGCCATGAAAATTATAAACAAATATTTTAAGTTAAATGCTGAGACACAATAGTAAAAATTTTGGTGAAATAGTTCCAGACTTTACATTGTTTCTTACAATTTGTATTACTTTATTATACGGTACCATCATACTTTATAGCGCTTCTAATAATGATACCTCTATTATTTTTTCTCACTTAGCAAAAATATTTTTAGGTTTGATAATCATGATTGTTATCAGTAAGGTAAATATAAATTTAATAATTACATCTTCTCCTTATATATATGCTATATCTCTATTTTTTTTATTCTTAGTTTTTATTTCTGGAACAGACGTTAAAGGGGCTTCTAGATGGATTTCTTTATTTGGTTTTAACTTTCAGCCGTCAGAAATTCTAAAAATTTCTTTGCCTATGATTTTGTGCTGGTATGTAAGTATTGTAGCTGATGATAAAAAGAGATTTCTTCATTTAATAGTATTATTAATGATAACTTTTCTTCCAATTTTATTTGTAATTAGACAACCAGATTTAGGAATGTCAACTATTGCGCTTATGTGTGCATTAATTACATTATTTCTAAGTTACTTTAATCTTCAAAATATTATAATTCTTTTAACATTATTTCTAACATCAATCCCATTAGTATGGAAATACTTTTTGCTTGATTATCAAAAGAGTAGAATTTTAACAATGCTTGATCCAAGTAGTGATCCTCTTGGTTCTGGTTGGAATATTATTCAATCAAAAATAGCAATCGGTTCCGGTGGATTTTTTGGAAAAGGATTATTTAATGGAACTCAAACTAAACTAGAATTTCTACCCGAAAGAAGTAATGATTTTATTTTTGCAGTTTTGTCAGAGGAATTAGGATTTATTGGTGTTTTACTTCTATTTATATTGTATTTAATAATAATTTATAGATGTTTTTTAATCACACAAAAAACAAAAAATAATTATGGAAAAATTTTATCGGGTAGTTTGCTTTTAATATTCATAATGTTATTTACAATAAATATAGGCATGTGCATCGGCTTATTTCCAGTTGTTGGTATAACTCTTCCTTTAATAAGCCAAGGGGGTAGTTCTATCGTTACTACTCTTGCTTTGTTTGGTGTGATCATGTCAGTTGGACATAAAAGTTAAAATGAAATATTTACTTATTTTTACAATTATATTTTTTAGCAATTTGTATGCAGAAAATTTAAAAAATAAATATCTTTCAGGTCTAAATGAATTCATAAATACTGTAAAAGAAAAAAGTCAATATGATGAAGAATATATTAAAGAAGTTTCTAGGTATATGATTTTTGAACCAAAAGTAATAAAGTTAATAAATTCACCAGCTGAAAAAAAATCTTATAGCTTCTACCAAAGACTTTTTATAAGTGATAAAAGAATAAAAGACGGGAAAAATTTTTTAAAAGTACATAAAAAAATACTAAATAAGGTCGAGAAAAAATATGGTATTCCATCAGAAATTATCGTATCTATAATTGGAATTGAGACATCATATGGTCAGAACTTTGGAAGCTTTAATGCAATACAATCTCTATCTACACTTGCATTTTCATACGAAAAAAGAAAAAAATTTTTCCTAAAAGAACTTAACAGCATACTTGAACTTATTAGANCACAAAATTTAGACATACGAAAAATNGAAGGCTCTTATGCTGGTGCCTTAGGTATGCCGCAATTTATGCCGTCAAGCTATATTCACTACGCGGTTGACTTTGATAACGATGGTAAAATTGATCTTTGGAATAGCATCCCCGATATTGTGGCAAGTGTTGCAAACTATCTTAAATCTCATGGTTGGAATTACAATGAGCCCGCGAGATCCTTCGTTAATTACCCAAGTCAATTTGTATCAAATAAATTTTATAAACATAACGACAGAAAGTTTATTAAGGTTGACATCAATAAAATTCAAAATAAATTTAATTTAAGAAAAGGTCTTGAAACAAAAAGAGATTATATAGTTCTTTTAGATAAGCCAACAAAAAAATATTATATTGGACATAATAATTTTTATGTTATCACTAGGTATAATAGAAGCGTTCTATATGCAGATGCAGTGTTAGATTTAAGCGAAAAAATAAATGAAAAAAAATAGCCTAATTTTATTCCTTTTTATTTTTTTTATAAATACGAGCTGTTCAAAAAAAGTAGCGATAGATCGCGATGGGCCAGGTAATATTGAAAAAATTGTCCATTACGAGGTTACCCCAAAGAAAGAAAAAAGAAGTAAGTATGGAAATCCAAAAACTTATAAGGTTTTTGGTAAAACATATAAATTACTTGAATCACATCAGAATTATGAAGAAATAGGTATAGCTTCTTGGTATGGAAAAAAATTTCATGGAAGATTAACTTCAACTAGAGAACCATTTGATATGTATAAAATTACTGCGGCTCATAAAACTCTTCCAATACCTTGTTATGTGAACGTTGAAAATCTTGAAAATGGAAAGAAAATTATTGTAAGAGTTAATGATAGAGGTCCTTTTGCAGATAACAGAATAATTGATTTATCCTTTGCAGCTGCAAGTGTTTTAGGGTTTGTAAATAAAGGAACTGCAAAAGTAAGAGTTACCTCTTACATTTTCAAAGATGAAAAAGTCAACAATCATGCCTTTGAAGGAATAATAGAAGATGATACAATTAGCAAATTTTATATACAATTAGCTGCTTTTANAGATCTTAGTGGAGCAAAAGTTTTTAAAAATAAGTTATCAAAAATAAAAATTAACACTTCAATCAGTTTTGACGACATGTTTTATAGGATACAGATTGGCCCATTAAAAAATGACGAGTTAAGCGAAGCTATAAGTATTTTAGAGATAAATAATTTAAGTGATTTTATTGTAATTAAAAATTAAATGAAAAAAATATTATTATCAATAATCATTCTGCTTGCATTTAAAAGTTCATATGCCTTATCCCCTTACAACTTTAAGGTTCCTAAAGTAAATGTCGAAAGTTTCATTTTAATGGATGCAAAATCTGGGTCTTATTTAATTGGAAAAAATCCCGACGCAAGATTAGAGCCAGCAAGTTTAACCAAAATTGCTACATTGTATATCGCATTTCAAAATCTTAAATCTGGCTATATAAAGATGTCTGATCAAGTTCTTGTAAGTGAAAAGGCATGGAGAATGATAGGTTCACGTACTTTCTTGGAAGTTGGCAAGAAGGTAACAGTTGAGAAATTAATCAAAGGCATAGTTGTGCAATCAGGAAATGATGCAACTGTTGCTTTAGCAGAGCACATTGGCGGTAGTGAAGATTTTTTTGTTTCAATGATGAATAGTTGGTTTAAAAAAATTGGTTTAAAAAATACCAATTTTACAAATGTAACAGGCTTACCTAATGAAAACCATTATTCCTCGGCAAGAGATATGGCAATAATTTCTCAAAGATTGGTAAATGATTTTCCTGAATACTATTCAACTTTTTCTGAAAAAAAATTTAGACATAATAAAATTACTCAATACAATCGNAACAAACTTTTAAGGAGCTTTACNCCTNCAGATGGAATAAAAACTGGTCATACAGAATCAGCAGGCTATTGTTTATCCGCATCTGCTTTTGATAATAATATTCGTCTTGTCTCTGTTTTATTCGGTGCCAAATCTTCAAAAGACCGATTTAATTATTCTAAAAAACTTCTTAAGTTTGGATTTAGAAACTTTGAATCCGTACTTTATAGTAAGGCTTCAGTGCCTTTACTTGAAAACAGAGTATGGTATGGGGCTAAAAAATTCCTTAAAATTGGTTTTAAAGAAGATATGTATTTAACTCTTTTGAAAATTAGCCAAAAAAAAGTTAGCACCAATATCAAAGTTTTAGAAGAAATTTCAGCACCTATTGAAAAAAATCAAAGGGTTGGAGAAATTGAATTTCTTAGTAACAATGAAGTAATTTCGGTAAAACCTTTATACGCTCTTGAGAGCGTTGAAGAAGGTAATTTTTTCAATAAGATCATTGATAGTATAATTATGTTTTTCAAGAAAAACTAATGAAAAACTCTAAAGTATTTCTTAATAATAAATTTCTAAATCTTTCAGAAGCTAAAATTTCCCCTCTTGATAGAGGTTTTATTTTTGCTGATGGTGTTTATGAACTTATTCCTTTTTTTCAGGATAAAGCATTTTTATTAGATAAACACCTTTTAAGACTCAATAAAAATTTNTCAGAAATGAAAATTGAAAATATTTATTCGAATGTTGAATGGCAATCTTATATAAATAAATTAATATCTTACTATGATTACACAAATTTTTATGTTTATATTCAAGTCTCTAGAGGAGCACCAAAACATGAAGAAGAAGTATTAAGACAACATCATTACTATAACGAAATGGAACCTACAATTTTTATGTATGTATCAGAAATTAATTTACTTCCAGAGGATAAAATTAGAAAGGGATTTTCATGTGTCACTCTAGATGATTTAAGATGGGGTATGTGTAATATTAAATCTATATCTTTGGCCTATAATGCTTTAGCAAAGAATTATGCAAAAGAAAGAGAAGCATTTGAGACTGTTTTTGTAAAAAAAGGGATTATTACAGAAGGATCCTCGTCAAATATTTTTATAGTTAAAGATAATGTATTTTACACACCTCAACTCAACAATTATGTCCTACCTGGTATTACAAGAGGGTATGTAATTGAAGAAATAAAAACTTTAGATTATCAAATTCAGGAAATAGATATTTCAATTGATATGTTGGAAAAAGCTGACGAAGCTTTCTTAACAAATTCAACACAGTTCTTAGTACCCATCTCTTCTCTTAATAAAAAAATTATTGGCTCTGGGCAAGCGGGAAAATATTCATGTGAGCTTTATGAAAAATTCAAAAAAATCTCTAGATACTCATAGAGAAATTAAAATTCACAAAAAGAAATTGTCAAATTGCAGATTATGTAAAAACATGAAGGGAACGCCTGTGATTTGTAGTAATTCTTCATCTGACATTTTATTAATTGGTCAAGCACCAGGTATAAAAGAGAAAGTGATAAATAAGCCTTTCGCGTGGACTGCAGGTAAAAATCTATTTTCATGGTTTTACAAAATAGACGTAAGTGAAGATAATTTTAGAAAAAATGTATATATGGCCTCAATTTGCAGGTGTTATCCAGGAAAAAATCTAAAATCTTCGGGAGATCGCGTTCCAAGTATTGAAGAAATAAATAATTGCAAGCAGTGGCTTGATTTTGAAATAAATATACTTAAGCCAAAACTCATCATACCAGTAGGAAAGCTTGCTATCGAAAAATTTATTTCATTCCAAAAGCTTCATGAGGTAGTTGGAAAAAAGTTTACAAAAAAAGTTAATGGTATTTCGTTAAATATTATATGTTTACCTCATCCTTCTGGAATATCTATGTGGTATAAAAAAAATCCAGGTAAAGCTCTTTTAGAGGAGTCGTTATTTAAAATTCACAAAACAAAAGTATGGCAAAACTTAATTTCACAAGAAAAGTGATTCAGCAATTTTAATTCTCTCAAGAGTACCGACGTCTACCCATTTACCATCATAAAATTCACCTTCGATCTTTTCGAGTTTTATTGCTTTATCAAAAACACTTTTAAGACTAAAAATCTTATCATCGATATCTTTAAACAATTTAGGATTTAATATCGATAAACCTGTATATGTTAAATTATCATTATTACTTGATAATACTTTTTTTCCGTTTAAAGAAAAATCACCTTTTTTATTATGACTAGGATTTTTGGTAAGTATTATTTTACATAGATTACCGGATGATATCTCATTATTGATGATTTTGTAGTCTATTAGTACGTCACTGTTTAAAACTAAGAAATTTTCATTTTTAAAAAAATTGATTGTATTAAGTATTCCACCACCAGTATCAAAAGGCTCAGGTTTTTCAATTGAATAAAATATCTTAACACCAAACCTGCTCCCATCACCGATCTCTGAAATTATTTTATCTGAAAGATAAGAGACATTAATAACAATATCACTAATATTATTTTCTTTTAAATATTTAATATTCCTTTCTATAAGTGGTACGCCATTAACTTTTACTAACGGTTTAGGAACTTCTTTAGTAAGATTTCCCAGTCTTTTACCCCTACCAGCTGCTAATATTATTGCTCGCATTTAACTTATCTCTTACTAAGGTTGAATATTTATTGATTAGACTAAATTTTGTATTATTTGTTTCTTCTATAATGTAATTGACTGTTCTTGGAATATATTTGATATGAGAATTTCTTTTTTCTTTAACTAATAACCTAGCAAATATACCAGCCGCCTTCATGTGCCTCTGGATACATGATTCATTAAACTCAAAAAAACAAGCGTCAAAAGATTTCTTTTTAAAATTACTATTCTCACAGTAAAACTTTAAAAGTTTTTCTATTTGATTTGCACTAATATCAAGATAACAATCTTTTAAAATTGAACAGATATCATAAAATTCTGAGGCTACAAGAGCATCTTGGAAATCTATCATAAAAATTTTCTTATTAATGTAAAACAAATTTTTTGAGTGATAATCTCTGTGAATAACAAATTTTTTATGGTTGTAGATATTTTCAATAAGACTTTCAATTTCTTTTTGAATTTGTTTAAAATCTTTTGTACTTAAATTAATTTCTAAAAGATCTGTAATTAAATAATTTATATAAAGTAAACACTCACGAAAATATCTATCTTTTGTAAATAAATAAATATTTTTTTTTGGTATTTTTTGGATCTCTATTATATTTAAAATTAGTTTTTCATATAGTTTTTCATTATAGGAATTTTTTAACTTATCATTTATTAATTTCACACCAAGATCTTCCATTAAGATAACATTTCTTTTATTATTATTTTGATAGATAACTGGAAGATTTAAATTTTTTGAAAAGATTTTATGAAATTTTAAATAATTTCTGTAGCTTCTAATTTCTTGTGAGCTATCCATTAATATGTACTTATTCTTTTTGGAAGTTACTTTATAAAATTTTCGCTTACTAGCATCACCTTTGATTGCCGAATAACGGAAATCATCAGTATTAAGCATTGATTTAAGTAATCTATCTATAGACACAAAGTTTTTTTTATTTTTTTTCTACTTCCACATTTTGGCTACAAGCTGTTAAACTTGTTTGTACAACTGCTATATAAATAATGCATATGAAAAAAATTCTTATCATTACTACTCCCATATATATTATACTATATTTAATGAATCAATTTATCCAGAAATGAAGGCTTCGGATCTTTTTATAAAATGTCTTGAAAACGAAAATATTGAATATATTTTTGGTGTTCCAGGTGAAGAAAATGCTGANTTTCTAATCTCNCTTAAAAAGTCTAAGAAAATTAAATTTATTTTAACCAGGCATGAACAAAGCGCCGCTTTTATGGCTGAAGCTTATGGAAAATTAACTGGTAAAATATCCTGTTGTTTAAGTACTCTTGGTCCAGGTGCTACAAACCTGCTTACAGGAGTTGCTGATGCAAATATGGATCATTCTCCCGTTCTCGTAATTACAGGACAAGGATCTACAAATAGACTTCATAAGGAATCACATCAAATTATNNAATGTTTGTGGCATGTTTGATCCGGTTACTAAATGGACCACATCAATTAGAAACCCAAATACTATTCCAGAAATTATCGCAAAAGCTGTAAGGCTTGCGACAATTGAGAAACCAGGGGCTGTGCATGTTGAGCTTCCTGAGGATATTGCTAAGGTAAACATAAAACAAAAGCCATTAACATTTAATAAGATNAGAAGAGCAGTTCCAGATGATAAAATTTGTAAAGAAGCGTTTGATTTAATATCAAAATCTAAATCTCCAATAATTATTGCCGGTAATGGGTCAATCAGAAGAAGAGCATCTAAGCAATTAAGGAAATTCTGCTCAAGATCTAAAATTCCGCTTGTAACTACATTTATGGGTAAAGGAGCGATTGATTTTCGTTCTGAAGAATATATTGGAACAATTGGTTTAGGGGCAACAGATTATGGAGATCTAGCAGTAGAACATGCAGACTTAGTNATTACAATTGGATTTGATATGGTGGAATACCATCCAAAATTATGGAACAAAAGAAAAACAGCAAGAATTATTCACATAGATTTTGAGCCATCTGAAGTAGATGANTTTTATTCTCCACAAGTTGAAATTGTTGGCGATATTGCTCACGCAATATGGAAACTAAATAGTTACTCAAATTACCATGGTATAAAAAAATTCAGCGACAAATATCACCAAAAGATAAGACATCTAAATAGCTATGATATCAATAGATATTCTTCTGACGATTCTGAAAATCTTATTAAGCCACAAAAGTTTCTATCTGACTTAAGAAGCGTNATGAATAAAAAAGATATTTTAATTTCTGATGTAGGAGCCCACAAAATGTGGATTGCGAGAAATTTTCAATGCTATGAGCCAAACACCTGCATTGTACCTAATGGATTTTGCTCAATGGGTTTCGCATTACCAGCAACAATATCGTGTTCTTTATCTGGATTTGGTAGAAAAATTTTTGCAATAGCAGGAGATGCTGGTTTTATGATGAATGTTCATGAGATGGAAACTGCTAAAAGATTAAACAGTGACATTACTGTTATTATTTGGGAAGATAATTCTTATGGCCTTATTAAATGGAAACAAGAAAATCAATTTGGCGAAACTTCTGATTTAGATTTTGACAACCCAAATTGGGATGAATTATCAAAGTCATTTGGATGGAATTATTTTGAAGAATCCCAAAGTAAAAATTTAAAAAAAACTCTTAAGGAAATTTATAAAAGAAAAGGTCCAAACTTACTTTTGATTCCCATTGACTACAGTGAAAATTATAAACTTACACAAAAATTATCGAAACTTAGGCTACCCAAAAAGAAATAATGTACTTTAACGTAAAAAATCTAGGACCACATAAATATAAAAATACAGTCATTGAGCAAGTATTTTCACCCTATGATAATTCTGAAATTGGAGAAGTTGAGTGTATAAATGAAAGTGATNTCGAAAATGTTATTGATATTGCTAGTAAAGCATTTCTAAATTCTACACTTTGTTCTAAAGAAAACAGAATTGAAATATTTAAAAAAGTATCAGTTGAAATAAAAGCTAAAGCTGATTTTTTTTCTAAATTAATTGCTCTTGAGGGCGGCAAACCATTAAAAGATGCTCAAATAGAGGTTTCAAGAGCTATCGAAGGTTTAGAAATGTGTGCTTCTGCTATACAAACATCTCATGGGAAAGAAATTCCTATGGGTGTAAGCGAAGCATCAAAAAGTAAGGTTGCATTCACTCAAAAATTTCCAGTAGGCCCAGTATTTGCTATAAGTGCTTTTAATCATCCATTAAATTTAATAGTTCATCAAATAGGTCCTGCAATAGCTGCTGGATGTCCAATAATAATTAAACCTGCACTTGATACTCCTTGCTCATGTTATGAATTAATAAAATTATTTTATGAAAATGGCTTACCTCAGGAACTTTGTCAAATGATAAATACCAATGACAATAACATCACTCAAAAGTTTGTAATGGACACAAGAATATCTTTCTTGTCATTTATTGGAAGCGCCAAAGTAGGGTGGAAGTTAAAATCCATGATGCCACCAGGTTGCATGTGCGCACTTGAGCACGGTGGTGTTGCACCTGTTGTAATCGATAAAGATTATAACTATCAAAATGACCTTTATAAAATTCTCAGAGGAGCATTTTATCATGCTGGCCAGGTTTGCGTTTCCATTCAAAATATTTTTGTAAATAAAAAAATAATCAATAATTTTTCAGAGGAAATTGTTGCTAATGCAGAAAAACTTAAGATAGGTGACCCTTTATCTATTGAAACTGACGTTGGACCATTAATAAGAAATCAAGAGGTAAATAGGGTTGAAAAAATGGTTGATGAAACATTATCTTCTAAAATGGGAGAATTGCTTTTAGGCGGAAAGAGAATAAGTAATAGTCTTTTTGAGTGCACAATTTTACGAAATACAGATCTAAATTCTCAAGTTTTTAAAAATGAAATATTTGGGCCTGTAATTAATATTCTAGAATATGATGAAATGGATGATGTAATTAATTTAATTAATCAAAGTCAATTTGGCTTTCAATCATCACTGTTTTCTAACAACATACATAATATATTTTATTTTTACGAAAAGGTACAAGCCAAAACGGTTTTAATAAATGAACAAACTGCATTTAGAGTCGATTGGATGCCTTTCGGAGGGATAAAAAATTCTGGTGAAGGGGTAGGGGGAATTTTTTATTCATATGAAGATATGCTGTATAATAAACTTTTAATAATTGATAAATCCTAAGCAAATGAAAAAAATAATTTTTATACTCTTACTAATTTCATTCTCGACACTTCGCGCTGAGGTAGAGGAAAAGCATCCTATAATTGACGATTTATACGCAAAGAAATATGTTTTAAATTTGAAAGAAATGTCTACAGATGACTTGAAGGTTGAAAAATTAAAACTTACAGATATTCTTAAAAATATTAATGCTAAATTCGATAAAGATAAGTCAGAACAAGAAATTTTTAAAACGCTCATGGAGTATGATGAAGAGAGAATCAAAATTGTTTTTGTTCTCAAAGATATATGCAAAGAGTACAAAGTTTCAAAGAATATACAAGATCTTTTATACAGATACAGTAATACATTTGAAGAAACAATAAAGAATAATAGGTATCTTGTAAAAAATTTAGATGATTACAAATCTTACGATTTTAGAATTGGAGCTAATTATCTTGCCATGATGACTGCGTTACAAGCAAGTGATGAAACTAAAATACTTTATGATAGGCTTTTAAAAGATAAAGATAATCCCAACACTTATTTTGGAAAATACAACGGCTCTTTAAGGCTTGCTTATTCCAAAGTTATAAAGGCGAAAGAACAAGCTGACAGCTCATCTGAAGCTTTTGAAATAAAAAATATCTTAAAGGAAATAGAATCTGAACTTAATAGTAGGTAATTAAACTACTCTATCACCAGGCTCTTGGTTGTTATAAAAAGCTTCCATATTTTGTAAAACTCTCATTCCCATGTCTATTCTTGTTTCAATAGAGGCACTTCCAAGGTGAGGGAGTAACACGACGTTTTCTAACTCTAAAAAAGCAGGATTTAATTCTGGCTCACCTTCAAAAACATCTAATCCAGCCCCTGCAATCTTTTTATTTTTTAATGCATTTATTAGAGCATCATTATCAATTACATCACCTCTAGCAGAGTTTATTAGATATGCTGTTTCTTTCATCATTCCAATCCTCTCATCATTTAATAGGTGGTATGTGCTTTCACCACCTGGGCAATGGATAGATACAAAATCTGAATTTTTAAGAACTTCTTCTATTGATACATGCTGGGCATCATATTTCTTAATTACTTCATCAGAAGGCTTATAAGGGTCAGAAAAAATAACTTTCATTCCAAAGCCAAAGTGCGCTCTATCTGCAGTAGCTTGCGCTATTCTTCCAAAACCAATNCACCCAAGAGTTTTTCCAGTCACTCGCATACCTCTCAAGTGGGTTGGTCTCCAACCAGACCATTTTCCTGCTCTTAATTCTCTTTCGCCCTCTCCTGTTCTTCTAGCAGCTGAAAGTAATAAAGACATAGCAAGGTCTGCTGTACAATCAGTAAGAACTTCTGGTGTGTTAGTNACAACTAAACCTTCTTTTTTTGCAGCATCTAAATCTATATGGTTAAAACCAACGCCAAAACTGGCAACAATTTTTGCTCTTTTATTTTCAACTGACAATACCTCGCTATTAACATTATCTGTCACAGTAGGGCAAAAACAATCATACTCCTGTAAAGCTTTTTGCATTTCTTCTTTTGTCATTGGTTTGTCACTCTCATTAAGAGTTACATCATATTTTTCTTTGAGAACAGCTTCAACTTCTGCTGGCCATTTTCTTGTTACTAATACCTTAATTTTATCCATTTTTATCTCCTCTAGATTTAACTATTCTTTTCAAGTACAGCTTTCATGGTTGTTCCAAGCTCAGATGGATTTGGCACAATATGAACTCCTGCTTCTTGTAATAACTCTACTTTTTCGGCAGCACTTTCTCCCTTGCCAGAAATTATTGCTCCAGCATGACCCATTCTTCTTCCCTTTGGAGCAGTTAAACCCGCAATATAAGCTACTACGGGCTTATGTTTCATATTTTCTTTAACAAATTCAGCTGCTTCTGCTTCTTGTGGGCCACCAATCTCGCC
>FUFK010043322.1_pt1 | contig 15557 bp, 7 predicted proteins | sample 1021851 | NCBI WGS metagenome assembly FUFK01 (sample SAMEA51879418, study PRJEB19060) | metagenome | reverse complement strand
TACATCGACCAGAGCCAATCAATGAATATCCACATGATTGATGCAAACGCAGCGAAAGTAACATCGATGCACTTCTACGGTTGGAAGCAGGGGCTCAAGACCGGCATGTACTATCTTCGAACCAAGGCGGCCGCAGACGCCATCCAGTTCACCGTCGAAGCCTCCACCAAAGAGGACCAAACCGTGGGCGGCCTGGCCGAGCGAGCCGACGACGCCGACAGCCTCGACGCCATCGCTTGCAGCCTTGACAGTCCCGACGACTGCTTGATGTGCGGCAGCTGAAATCGAACCCTTGTTCGACGTTGGTGCCGAAGAGACGAATCGTCAATCCCAGCGATTGATTCGGAGCAAACCTTAGATGCCCGAGGTCGAGACACAGCGGTATGGACGCATCGTCAAAAATCGGCATCGATTCAAAGCGAACCACGGCGGCCAGCGTGGCCATTGTGGGCGTGGTTGTTTACCTCGCCCTGGTTCATCTCAAGCCGATCTTGATGCCGCTGGCCGTCGCTGTTCTCTTGTTTTTTCTCATTAAACCACCAGAACAGTACATCTACGCAAAGGTTGGCAATCGCGGTGTTTCGTACGGCACGGTGATTTTGGCGTTCATCATCACGATGTACATCATCTCCATTTTTCTCTACGAGCAACTCTCCCTGTTCGTGGAACGCGTCCCGGAAATCACGTCTGAGTTGGACAAAAAACGAGCATCAGCGGCCGACTTGGACCTCTATGGGTTTGAAACCATTTTTTCGGATTCCAGTTGGGTCGAGGTCTTGGCATCCCCGAGTAACATCGAGACCTTCGTGCTTGCAATTTTGGGGTCCCTCGGGTCCTTTGTTGGCACCATGGTGACCGTGCTGATCTTTCTGCTGTTCATCGTTCTGGAGGAACACACGCTGGCGAAGCGATTCAACACAGCGTTTCCACAATCCACCGGCCGCGCACGCAACATCGTCCGAGATTCAACCGAATCCATCAGCGCATACGTCGTCTCAAAGGTGACCTGCAGCGGTGGTCAGGCGCTGGTCATGACCCTCATCATCTCCCCCGTTGGGTTCGACATACCCGGTTGGTTTTTGTTCGGAGTTCTGTGTTTTTTGTTGGATTTCATCCCCATTCTCGGAGCGCTGTTCGCTACCGTTCCACCCGTTCTGATCGGTTTCATCATGCTCGAACCGCTCTCAGCCGTTTTCATGCTGGCGTTGCTTATCGGAAACCAGCAGATGTTTGGCTCACTGGTTGAGCCGAACCTTTCGGGGGCGAAGATCGGCATTTCCCCGCTTGTGCTCCTGCTCACGGTCATGATCTTCTCGCAGGTGTGGGGCATCGCCGGCGCCATCATCGGTGCGCCGATGATCATCATTGCCCGTCTGATCTTGGATGAAAACGATCGCACCCGTCCGGTGGCCATCATGATGGCCAACGACGTGGAAGAAGAATGACGTCGAACGTCGCATCGAAGGCTCACATTTTGTGAATCGCGTGGCCCAGCGTGTCGAGCACGCCCTCGTGGGTCATCTCGGTCATCGTTGGATGAGCGTGAATCGTGTGAGCCACGTCTTCGAGAACCGCACCCATCTCAAGGGCGAGCGTCCACTCCCCCACCAGTTCGCTGATGTGCGTACCGACGCCCTGAATGCCGAGGATGCGGTGATCGTCTTCGCGAGCCACCACTCGGACGAAGCCACCGGTTTTCTCGGCTTCTTGGGTCAGGGAACGACCGTTTGCGGCCAGCGGAAACTTCCCAGTTATGACGGGGTGTCCTGCTTCTTTCGCCTCGTCGGGCGAGAGACCAACGGAGACGATTTCGGGTTCGGTGAAGACGATGGCGGGCACGGCAACAGGGTCGTAGGCTCGCTTGTGGCCCGCAATGAGTTCAGCCACCATTTCGCCCTGGAAGGAGGCCACGTGCGCCAGCATTTCGCCGGAGTCGCAGAGGTCGCCGATGGCATAAACGCCTTTCATGTTGGTCTCGCATCGCTCGTTGACTTTGACAAATCCGCGGTCGTCCATGGAAACGCCCGTTGCTTCAAGACCCGAGGAGGCGGGCTTGCGGCCGACGGTGACGAGCACCTTGTCGGCAACGATGTTCTGCATCTTTTTCTCGTCGTCTTCGTTTTTATCGATGAAATTGAGTTTGACCTTCCCGCCCTTGGCGTCCTCAACACCTTTTGCAAACACACCGGTGTGGACCTTGATTTTGTTTTTCTTGAGGAACAACTCCAGGGGTCGACGCAGTTCTTTGTCGAACAGCGGCAGCACCGAATCCATGGCTTCCACGATGGTGACTTCAGAGCCGAGCATGCGGAAGGTGATGCCCAATTCCAGTCCGATGTACCCTCCGCCGACCACAACGATGTGGTCGGGCAGGTCTTCAAGGGAAAGCGCTTCTCGCGAAGAGAGCACGTGCTCGCTGAAGGGCATGAACGGGAGCTCAACCGGCAGCGAGCCTTGAGCCATGATGACGTGGTCGGCCTGAATCAGCGTGGCGTCCTTTCCTTCTCCGATTTTTACGGTCTTGGCGTCCTGGAACACGGCCCAGCCGGTGACCAATTCCGCTCCAGCGTTTTTCAGCAGGGCCTCAACGCCTTTGTTGAGTCGGTCAACGATGCCTTCTTTCCAACCGACCAGGTTGCTCATCTCGAGTTCGGCCGGACCGGGGATCGTGATGCCCATGTGGCCGTCCTTTGCGGTGTGTTTTGCGAGGTTGTGGAAGGTGTGGGCAGCGTGGATGAGCGCTTTGCTTGGAATGCATCCGCGAATAAGGCAGGTGCCTCCGGCTCGCTCGCCTTCAACGATGATGGTNTTCAGGCCGAGNTGNGCNGNNCGAATGGCNGCGACGTAGCCNCCGGGNCCNGCNCCGACGACAAGAACTTGNCATTGTTTTGTNTTCATCNNNCGCACCTCACATGAAAATGGTGGCTGGGTGNTCGAGGTAAGACTTCACCAACTGCACCAAACTGGCACCGTCGTGGCCGTCGACCACGCGGTGGTCCCACGACGAAGAGAGGTTCATGATGCGGCGGACGACGACGTGGCCGTTGTGCACCACCGCTCGGTCCTTGGCGTTGTGAACACCGAGGATACCGACTTCGGGCTTGTTGATGATCGGGGTTGCACCCAGTCCGCCAAGGCGACCCAGGCTCGTGATGGTGAAGGTGGACCCGGTCAGGTCGTCGACGCCGGCTTTGCCGTCTCGGGTGGCTTGCGTGACACGGCCCATCTCAGCAGCGGACTGCCAGATGTCCATGGCTTCCACGTGCTTCACGACGGGAACGTACAGGCCTCGGTCGGTTTGCGTGGCAATGCCGAGGTTGATGGCTTCGTGACGGGTTACAACGCCTGCTTCGTCGTCGTAGACGGCGTTGCACTCCGGACGTTGAGCAAGCGCCTTGACCAGGGCCTGCATGATGAACGGCAAATAGGTCAGCTTGGGCGCGCCTTCGGGACGGGTCGCGTTGAGATGCTGGCGGAGCGCTTCAAGTTCGGTGACGTCAACTTCCTCGAAGTANGAGAAGTGAGGNATGGTGCTGTAGGATGACATCATGCCGTCGGCGATCTTTCGTCGCAGACCGATGACCTTGATGTCCTCGGTACCGTTGCGAGCGACTTTGGCTACGCCGCCCATGGGCATCGAAGGCGTGGCAGAAGCAGCGCCGCCGGCGATGTGTCGGTCAAGGTCAGCGTGGCTGATGCGACCAGCAGGGCCGGAACCGGCCACGAGTTGAAGGTCGATGTTGGCGGCTCGTGCTCGCTGACGCACAGCGGGTGAAGCAAGTGCCTTGGTGCCAGCAGCACGGGCGACCGGTGCGGCGGCAGGTGCAGCGACAGGTGGCAGTTCAGGTGCGGGTGGCGCAGCGGCCTTTTCCTCAACGGGAGCCTTTTCTTCGGCAGGTGCGGGCTTCTCAGCGACGGGCTCAGCGGCTTCAGATGCTTCCGAAGCGTTGCCTTCACCATCGACATCGAAGACGATGCAGACGCCACCAACGGGCAAAATATCGCCGGCTTCACCGACGATGCTGGCCACGACACCATCACAGGGTGCGGGTATTTCCACGGTGGCTTTGTCGGTCATCACGGACAAAATGGGGTCATCTTCCTTGACGGTATCACCAACGGCGACCATCCATTCAACGATTTCACCTTCAACGACACCTTCGCCGATATCGGGCAGTTTAAACTCAAATTTTCCCATGTTTATTCCTCCTGTGTTCTTTGTATGGCTTCAGCAATGCGAGATGGACTTGGGAGATAATCCCATTCGGTGGTATGAGGGAACGGTGTGTCCCATCCGGTGACGCGCTCAATGGGCGCTTCGAGGTGGTAGAAACAACGCTCTTGGATGGAGGCGCTCATCTCCGCTCCGAACCCGCTGGTCTTGGGTGCTTCGTGAACGATGACAACTCGGCCGGTTTTCTTCACGGAATTCACCACGGTGTCTCGGTCCCAAGGGACGAGGGTTTGGAGGTCAATCAATTCACAGTCAACGCCTGAATCCTTGATGGCTTGCTCGCACACATGAACCATAGCGCCCCAGGCAATGACGGTGCAAGCGCTGCCTTCCATGACGATGTTTGCTTCCTCAAGGGGAATCGCGTAATAGTCCTCTGGCACTTCACCTTCGGGGTGGTTATTCCAGGTGGGGACGTTGTGAGGGTCGCCATAGAACGGGCCACGGTAGCATCGCTTGGGCTCGAAGAAGATGACGGGGTCGTTGGATTCGATGGCGCTTGTCAGCAGGCCCTTTGCGTTGCGAGGGTTGGAGCAGTACACCACCTTGAGGCCGGGTGTGTGTGTGAATTGTGCCTCGGGGGACTGGGAGTGGTGGTGGCCGCCTTTGATGCCGCCACCAGCTGGTGTTCGGAAGGTTACAGGGGTGGAGAATTCGCCGCCAGAGCGGTGGCGTAGTTTGGCGATTTCGTTCACGATTTGGTCGTAGGCAGGGAAGATGTAGTCGGCGAATTGAATTTCAGCGACCGGACGCAGACCGTTCAGTCCCATGCCCATGGCGATGGCTGCGATGCCACCTTCTGCGAGTGGTGAATCAAAGACACGGTGCGGGCCGTATTTCTCTTGCAGGCCGGCAGTGACTCGGAACACACCACCGAAGTAGCCGACGTCCTCGCCGAAAATAACGACGTTGGGGTCTCGCTCGAGCTGGTGAGCCAAGGCGGAGTTAAGGGCAGCAATCATGTTCATTTTCGCCATGTTCTCACCTCACTTCCCGAGCTCCTCTCGCTGCTCTTGAACATGCCATGGCACGGTTTCGTAGACTTCGGTAAAGATGGTTGATGCTGGCGGGTAAGGTCCGGTGGCCAAATCGCCGAACTCGCAGGCTTCTTTGTAGGCCGTCATGACATCGTTGTCAATTTTTTCAGCCAGCGCCTTGTCCTTCTTTTTGTCCCATTCACCGATCTTCATCAGGTGGTCTCGCAGGCGCTCAACAGGGTCGCCGCCCGGCCAGCATTCGAATTCATTGCCCGGGCGATAAGCGGAGGGGTCATCGGATGAGGAGTGGGCGCCTGCACGATAGGTGTAGACTTCGATGTGCGTGGGGCCAAGGCCGGCAGAGGCTCGCTCACGTGCCCACTTGGTCACGCTGTAGAGGGCGAGGAAATCATTGCCGTCTACTCGGAAGGAGGGGATGTCGTAGGCAAGTCCACGCTCTGCAAAGGTTCGTCCACCGGTTGCAAGGGAGACGTGTGTTGAAATCGCCCACTGGTTATTGACCACGTTGAGGATGACGGGCGGCTTGAAGGTGGAAGCGAAGTTGAGCGCATAGTGGTAATCGCCCTGGGCTGAAGTACCGTCGCCAAGCCACGAGATACAAACCTCGTCATCGCCCTTGTAAGCGCTGGCCATCGCAACGCCCACCGCTTGGGAAAACTGGGTGCCGACCGGTGAGGAGATGGAGATGAATCGTCCTTCACGCCAGGTGTAGTGAACGGGCATTTGGCGCCCACGGACGTTGTCTTCGGTGTTACCGATGCAGTGACAAATCATGCTGACCATATCTCGGCCACGGACGAATTGTGCGCCGGGTTGGCGGTAGGAAGGGAAGAGCCAGTCTTGTTCCTCAAGGGCCATGGTTTGGGCGATGGCGATGGCTTCTTCACCAAAAGAGCGCATGTAGAAGGAGAGTTTTCCAGTTCGCTGCATCTTGATCATGCGGTCATCGAAGATTCGGAGTCGCATCATGTATTCAAGACCCTGAATCATGGTCGCTGCGTCCAATTTCGGGTCCCACTCGCCCTTTGCTTCACCGTCATCGTTCAAGACCCGAATCAAGCCCTTGGCATGCTCCACAGTGTCGTCGGTCGTGCAGGTCGCCGGGTCAGGACGGTTCAAATCCTCAGGCTGTTCGGTGAATTTGTCACCAAACGAAGGCTCATCACCGGGGCGGAACGGAGCGACACCGATGGTGTAGGGCGTGGTCGTGACCGTGCTTCGCTCCGTCATTGATTCACCTCAGGGCTCGTCCGTCTTAAGTGGTGTCGGTGATGATGGATGGGGTTGTGCAACACGTACATAGGCGCCAAGCATGGTTTCCTCGTTGTGGGGGTCTCGGGTTTTGCGGACCAGAAGGCCTGCTTTGTAAGAGGAACGAACGAGCGGTCCACTGGCAACCCCTGCAAAGCCGAGTTCCATGGCCTTCTCAGCCCACTCGTCGTAGCGTTGAGGCTCGGGAAAGCGGTCAACAGCAAGGTGTTTTTTTGAGGGAGCGAGGTACTGGCCAATGGTCACGAGGTCAACCCCTGCCTCTCGCAAGAATCCGAGGGCTTCGTCAATTTCCTCATCTGTTTCACCAACGCCAACCATCAAGGACGACTTGGTGATGATATCGGGACGCAATCGCTTGGCCTCTTTGAGAATGGAAATGGATTGGGCAAACGAGGCCCGAGCATCTCGTACAGTCGCATCCAATCGTGGGACGCATTCTACATTGTGAGCAAATACCGACAAAGGACTCTGGTCGAGTAAATGGGCCAGCGCCTCGAGGTCTCCGGCCAGGTCGGAGCACAACAATTCAAGGGTGACCTCTGGCGAGGTGGTGGCCACGGCCTCAATGCATTGCTTGTAGTGGTCTGCACCGCTATCGGGCAGGTCATCGCGGTTGACAACGGTGATGACGGCATGCCGGAGGTTCATCGATTCGACAGCTTGGGCCAGGTGCTCCGGCTCCTCGGGGTCAAGGGGCGGTGGGCGTTTGATGGTGCCAACTGCACAAAATCGGCAGCCCCGGGTGCATTCTTGACCTGCGATCATGAAGGTGGCGTCCCCGCTTGCCCAACACTCGTGGATATTGGGGCAACGAGCTTCTTCGCAAACGGTGTGGAGTTTGTTGTCCTTTACGGCGGCTTTGGTGGCGTTGAAGGTCGCTTGTTCCTCGCCGCTTGGAAGGCTGGTTCGAAACCAATTAGGCAGGCGGCGAGAAGGCGACCGAGGTTCGGCTGCAGCGGCCATCGGGAGCGGTTTTCCTTCCATGCGATGCCCCCTGTGTGCTGACCCACCAAGCGGTCAGCAAAAAAGGTGTGCTGACTTACAAATTGCGAATCTTTCTCGCCAGGCATATACGAGGCTTCATGAATTGATGCGTTGTGTGGCACATGTGCAAGACAGAGTTGTTCTCATCACGGGTGCTGGTCAGCGCCTCGGTGCAGCCACTGCTGCACGCATGATGAAGGAGGGTTGGCACGTTATCGTGCACGTCCGCTCATCCGTCGATGAGGCTCAAACACTTCTGGACCAAGCGCACCGAACATACGGGGAATCCAGAGGTACGCTTTTGGTGGCGGATTTGACCGATGATGATGGTCTTGAACACGTCGTTGAGGANGTCCTTAAGCATCCNTTGGTCCAGGCGNACGGGCTCGCAGGATTGGTTCATAATGCATCGTTCTATAGTCAAAGTTNATTTGAAGAAACCTCTCTTCAGNCCTACCGNTCCCTCAATCGTCTTCACATGGAGGCGCCTTACATGTTGACACAATCCTTCCTCCCTGCTTTGGAACGTGCTGAAGGTTCGGTGGTCGCTGTTGTTGACACCTCCTGGGGGCGTGCGTGGCAGGGCCTGGCTCACTATACTTCCAGCAAAGCGGGACTGCGTCAATTGATGCTCAACCTCGCCGGTGAGTTGTCTGGGCGGGTTCGGGTGAACTGCTTGGCTCCGGGGGCTATCATGGCCGCAGACTGGGAGGCCGAACATTTTGCCAAGGTGCTCGAAAAGGTGCCGCTTGGGCGGTCAGGCAAAGCCGAAGATATAGCCGCAGGCGTTCACTTTTTGTTGACCAACGGGACCATTACGGGCAATGTACTCCATGTCGATGGTGGCTGGACAACGAATGAATGATGAGATTCATTCAAGTGCTACGCCCAAGCGTGCTTTCTCAACGCAGGGGTGGCTGAGGTGGTCAAAGGCGCCGGGCTTAAGATCCGGTCCCGTATGGGTTCGTGGGTTCGTATCCCACCCCCTGCACCATTTTCACTTCGGTTTTGGATGGTTGAGAAGGTCAGTTTGTTGCACAAACCATGCAAAACCGTTTAACACCCCCTCCACCACGGCGATACGGTGGACTTGATGCTGTTTGGTCGAACCGAAAATGGCAAGCGTACCGTGGCCTCCGGGTTGGTGGCTCTGTTCCTCTTGTCCCTCATCGGTGTCATGGTTCCTGCCGCACCAATGCTTTCGCCCGCCAAAGTGCTGGCTGACGAGCCCACGGTTGCACCCGTATCAATACCCGAACAGACCTACGAACTCTATCTTGATGCACCCACCTCTGAAACCGGTGGTCAAGGCTCCATCACCACCATCGAGCCAAACGGCGGTCAGGAAGAAGGCAGCGCGATTTCCGGACTGGAGTTCCGCAGTGCCGAGATGATCAGCGACCTCTACATCAACGGCAGCGGGGCTTCCAACACCGCTCGCCTCTCTGCCTACATTCAATTCCGTGGCAGTGAAGGTTCCACGGCCGATGTCACCTTCTCACTCAAGTCCGGCGATACACAAATCGCTTCAGTCAACCGTCAACTTGAGGACTCGTGCTCCCCAAATCCACTCACCGGCGGTGGATGCGACTGGACCATCATCGAGGTGGAATTTGATGCTGGTGCCAACGGGTTCATGGTGGCCAAAGGAAAGCAACTGAAAATCCGGATTGATGCACAAGCCTCGTGCGATGACAACACCGGTGGTTTGGGTGGCGGCGGCGATTGTGCTGTTGACATCGCCTTTGGAAAGATGGAAAGTTCAGGCGGTTTCTCCCGTCTTCAAATCATGACCAATGCCTTGTCAGGTTCCAGCGTCCGCGTCCACAGCTGCAACGCAGCCTTCGGATGCAACTGGAACGATGCGCAGAAGTTTGAGTGGTCTCCGAACCATCGCCCCGACTTCCGAGAGATGCAGTTCTCAGTTGAGGTCCGAGACGCCTTTGGAAGGGACGACATCGAAGATGTCAGTCTCGTCATGGACACGCCNAATGGAGCGAACGTCGTCTTTGAGAAGAACTTCGATGACGATGATTTCAAACTTGACAACAACGGCTTGGTTGGTAATTTCACCTACACATACGAAGCAGGTATCGCCGCTGGAGACTACCCTGTTCGCCTTGAGGTTGAAGACGTTCAAGGGCATTCCGTGGTCTTTGAGCACCCTGGTATCACGATGTTGGAAAACGATATCTACCTCACGCTCCCTTCAAACCAACCCGATGTGGTGCTCTTCGCACCAGGCGCAGTTGTTCAAGTTGAATTCTTGGTCGAACACACGGGTTCGTCCTCCAGCAGCATTGATGTCATCTTCGATTTGGAGACCAACCTCCCATCAACATGGTCTGACCCGCAATGGAGCGCGCCCAGCAGCACCTACACCCTTAACGGAGGTGGCACTTCTGTCATCCCTCAACTCCAGTTGGAAGTCCCCGAAGAGGATTTGGACAGTGCACCCGATTCCTTGGAAATTGAGGCGCGTGTCTACGCCCAAAACAGCCTGGGTCAGAATGAAGAGGTCGCTATCCGAACCCTTTCGCTTGAATTTGAGGAAGTGGACACCCTCGCAGCGCCACGCATCTTCGTCTATGAAGACGATGAACACCAGAAGCAAATCGCGGATTCCACTCGGCCTGAGGCGTACGATGAAACGCTTTCTCACTATGTGGATGCGGATGAAGTCGGTGATTTTTACATCGATGTCTTCAACCTAGGCTTCCAAACGGACTCCTTCAAAATGAGAATTCTTGAACAACCTGACGATTGGCAATACCGGTTTTACGACAACGACACGGGACTTGAACTTGCAGAGGAAGGCATCTACTCGCTGACGCCGGACATCGGTTCAACCCAAATCCTGACCATCCGTATGGAAGTTTACCCTCCAGCCGACCGAGACGGTGTTGACATCGGTCTGTTTGAGATTTCAGTCTCCAGCAAAGAAGATTCAGAACTTCGGACTGACGTGGCGTTCACTGTTCACCGCACCTTTGGTATTCTTGTTGAGGTGATTTCCGATAGCGACGGCACCGGTGAGGACAACCCGCTTGGCCAAGTCGGTCCGGTGACCGGCGACGCTACGGTGTACTTCAATCTGCGAATCACCGACTCCAGCGACACTGGCTCTGGTTCAACGACCTGGAAAATCGTCAATCCACGTGATGTTGAACAAAATGCAGAGAATAACCCGAAATACGCTGCATGGGACTACACCATCTCCAACGGCACCAACTCGAATTTGGTGGCCGTGAACTTGGCGCCTGATGAGTACATTGACATGAAACTCGAAATCACCTTGCGAGGGCAAGTCGAAGCCGGTGAACACACCGTTTACACACGGATTATCGAAGAGGGCGTTGACGTCGAAGACGCTCGGTATTTCGACCTCCCGGTAAAGGTGGTCATTCAGGAAGAGGTTGTGCCCAACCGGCTCGAAATTACGGACAAAACTGAGAAATCTCGTTTTGCTCCCGGTGAATCCAAGAACCTTGAGTACCGAATCAGCAACCAGAACAACCTCCCGCTCGATGTGGTCATTCGCCTTGACCAACCCACTGGTTGGGAGGGCGCTATCCGGGCCACCTCCAGTCAACAGGGTAGCGATTTCCTGATCATCAATCTCCCCGCTTATTCCTCCAAGGACTTCAGCGTAACGATGGTCGCTCCCGAGGACCTCAAAGACAGCGAAGAGGCTCAGTTCGAGTTCAGAGTCACCCCCATGAATAACGAAACGCCCTTTGCCGATGAGTATGTCCAGACGTTCACCTTCTCTTACATGACCGAGTGCAGCGGCGTCAACTGCTTATTCCGTGAACTCACCAACCCCGAACCTCAGACCATCGTCTTCTATGCTCTGATTTTGGCACTTCTGTTCTACGCTCGCGGCCGAACCGGCCGCAGAGAGGACGTCTTCTATGAGGAGGACTTCGCTGATGCTGAGAAGGAGCTTGAACCCATTGACGAGGATGATGATTTGCCTGCCCCCGTACTCGCTCAAGAAGACGATGATGACGATTTGGAATTGCTTGAAGAACTCGACGATTTGTGAGTTTAATTCGGGCCATGAAATCGTTGTTGTATGAACATCGTACCATTTCCCTTATGAGGCATCAGACTCACCCAACAACGTGAGACCCATGCTGACAGGCTCGAATTCCAATGCGGCCGCGATTCGACCAGCCCTCGCTGAGCGGAAAAAAGCGATGAAATCGCTCATGCTCACCCTCTTGATGGTGCTCTCCACCCTCGCCTCAATTCAGTACGCTGCTGTTGATGTGCAAGCGGCTTCTGACCAGGACGGCGATGGCCTCACCTACGGACTTGAATACCTCATGAACACCCAACCCAACGACCCCGATTCGGACAACGACGGTTTACCCGATGGATGGGAATGGAAGTATGGTCTTGACCCACTTTCATCCATAGGTGCCGACGGGGCTGTAGCCGACCCAGATGGNGACGGCATGTCGAACTTGCAGGAATACCTCTACCTCCAACCAAGCGGTTGGGATAACACCAACACCGCTTCGGTGCTGGACAACGGTGTTTGGTGGAACGGAACCATCCCCGTCAACGATTGGAACGAAGAGGACGCCATGCAGTTCAACCAGCCCGCTTGTGGCTCGGCTGGCTCTGACGGTACCGGTTCGGTCATCCTGTGCGATGAAGACCCTGTAGGAAATATGTGCACCAACGGGTTTGATGACGATAAGGATGGCTTTGTTGATTCGGCGGATTCAGACAATGACGGCGATGCTGACTGTCTTTCCGATGATGATGANGGCGACGGCGACATCGACGAAGANCCAGCAGGCTGGGACACCGATGGCGACGGCATGCCCGATGGTTGGGAAGCTGCTAACGGACTGAACGCAACATCACCTTCCAACGCCGACGGCCCCAACGGTGACCCCGACGGCGATGGCCTGATCAATCTCATGGAGTACGTTAACCCAACATGGACGACCATGTGCGGTTCATCTCCTTGTTTCCGCAACGGACCTGATGGAATTGTCACCGAGACAACCTCTCCATGTGATCCAGTGCAGGGCATCGGGCCAGGAGGATGCGCCACGTTCACCGCAGAGGTTGATGGNGTCACATCGACCAACCCGCAACGTGCNGATACCGATGGCGACGGATTGAATGATTCCTACGAGGCCTTGACGCTGTTGACCGACCCGACCTCTTCGGACACCGATAGCGACGGCATCAATGATGGTGTTGAAGTCAACGGCGCCTACGGCAATCCAGCCCAAGCCAGCGACCCACGCAATAACAACACGGACGGCGATGCGTTTGATGACGGTGAAGAAGACACCAACTTCAACGGGGTGTTGGACGCAGGCGAAACCGACCCAACTCGGCGTGAAGATTCCGGGGATGAAGACCAAGACGGCATTCAGAACTGGGAGGAGAATTTGACGTGCACATTGTGGAACGTAGCGGATACGGACTTCGGAGGCATCAATGACGGCCAAGAGCGCAACATCAGTCACGGCACGGACCCGTGTGATTCGCTGGTGAACTTTGAGACCACCTTCGTCCAAAGCCTTCCAGGAAGCCGCCTCGAAGTGGGTGATGGCTCCGGATTCAATCCAGGAGGTGGCGTCGGATGGTACAACGTATCCGGTACATGGGAAGCCTTTGCCTATGCGACGGTGGTGAATGATGTGCTGCAAGGCGTCTCGAATGGACCATCGGGTACCGCGACGGATGTGGCCAACCGCAACGGGTCCTTCTGCCACACCTCTGCTGTTGCCGCCGGCACCATCTCCACGACACAACAATACTGCGATGATGATTTCGAGGACACTGACGGTGACGGGTTGGCCGACTGGCAGGAACTGCTCGGGACCTTTGGTTGGTTCTCCAACCCCAGCATCGCTGACAGCGACGCCGATGGAGTGAACGATTTCGATGAAGTCCAGGACAACACTGACCCCAACCAACCGTGCACCAACCTCCTTGACGACGATGGTGATGGTTTGAACAATTATTTCGAAAACACCACGGGTTGCGACCTGATTTACATCGGTATTACCAACGGTTCGCAGGATGTTTGGGTCACCACATCAACATCCTACGACACCGACCAAGGTGGCGTGGACGACCGCAGCGAATACTTTGACGGAACAAACCCCGAAAACGACCCCTCGGACGACATCCAGCCCGACGATTTTGACGGCGACGGCATCCCAGATGCGGTTGAAAACCAAACGGGAACAGACTGGACCAACCCCGATACCGACGGTGGTGGCATGCTCGATGGTCAGGAATGCCCCGATATCTTCTGGTTCGTGAACTGTGCTGGAGCACCCTTTGACCCCTTCGACCCTACCGATGACATCATGTCAACCGGCGTTGTTTTCTATGCCAACAACACCTCGGGCACGGTCGACCTCGACCTTGATCACCGATGGAGAACCATCACGAATGATTTCTACACGGGGACGACCTATGCTCACATTGACAGCGTTCATCCATCAGAGACCATCGCCATACCGATGAGTAACTTCACCCATCTTGCGCCCCTGTCCTTTGCCAATTCAACGGTTCAGTGGAATGTACAGTTCACCCAGCCGATGGCCTCTGGACAAATACCCGCACCCTCGTCTTATTCCAACATCTCGTTTTATTTTGAGCCCACCGCCAACATCTCGCGGTCCAACGATACCCACATTCTCTCGCTGGTTGATGGTTCCGTGGACCAGATGATCTATGAGCAACCAGAGTATTACTTTGACTGGGCAACATTGGCATCGACCACCGTGCCAGGGCAAGGTTTCCCTTACGAACTCCTGGTTGACGAGCGATTCACCAACGCCACCAGCGAATACTCCTATGTGCAGAACATCACTGCTGCTGTCATCAGCGAAGCGGGTGCAACCGATGCCTACAGCACGGCGCTCGCCATTGAGGATTTCATCATCAACGGTAACGCCACAACCGAATTTAAGCGAAATTACAACGGTTCGGGAACCGTCAGTCCCGTTGACGTCACACTCAATGTTCTCGAGGCTCTCAAGGAAGGGTCTTGTCGGGAATTCAACACCGCCTTCGTCACCATGGCCCGAATCGCGGGGCTACCGGCTCGACAAGTCACGGGCTACATCGGCGGCACCTGGACCGGCGACGGTTATGCTGTGTACTCCACCGATGCTGCAACCTGGTCGGAGGTCCGCCTCCAACAAAACAGTGCGAACGGTAACACCGACCTTGGCTGGATTCCATTTGACCCCTGTCCACCAGCAGAGGAGATTGAAATCGTCAATCAGTCCATTTCAACGCTCACCGTTGCTCGAGATGGCACGGAGACCATCACCGTCTCCGGACAACTGCGTTATGTCGCCAACGGCACACCCATTCAGGACATCCGTGTCTTTTCTTACTTGACGCCGGTTGACGACGCTCCATTTGTCCCTGGTTTCGGTGCTACGCAAGAACGCCTTCTTGACGAAAACATCACCGATGCTAACGGAACCTTCACCCTGACTGGCTTCCCATCTGCACCAACCGCTCCGGGCATGCACAACATCGTCATCGAGCACCGTCAGTCGGGCTATGTATCCCATGACGGCGTCATCTTTGATGGCTATGTGAACTTGACCGATAACGCCACGTTGAATCACACTGCGCCGCTGGCCATCAACGCTCCCATCGCTGGTGCGGGTGCCACCACGGTGCTCGAAGGCCGTTTGGTGTTGGCCCAACAACCCACGGATGAAATCTTCAACATGCCCAACCAAACTGTTTGGTTGACCTACACGTCCTCGGTTGACGGGGCACAGAATTTCTCCGCTCAAACCGATGCCAGCGGTTCATGGACCATGACTCTAAATTTGAGCGAAGCTGAAACACTTGGCAACCTCTCTGCAACGCTTGGATTCTCTGGTTGGCAGGACACTTCTGTGCCAGGCGTAACGCCAGCGACCTTCCATCTGAATCCCACCACCACATCCATCGTACTGAACGTGACCGAGGCCCCGAACTTGACCGCAACCATCGAGGGGCCGCTTACGAATAAGAGCATCATTCTGCTCGGCGACGATATTTGGGTCAACGGCAGC
>FUFK010075437.1_pt1 | contig 15560 bp, 13 predicted proteins | sample 1021851 | NCBI WGS metagenome assembly FUFK01 (sample SAMEA51879418, study PRJEB19060) | metagenome | reverse complement strand
CCCATTAATGTTTCAATTAGACTATATTTCATAATTATTTCTTAGGTGTCCAAGATTCATAATCCGCGGCTGATTTTTGTCTAAATCCTCTATCTAATAGACTTCCCTGAGGTTTCACAGCAAATGCAGTTCCTGTCAGATTAGGCAGATGTTCTTTTTGCCATTCATATAATTTTTTTCTTTTAAGAGGTGGTTTGTTGATAATTTTGTGCAGCCAAGCATGCCACATTGGAGGGATTTTTGAAGCTTCTACTTTCCCATTAAATATTACATATCTTTTGCCTGTTTTTTTTTGACTATAATATTTATTTCTGTACTGATCTTCACCGATTAAGTCAGAACTAAAACGTATTAAAATTTGAGAAACTATATTCATAAAAACCTTATAATTTATATATAAAATTATACAATAAAATTATAAAATTCAATTTTAAAAAAAAAATTCAATTAAATTAATTATTTAAAAAAAATTTAATTTTATTGCTTTACTATTACCTACTAAATACAGTATATTAGGTGTTTATCTTTACAAGATATAGTTAGTTTGCCTTATTATTAAATTTTTAAGGTTATTCAAAGAATCTTGATAATAGGTAGTATAATAATGAGAGGAATATAATGGAATTTACTAGGATTTTTACAGAAGATAAATTAGACGTTTATAAAAATTTAAAATTTAAAACTACCTCAAGCGAGATTAAGAACCCTGATGGTACAATAGTATTTAGCGCACCAGAAATAGAAGTTCCAGGAAATTACTCTCAAGTTGCTGCAGACATAATTGCTCAGAAATATTTTAGAAAAGCGGGTGTTCCTGCCTATCTTAAAAAAATTAAAGAAAGTAATGTACCTGAGTGGCTGTCAAGATCTGAGCCAGACGAAGATAAATTAGAAACTATTCCTGAAGATGAAAGATATGGTGCAGAAATATCTGCAAAACAGGTTTTTAATAGATTAGCTGGAACATGGACTTATTGGGGATGGAAAGGTGGATATTTCAGTTCTGAAAAAGATGCTAAGATATATTATGATGAAATGAGGTATATGCTCGCATCTCAAATGGGAGCACCTAATTCTCCACAATGGTTTAATACTGGACTCCACTGGGCTTATGGAATAGACGGACCCAGTCAAGGACATTATTATGTAGATTACAAAACTGAAAAATTAGTTAAATCAAAATCTTCATATATTCACCCACAGCCTCATGCATGTTTTATTCAATCTATTAAAGATGATCTTGTTAATGAAGGTGGAATAATGGATTTGTGGGTAAGAGAAGCAAGATTATTCAAGTATGGATCTGGAACTGGAACAAACTTCTCAAATCTGAGAGGAAACAATGAAGAACTTTCTGGTGGTGGAAAATCATCTGGAATGATGAGCTTTTTAAAAATTGGTGATAGGGCTGCTGGTGCAATTAAATCAGGTGGTACAACAAGAAGAGCTGCTAAAATGGTTACTGTTGATGTAGATCATCCGGACATTGAAGAATTTATTGATTGGAAAGTTGTAGAAGAACAAAAAGTTGCAGCTTTAGTTGCAGGATCTAAATCAACTGCAAAACATCTTGGAGCGGTTATGGAAGCCTGCAATATTGATGAATATGAAAAAGATGACTTATACGACACAAAAATAAATGAAAAACTTAAAGAGGCTGTTCTAAACGCAAGATCAGTTATGATACCAGAAAATTATATTCAAAGAGTTATTCAATTTGCAAAACAAGGATTTAAAGAAATTGAATTTAAAACTTATGATACAGACTGGGATAGCGAAGCTTATTTAACAGTATCAGGACAAAATTCTAATAATTCAATAAGAGTTACAAATGACTTTCTAAAAAAAGTTGAGAATAATAGTGACTGGGAACTTATAAGAAGAACTGACGGTAAAGTATTTAAAAAAGTTAAAGCTAAAGAACTTTGGGATAAAATAACAGAAGCCGCATGGGCATGCGCAGATCCTGGCCTACAATATGACTCTACTATTAATGAGTGGCATACATGTCCTCAAGAAGAAAAAATAAATGCTTCTAACCCATGTTCAGAATATATGTTTATCGATGATACTGCGTGTAACCTTGCTTCATTAAACTTAATTAAATTTAGTAAAAAGAATAAAAAACTAGATATTAATGCTTTTGAACACGCCTGCAGATTATGGACGTTAACACTTGAAATTTCTGTAATGATGGCGCAATTTCCTTCAAAAGAAATTGCTCAAAAATCTTTTGATTATAGAACACTTGGCCTTGGNTACGCAAATATTGGAGGTCTCCTCATGTCATGGGGGGTGCCTTATGACAGTGATGAAGGTAGAGCAATATGTTCATCAATTTCAGCAATAATGACAGGAATTTCATATGCNACATCAGCAGAAATAGCAAANGAATTAGGTCCTTTTTCAAAATATAAACTGAACTCNAAAGATATGTTAAGAGTGATTAGAAACCATAAAAGAGCAGCNGATGGTTTTAAAGATGGATACGATAGCTTAACTATTAATCCAGTTCCTCTTNTCAAAGAAGATTGTCCTTCTGAAGATCTGCCTAATGCAGCGTCAAAAGCCTGGGAAAAAGCTCTCAAAGATGGAGAAAANTTTGGATACAGAAATGCTCAAACTACTGTAATAGCTCCAACCGGGACAATTGGACTTGTNATGGATTGTGATACAACAGGTATTGAACCAGACTTCGCAATGGTTAAATTCAAAAAGTTAGCTGGAGGAGGTTACTTTAAAATTATTAATCAAGTTGTACCAGAGGCGCTTCAAAATCTAGGCTATGATAACAAACAAATTTCAGATATTAAAAATTATGTATTGGGTACTGGTAGTCTAAAAAACTGTCAATCAATTAGTCATTCAGCCCTTAAAGAAAAAGGNTTTAAAGACGAGCANATTAATTTAATTGAGAACTCATTAGAAAGTGCTTTTGATATTAAGTTTGTTTTTAATCAATTTACTTTAGGTAAAGAATTCTGCAAAAATATTTTAAAAATTTCAGAAGATCAACTTAACGATTTTTCATTTGATATGCTTAACTTTTTGTCCTTTACAAAAGAAGAAATCGATGCTGCTAATATTCATGTNTGTGGATCTATGACACTAGAAGGAGCACCTCATCTAAATGAAGAGCACCTTAACGTTTTTGACTGCGCAAATGTATGTGGCAGAATTGGTAAAAGATTTTTATCAGTTGATAGCCATATAAGGATGATGGCAGCAGCACAACCTTTTATTTCAGGTGCTATTTCTAAAACAATTAACATGCCAAATAACTCATCAATAGAAGATTGCAGTGATGCTTACATGTTATCTTGGAAGTTATGCCTTAAAGCTAATGCTCTTTACAGAGATGGTTCAAAATTAAGTCAGCCTCTTAACTCAAGTTTGATTGANGATGAAGATATTAATGATGAAGANGTAATTACTGAAAAAACAACAAAAGTTGTTGAAAAAATAGTNGAAAGAGTATTNAGAGCAGAAAGAGAAAAATTGCCGCATAGAAGGAAAGGATATACTCAAAAAGCCATAGTAGGAGGCCATAAGGTCTATCTCAGAACTGGTGAATATGAAGATGGTAAGTTAGGTGAAATTTTCATTGATATGCATAAAGAAGGTGCTGCTTTTAGATCTTTAATGAATAATTTCGCGATTGCCGTTTCAATTGGATTGCAATATGGAGTTCCTTTAGAAGAATTCGTTGAGGCGTTTACATTTACTAGATTTGAACCACAAGGTATAGTTACTGGNAACGATACTATNAAAATGTCTACATCTATTTTNGATTATATTTTTAGAGAACTAGCAATTTCTTATCTTGATAGAAATGACCTAGGGCANGTTGATGTTAATAACATTGANACAAGTCCAACAGGTGTTGGTGTAAGAGGAGATGAAACAACTCATAAAGTTGCGTCAAGAGGGTTTGTAAGAAGAGAACTTAAAGTTGTATCTGGTGGTGGAGCAGATAATGTATCAGTTTTACAAACTAAAAATTATTTAGATACNTANGANAACAAGATAACAGATATGAATGAAGATGAAACTAGCGAAGTACTAGTAAAGCAAAACTCAACTATATCTAAAGAAATTGAAGCTAAAATCAAAGGCTTTGAAGGCGAGGCTTGTGGTGAATGTGGTAACTTTACATTAGTCAGGAATGGGACTTGTATGAAATGCAATACATGTGGTGCTACTTCTGGATGTTCTTAATNAGTGAAAGTATATAATTTATGAATATTGAAGAAAATTTAAAAAACCATCAGATAGAATTAGAAGATGCTTCAACGCCAGCTGGGAACTATGTACCTTACATAATTACTAACAAACTTGTTTTTATATCTGGTCAATTACCATTTAAACAAGGAAANATACCAATAACAGGTNTTGTTGGTGAAACAGTTAGCTCAGAAGATGCAATTGAGATGGCAAAGTTATGCGCTCTAGCACTAATCAGCCAATTAAAATCAGCTTGTGATGGAGACCTTNATAAAGTTTCAAGAGTAGTGAAATTAGGTGGATTTGTAGCCTCAANCTCATCTTTTACATCNCAACCTACAATAATTAATGGTGCCTCAGATATTATGGTTAAAGTGTTTGGAGAACAAGGAAAACATTCTAGATTTGCAGTAGGCGTCTCAAGTCTTCCACTCAATGCCCCAGTTGAAATTGAAGGAATTTTTGAGCTTAAATAAAATAAAATGAATTTGGATATAATTTCAAATATATCTAAGATTGGTTCAGAAGCTTGGAATAACTTGAATATTAATGATCATCCATTTACAAATTATGATTTCTTATACGCTTTAGAAGAATCTAAATCTGTTTGTGCNGAGACAGGTTGGCTNCCTCAACATATAATTCTAAAAGATATTGATAACAAAATTATAGGAATTTTACCTAATTACCTTAAAAGCCATTCTTATGGAGAATATGTATTTGATCATAGCTGGGCAAACGCTTATCAAAAAGCAGGAGGTTCATACTACCCTAAATTAATTTCAGCTATACCTTTTACACCTGTAAAAGGACCACGTTTTTTATATAAAGAAAGTAAAAAAGAAATCATAATTAAAAATATTAGCCAATTTATGATGGATCTTGCGGATAAAAATAATTTAAGTTCTGCTCATATAAATTTTTTAGATGAAAACACTGATCACATTTTAGAAAAAAAAGGATGGTTAAAAAGAGTTGGTTTACAATTTCATTGGAAAAACAAAGGTTATTCTAGTTTTGAAGATTTTTTAGAAGAGCTAAAAAGTTCGAAAAGAAAAATGATTAAAAAGGAAAGAGATTATATTAAAAAAACAGGTATTGTTATAAATAGAATAAGTGGTAATGATTTAAATTCAACAATTTGGGATCAATTTTATAAATTTTATTTAGATACAATAGATAAAAAATGGGGAAGTGCTTATTTAACAAGAGATTTTTTNTCATCTATATCAGATAAGTTAAATAAAAAAATTGTTCTCATTATAGCAGAAAAAGATAATNAAATAGTTGCTGGTGCTCTAAATTTCACTGATAAAAATTGTTTATATGGTAGAAATTGGGGATCTAAAATTGATGTCCCTTTTCTGCATTTTGAAATGTGTTATTATCAGGCTATAGATTATGCAATTGATCAAAAATTAAAGGTTGTTGAAGCTGGTGCTCAAGGGCATCATAAAATCAAAAGAGGATATTTAGCGAAACCAACTTTTAGTTATCATTATCTTCCAAACTCCTCATTTAGAAATGCTGTTTCAGCTTTTATAAATGATGAAAAAANACATATTCAAGAAAACATTGATTATGTTAATAATCATGATAATCCTTTTAAATTTAAAAATTAAATCTTAATTTTTGTATTTCTTTTATCTGATGTTTTAGTAGAAGACTCAGATTTAATAATTAATTCATCTTTTTTGTTATCTACAAAAACGTTACCCCCTTTTACTAGTTTTCCAAACAAAAGTTCTTCAGCTAGTGGTTTTTTAATTTTTTCTTGAATTAATCTATTTAAAGGTCTTGCTCCAAAAATCTTATCATATCCTTTTTTAGCTAACCAATTTCTTGCTTCATCAGAAAGCATTATAGAAACACCTTTATCGGATAATTGAGCCTCTAATTGCATTATAAATTTATCTACTACCATTTTAATTACTTCTATATCTAAATAATCAAATGGTATAACAGCATCTAACCTATTNCGAAATTCTGGAGTAAATAATTTTTCTATTGCTTGTGTATCAGCATCATTTTTTGTGTCATTTAAAAATCCAATAGATGATTTAGATAACTCTGAAGCCCCTGCATTAGTAGTCATAATTAAAATAACATTTCTAAAATCTACTGACTTACCATTATTATCAGTTAATTTACCATGATCCATTACTTGAAGTAATAAATTAAACAAATCAGGATGTGCTTTTTCAATTTCATCTAAAAGNAATACTGAATGNGGATTTTGATCAATTGCATCAGTTAATAATCCTCCTTGATCAAANCCAACATANCCCGGAGGTGCNCCTATCANNCTNGANACCGTATGTCTTTCCATATATTCTGACATNTCAAATCTAGTAAGTTTAATACCATATGACTCAGANAACTGTCTTGCCACTTCAGTTTTCCCAACTCCNGTAGGNCCAGAGAANAAATAACAACCTATTGGTTTTTCTCCTTCTCTGAGACCTGCCCTTGACAATTTTACACTTGAAACTAAAGCNGATATAGCTTTATCTTGACCATAAACCATTCTTTTCAGATCACTCTCTAAATTTAAAAGTGCCTTTTTATCGTCTTTAGAAACATGTTTTGGAGGTATTCTAGCAATTAAAGCAACTGTTTCTTCTATTTCTTGTTTATCAATTGTTTTCTTTCTTTTATTTTGAGGTAGTAGCATCTGTGCAGCTGCTGTTTCATCAATTACATCAATAGCCTTATCAGGAAGTTTTCTTTCATTTATATATCTAAAAGATAATTCAACTGCAGTTTTAATTGCATCATTGGTAAACTTAATTTTATGGTGATCTTCATATCTTGATTTAAGCCCCATTAAAATTTTGACTGCATCATCAACATTAGGTTCTTTTACATCTATTTTTTGGAATCTTCTTACTAAAGCTCTGTCTTTATCAAAATAGCCTCTATATTCTTTATAAGTGGTTGAACCAATGCATCTAAGTGTTCCTGTTTGAAGAACAGGTTTTAGTAAATTTGAAGCATCCATTGCACCACCACTCGTAGCACCAGCACCAATTATCGTATGAATTTCATCAATAAATAATATTGCATTTTCATTCTTTTCAATNTCTTTAATAACTGCTTTTAAACGTTCTTCAAAATCTCCTCTATATCTTGTTCCTGCTAGAAGTGCCCCCATATCCAAAGCATAAATCTCAGATTTCAACAANACTTCTGGAACCTCGCCTTTAACAATTTTGTCTGCAAGTCCTTCTGCTATGGCTGTTTTTCCTACACCTGGATCGCCAACCAATAGAGGGTTATTCTTTGTTCTTCTGCATAAAACTTGTATGGTTCTATCAAGTTCTTTCTTTCTTCCAATAACTGGATCAATTTTTCCAGATGCAGATTTTTCATTCAGATCAACAGCATATTTTTTTAATGCACTTTCTTTTTTTGGATTTGTTTGAGTCTCCGCATTTGTATCTTCATCAGTTGTAGATTGAGNATAGTTTGGATCTTTTGCAAGACCNTGACTAATAAAACTAACAGCATCTAGTCTTTTCATNTTCTGCTTTTGAAGCAGATATACNGCATAACAATCTCTTTCAGANAACATAGCAACTAAAACATTTGCTCCGTTTGCTTCATTTTTTCCTGATGATTGAGTATGTATAACAGCTCTTTGAACAACACGTTGAAACCCTGATGTTGGCTGAGTATCTATATCTTCATTTGAACTAACAATTGATTTTAAATCTTTATCTAAATAACNATTAAGGTCANCTTCTAGAAGTTTTATATCTACACCACATGCTTTAAATACTTCAATTGCATCTTTATCTTCTAACAATGAGAATAATAAATGCTCTAAAGTNGCAAACTCGTGCTTTTTTGAGGATGCTAAATTCATTGCACGTCTNAATGTNTCCTCTAATGATCTTGATAACATTTTTTATTCCTTTTCTAATTGCATTTGAAGTGGATGTTCATATTTGCGGGCATAATTTGTAACTTGTACTGCTTTAGTTTCAGCAATTTCATATGTGTAAACACCACAAACACCAATACCTTTTTGATGAACATGAAGCATAATTTGTGTAGCTTCATCTTGTCTTTTTCCAAAAAATTTTTCTAAAACCTCAATAACAAATTCCATTGGTGTGTAATCATCATTTAACATTAAAACTTTATATAAAGATGGTTTTTTAGTTTTAGGTTTTACCTTTGTTAATACACTTCCATCAGTTTGATTATTATTTTCTTCTGATTGAGATCGAATATTGACATATTTTTTTTTCATATATTTAATTTAATAATTAAAGACTTTGGTATCAATACTTTTAGAAAATATTTTATAAATTAAGTCTTTTTAAACATCTAAATATTGTATATACATATATATATATANCAACATAATGTATTATAATTTATTATACTCAAAATTTTAAATGAATATTATTATCCCATTTAAAGCATCATATATAAAAATTTTGATGTTATTCCTTTTTTTTATAAGTTCATTTTATTTTAATAAACCTTCTTACGGAAAGTACGCATCAATTATTATGAATGAAAAATCAGGAAAAGTTTATCATTCAATTAATGCTGATACGAGGAATTANCCTGCTTCACTTACTAAAATAATGACAATTTACATGATTTTTGAAAAATTAAAAAACAAAAAAATTAAAATGAATACTAAACTTAAGGTATCTAAACGAGCTTCAAGGCAACCCCCATCAAAACTAGGGNTATACCCAGGTCAAAAAATCACTGTTAAACAAGCAATTCTTGCACTCGTTACCAAATCAGCAAATGATGTTGCAACTGTAGTTGCTGAGAATTTTGAAAAAACTGAAAGAAGATTTGCATACAAAATGACTAGAAAAGCTAAAAGTATTGGTCTTACTCGTACTATTTTTAGAAATGCATCTGGACTTCCTAATAAAGGTCAACTTTCTACAGCAAGAGACATGGCAAAACTAGCAGTAGCTATTAGAAAAAACTTTCCTGAATTTTTTTATTTTTTTAATAAAAAATCATTTGTGTTTAATGGTATTGAGTATCGTAATCATAATAATTTACTTGGCTCTTACTTTGGTGCAGATGGTATTAAAACAGGCTACACCAACGCATCAGGATTTAATTTAGTTGCTTCTGTTGAAAGAAATGGCCAAAGAATAATCGGAGTTGTTTTTGGTGGAAAAACTGCAAGAACTAGAGATAAGCATATGGTTAAGTTATTAAATAAATTTATAAAAACTCCTGTTGTACGAACTGCTAAACTCTCTGAAATACCTTCCCAAAGACCTGATTTTATTTCATATCCTGTTGTAAAAAAACCAAAAAACTTCTCTGTTTATACCGTTAGTGAATCAGAAGATTGGTTTATACAAATAGGAGCTTTTAAAAACAAACTTAATGCACATATTGCTGCAAAAAAAGCTCGTAATGCAGCCCCTGAACAACTTGGTAATTTACCTGCTTCTTTACAAAAAGTTAATAAGCCTCTAGAAAACTTAAAAGTGAAGAGATCTCTNTGGAGAGTTAGGTTTATTGAATTAGCTGAAAATCAAGCAAGATCTGTTTGTGCTGAACTATGGTCATCAGGACTTAGTTGTATCCCTTTACCTCAAAAAAGCCTAAATTAATATTTTATTTAACAATCAAAAGTTGATTCCAATTAGTCGTGTATGATTTGGATTTGAAATGAGATTTCATATTCCATTTACTTTTGTTCTTTTTTGATTTTAATAATCCTTGAGATCCATAAAATAGAGTTTTTGAACCCATTTTATTATTAATATAATCTAGCATTATCATTCGTTTGTTTGATAATATATCATCTTTTTTATTTTTATTAAATAAACTACCCTGAATAGTATAATCTTCTGATTTATAAAAAGAGCTNGTTTCATTTAAATTGATTTCTANACTTTTAATGTTTAAGTCAAGTAGCGTAACCCCAATTTTTTTATAACTAAATCCCAACCGATAAATTTTTTCTAATATTCTAAATCCACCTTGNATCAAATCAGGTGTNTTATTTATGGGCTCATCAAAATTTATTACTCCAGAGTTACTATATTGTGATTCACTTTTTTTAAACTTGTTTGTATTAATAAAAACACATAAAGAGCTACACAAACCTCTTTGTAATCGAAGTTTTTCAGCTGCTCTAAAAATATGGTTTGATAATGCTTCTTTTAAACTTTGTAAATCAGTTACCATTTCTCCAAATGAACGCGAAACCGTGATAGATTTTTTAGAATNAACTTNTTCTAAATCTAAAGCTGAAATACCTCTTAATTCATACACTATTCTTTTCCCAACAACAGAAATATGTTGTTTTATGTGATTGGGATTAGCTCTCTGTAATTGCAAGGCATTATTTATACCAATTTTTTTCAATCTATTTGCCCAACCTTTTGATATTCCCCAGATTGTTTCAAGTTCTAAATCATTTAATACTTGAGTAATTTGGTTTGAATCTTGAAGGTTATAAACTCCTTCATTTACATATTTTTTTGCTATTCTGTTAGCTAATTTTGCTAACGTTTTAGTTGGCCCTATTCCCACAGAAACGGGTATACCTGTCCATTGATATATTTTTTTTTTCATAAAAATCATTTTTTTATAAATATTACTTTTATTAAATCCATCTAAACCTAAAAAAGCTTCATCTATAGAGTAGACCTCAACGTCTGGTGTGAAGTGATAAAAAGAGTTCATTACTCTAGAAGACATATCTCCATACAAAGTGTAATTAGATGAATAAACTATTACCCTATTTTTTTTGATTAAATCTTTCCATAAATGCAGTGGTGCACCCATAGGAATACCCAAAGCTTTAGCTTCATTTGATCTAGCTATGATACATCCATCATTATTTGATAAAACAACAACAGGTTTATTATTAATAAGTGGATTAAAAACCCTTTCACAGGATACATAGAAATTATTACAATCAACTAATGCATACAATTTTGTTTACCTTTTTTAGTAAACAGAATGAATAGCTGTAACAACTACTCCCCAAATTTCAATGTTCATATCTTCTTTTATCTCAATTGGTTTATATAAAGTATTCTCTGGCATTAAAATTAATTTTCCAGATTCCTTATATAGCCTTTTAACAGTCATGTGACCATCAACTACAGCAATAACTATTTTGCCATGTGAAGGTTTTAAACTTCTATCTACTATCAATATATCATTATCATTAATTCCAGCGCCGATCATAGAATCTCCAGTGACACGAACAAAAAAAGTTGCAGCTGGATGTTTAACTAAATGGCTATTTAAATCTAAATTTCTTTCTAAATGATCATCTGCAGGTGAAGGAAACCCAGCAGATATTTTACAACTATACAAGGGTAATTCTGAATCTGAATGAACTACTTCATCTTTCAAAAAATTAGGTAAATCAAATATTTTAACACTATCTTGAGGTGAATAATGTCCATTTAAAATTAATATCTCTTTTGTTTTTTCTATACTTTCAATCATTTAATTCCTCTTTGTTCATGTTTTGTTCTATTTATACATAAAAAAAAATGATTGAAAAGTATTTTCAACAGTAATTAAAAAAATATTAAGATTTTTTATATTTATCTATTAATGACTCTAGATCATGGTCAACATTTTCGTCATAACCATGTTTTGATGAAAAAAATGCCAAGGCCATTAAACCTGAGCCAATAATAAAAGACATAACAATGCAAATTANAATAGCAAAAAATCCATGATTACTAATACTTATAAAATCCCAATTAAACCATAGTTTAACAGCAAAATATAATACAAGAAATAATACTGCTAAAAAAAGAGATATAATTATCTTATTTTTGGTAGAAAACATAAGTATAAAATCAACTTTCTACCGACAACTGATTTTCAACAAGATTATACCAGTAAGAGATACCTAATGGAATAATTTCATCGTTAAAATCATATTTTGAATTATGTAACATACAACCACTTTTCCCTTCACCTGCACCTAACCATATATAAGCTCCTGGTTTTTTTTCAAGCATATAAGCAAAATCTTCAGCACCCATAGATGGTGCAAGATTATCTTTAACAGCTTTCGTTTTAACTACTTTTTTTGCAACTTCAATAGCAATGTCACTTTCCATCGAAGTATTAATAGTAACAGGATAACCCTCATTAATTTCAACCTTTGCAGTACAACCGTAAGCATTTGCAGTCGAATTGCAAATATCAATAAATTGTTCTTTAACTAAGGATCTTGTTTTAGGATTCAATGTTCTTATCGTTCCAATAAAATTAGCATCTTGTGGAATAATATTAAAAGCTGTACCAGATTCTATTTTAGTAACGGAAACAACAACTGGATCAAGAGGATTTTGTTTTCTAGAAACTATCTGCTGCAAAGATTGTATCACGCCAGAAGTAGCAATTATTGGATCAGATGCATGATGTGGAGAAGCAGCATGACCTCCAACACCATTAATTAATACTCTGAATTGATCAAATGATGCCATTACGGGACCTTTGTGAACAGCTATTTCTCCAACATCTAAACCTGGCCAGTTATGTAACCCCCAAACACTTTCCATTGGAAAATTATCAAAAAGACCATCATTNATCATTTTTAAACCNCCACCGCCTCCTTCTTCAGCTGGTTGAAAAATAAAATATACTGTACCACTGAATTTTTTTTCTTTTGAAAGAATTTTTGCTGCACCAAGAAGCATAGCAACATGTCCGTCATGACCACAAGCATGCATTTTTCCTAAAAACTTTGACTTATAGTCAAAATCATTTTCTTCTTCAATAGGGAGTGCATCCATATCAGCTCTTAANCCTATTGAACGATTACTTTTATGTTCTNNAGANTTAGAACCTTTTAAAACACCTATAACNCCTGTTTTTCCAATCTTATTATGAACTTCTATCCCAAATGATTTTAGCTTTTCAGTAATAAACTCTGCAGTCCAATTTTCTTCATAACAAAGTTCTGGATTAGCGTGAAGTTCATGTCTCCAGGTGGTAACCTCTTCATGAATCTTTTTAATGTTTTCTGAAATATTCATTGTTTAATAATGTGTTTGAGTATAANGATTAAAAGCTAAAAAACAAATGNTTNTATANATATATATTTAAATGAAAAATCCAAGCACGCTAACTCAAAAAATGTTATTTGTCTTTTTGCCATTTTCAGCTGGTTACTTTTTGTCATATGTTTACAGATCTACTAATGCAATTTTAGCTCCTTATCTTAACCAAGACTTAGGAATTAATGCGGAACAACTTGGNCTAATTACTTCAGTTTATTTTTTAACATTTGCTTTATTTCAATTACCATTAGGAATTCTACTTGATAAATTTGGAGCAAGAAAAGTACAAACCGTTTTGTTTGTTATAGCATCATTGGGTGCATCATTATTTGCATTAGGTGATACTGTATTTTCTTTAACAGTAGGAAGAGGCTTAATAGGCTTAGGTGTTTCTGGTGCTCTAATGGGTGCTTTTAAAGCGATGTCTATTTGGTTTCCAAAAGAACGACTAAGTTTATTAGTTGCACTATTTTTAGCTGTAGGAGGATTAGGAGCAATCTCAGCATCATCACCTTTAGAATATCTACTTCAAATAACTGATTGGAGAACTATTTATTTTGCTTTATCTTTAACAACCTTAATAGTTGGTTTTTTAATTTTTATAATTGTACCAGAAAAAAAAATCATATATGAAAAAGAAGAACCAGTATTAAAAGTTCTTAAAATAATTTACACTAACTATCATTTTTGGAGAGCTGGCCCTTTAGCAGGTTTGGTAGGTGGAACAACAATGGCAATTCAAGGCTTATGGGCAGGGCCATGGCTTGCTGATGTTGGAAAATTTAGTCAAACAGAAATAGCTGAAATCCTCTTTTTATTCACAATATCTATGACAATTGGAATAATACTTATGGGTATCATATCAGATAATTTAAGACGAAAAAATATTTCAACAATTAGTGTCATGGTTGGAATGATAATTATATTAATTATCCCAACTGCTGTTATAACTTTTGGGTTACTTCCAAAAGCAATATGGCCTTGGGTTTTGTTTAGCTTAACCTCTTTTTGTGCAACATTATCATATTCAGGATTAAGTGACTATTTTCCATTAAATTACGCAGGAAGAGTCTCAACAGCTGTAAATTTAATAACATTTATGGTTGCCTTCATTGCTCAATATGCGATAGGAGCAATAATGCAATTTATTGAGCCAGGCAAAATGACTGGCTACTCATTATTCTCTTACCAGGTAAGCTTTGGTGTTTTTCTTGGGTTAATAATAATTTTATTAATTAATTATTTTATAATGACTTATTTTAAAAGTACTAAGGATAATATCTCTGGCATTCCCAAAGAGTAGAGTGATCTGATGGTTTTAAAATAAACCTATCATGTAATCTAAAATCTCCATCTTGCCAAAATTCAAACTCATTTGGTACAATTTTGAATCCACCCCAATGCTTTGGTCTTGGTACATTCTCATCAAATTTATTTTTGAATTCTTCAACTCTTTTTAATAAAGTCTCTCTATTTTTTAACGGTTGTGATTGAATAGAAGCCCAAGCCCCTATTCTACTACCTAATGACCGACTTTCAAAATATTGATCTGATACTTTTTCGGGAATTTTATCAATTTCACCGACAACCCTTACTTGACGATTTATAGACTTCCAATAAAAACATATTGCAACTTTACCTGTTTCAAANATNTCTCTAGATTTTCTGCTTTCATAATTTGTATAAAAAACAAANTTTCTATTAATAATATCNTTCANTAAAACTGTTCTTACAGATGGAAATCCATTTTTAGAGACNGTAGCTATTTGCATNGCATTAGGATCTCTNATTTCNTTNTCTTGTGCNTCTTTNAACCATTTTTGAAATAGTTCNATNGGATCTATNTTNNTATCTAATTCCATGATTNANTNNGTTCAAATTTTTGCCATATTTNTANNTANNATATAGTTTAANNNATAAGGAATTAAAGTAATGAAATTTATANTAAGTATTTTTTTTATCATTCTACCATCCATAGTGTTTTCAAAAACAGTAATCATCCAGTCAAGTGGATATATAGAGTCAGTTGAGGTTTTAAAAAAATATGTGACTGAGAATATACCAAAAAAAGAAAAAGTATGTGAAATTAAAAGAGTTCCTGTACAAAAAGCTTCCAGAGGATTTAGTGCTGACAATTTAATAGGTGCTTTAATTGGNGGAGCAATAGGGAACAAGTTAGGCGAAGGTGGCGGAAAATCTGGATCAACAGCAATAGGTGCTTTAATTGGATCTGAAATAGTTAGAAGTGATAAACAAGCTAGAGCAGATAACAACCAATTTGTTGAAAAAGAAGTT
>FUFK010076293.1_pt1 | contig 15564 bp, 10 predicted proteins | sample 1021851 | NCBI WGS metagenome assembly FUFK01 (sample SAMEA51879418, study PRJEB19060) | metagenome | reverse complement strand
TCGAGAGATGTTGTAAGTAGATCAATCGCGGTCGAAATTAATGAAGGGCGTGGTGTCGGCAAGGATAAAGATCATGTTCATTTACATTTAAATCATTTAGACCAAAAAGTAATTGAGGACAGATTGCCAGGTATCTCGGAGGCCTCAAGACTTTTTGCAAACGTTGATGTAACTAAGGAACCAATTCCAGTAGTGCCAACAGTTCATTATAATATGGGTGGAATACCTACTAATTATAAAGCAGAGGTAATAACAATGAATGGATCAGAAAAAACCGTTCCTGGACTTATGGCAATCGGTGAGGCAGCTTGTGTTTCTGTTCATGGTGCAAATAGATTAGGATCAAATTCTTTAATCGATTTAGTTGTATTTGGTAGAGCAGCAGCAAAAAGAGCAGCTGAACTTGTAAAACCTGGTATGAAACATGAAGACATACCTCAAAGTGAAACAGATAAATGCTTAGATAGATTTGATAAATTAAGAAACTCTAAGGGATCTAATCCCACTGCAGAATTAAGATTAGCTATGCAAAAAACTATGCAATCAAAATGTGCAGTATTTAGGACTGAAAAAACTTTAACAGAAGGTGTCAATGAAATTAGAAAACCTTTTGAAGGTATGGAAAATATTTCTGTAAAAGATAATTCTTTAATTTTTAATACAGATTTAGTTGAAACACTTGAATTTGATAATTTAATTAGACAAGCAATCACAACCATGGACTCTGCCTACAGCAGAAAAGAGAGCAGAGGCGCCCATGCAAGGGAAGATTTTCCTAAAAGAGATGACAAATCTTTTATGAAACATACTTTGTCTTGGTGTGATGGTGCAAAAACTAAAATTGACTATAGACCAGTAAATATTTCAACACTTACAAGTGATGTTCAGTACTTTCCTCCACAAGAAAGAGTATATTAATGGTTCAAATAAGGTTACCTGAGAATTCAAAGATTGAAAAAGGAAACTATTATAAAGATAAAACAGGGTCGAAAAATTTAAGGAAAGTAAACATTTACAGATGGGATCCTTCGACAGGAAAAAATCCGAGAATAGACACTTATGAAGTTGATATGGATAATTGCCCTTCTAAAGTTTTAGACATCTTAAACAAAATTAAAAACGAAATCGACCCATCTATCGCATATAGAAGATCGTGCGCTCATGGCGTTTGTGGTTCTTGCGCAATGAATATGGATGGAAAAAATGGGCTTGCTTGTACTAAACCACACTCTGAAATCAAAGGTGATATAAATATTTATCCCTTGCCTCATTTAAAAGTGTTAAAAGATTTAATTGGAGATTTAAGCACATTATACAAACAATACGAGTCAGTAGAACCTTGGCTTAAAACCTCAAAAAAAAATGATGAAAAAGAAAATCTACAATCCAAAAAAGATAGAGCAAAATTAGATGGTTTGTATGAATGCATAATGTGCGCTTGCTGTTCAACGTCTTGCCCAAGTTATTGGTGGAATGGAGAAAAATATTTAGGACCAGCNGTNTTACTTCAAGCTTATAGATGGATCATAGATAGTAGGGATGAAGATAGAAAAGCGAGACTTAAAAAAGTTGCAGATGAGCTAAAATTATATAGATGTCATACTATCATGAATTGCACAAACGCATGTCCAAAGGGTTTAAATCCAGCAAAAGCGATTGCATCTATTAAGAAAATGCTTGCAACAAGCTAATTAGTTATTTAAATAATTTTTCAATGAATTTAATTCAACACTTTGTAAATGGTAATTTATCCAAAGGTGACTCCAATAGAAGAGGTAAAGTTTTCAATCCTGCAACTGGAGAACAAACTTCTGAAGTGATACTAGGATCTAAAAAAGATTTAGATAATACAGTTTTAATCGCAAAAAAAGCTTTTGAAAGCTGGTCACTTAAGCCACCACTTCAAAGAGCAAGAGTAATGTTTAAGTTTAAAGAATTAATTGAGAAAAACTCTGATGAGATAACAAAAATGATTGTTGCAGAACATGGAAAAGTTTATGAAGATGCAAAGGGTTCTTTGACAAGGGGTTTAGAAGTTGTAGAGTTTGCATGTGGAATTCCTCAAATTTTAAAAGGAGAGTTTACTGAGAATGTTGGCTCAGAGGTTGATAGTTGGTCTATAAGACAACCATTGGGAGTTTGTGCTGGTATTACCCCATTTAATTTTCCGGCCATGGTTCCCATGTGGATGTTTCCAATGGCAATTGCATGCGGAAATACATTTATACTNAAACCATCTGAAAAAGATCCNTCATGTTCAATAAAACTAGCGGAACTATTTAAAGAAGCTGGTTTACCAGATGGTGTATTTAATGTTGTTAATGGAGATAAAGAAGTTGTGGATGCAATTTTAGTTAACAAAGATATTCAGGCTGTAAGTTTTGTGGGATCTACTCCGATTGCAAAATATATATATGAAAATGCTGCTAAAAATGAAAAAAGAGTTCAGGCACTTGGCGGAGCAAAAAATCATTGTGTTGTAATGCCTGACTGCGACCTAGATCAAGCAGTAAATGGTTTGATGGGGGCTGCTTATGGATCTGCAGGAGAAAGGTGTATGGCTCAATCTGTTGCAGTTGCAGTTGGTGGTATTGGCGATAAATTAGTTGAGAAATTATCAAGAAAAGTAGAAGCTCTAAAAGTTGGCCCCGGCATGGATAAAAACTCTGAGATGGGCCCATTGGTAACTAAAGAACACTTAGATAAAGTGAAAGGATATGTTGATTTAGGTGTTAAAGAGGGAGCAAAACTTNTTGTAGATGGAAGAAACTTAAAACTACAAGGATATGAAAAAGGTTTCTTTATTGGAGGATGTTTGTTTGACGATGTTAAAAAAGATATGAGAATTTATAATGAGGAAATATTTGGACCAGTACTATCAGTAGTGCGTGCAAATGATTTTTCTGAAGCTACACAATTAGTAAATGATCACGAATTTGGAAATGGAGTGAGTATTTTCACAAGAGATGGTGATGCAGCTAGAAGTTTTTCCAGTAAAATAAAAGTTGGAATGGTTGGAATAAATATTCCAATACCTGTACCAATGGCGTTTCATAGTTTTGGAGGTTGGAAAAGATCTCTTTTTGGCGATCAACACATGCATGGACCAGAGGGTGTCAGATTTTATACAAAACTTAAAACTGTAACGTCGAGATGGCCATCAGGCATAAGATCAAACCCAGAGTTTGTTATGCCTACAATGAAATAACATGAAAAAAAAAATTTCACTTATAGGAGCTGGTCAAATAGGAGGCACACTAGCGCATTTAATTGGGCTTAAAGAACTTGTTTCTGAAGTTGTATTGTTTGATGTTGCCCCAGGTGTTGCAAAAGGTAAAGCATTAGATATTGCACAATCATCCTCAGTTGATGGTTTCGATGTAAAATTTAAAGGTACTGACAAGTATGAGGATATTAAAGACTCCGATGTTATAATAATTACTGCAGGCGTACCTAGAAAACCTGGAATGAGTAGAGATGATCTATTAGGTATCAATTTAAAAATCATGAAGCAAGTTGCACTTGGTGTGAAAAATAACTGCCCAGAGGCATTTGTAATTTGTATTACTAATCCGTTAGATGTTATGGTCATGGCATTTCAGAAGTACTCAAAANTACCAACAAATAAAGTTGTTGGAATGGCAGGTATTCTNGATAGTTCGAGATTTAAACTTTTTTTATCTTTAGAATTAGGTGTGCCAGTAAAACAAATCGATGCAATGGTTATGGGTGGTCATGGAGATACAATGGTCCCGCTTCCTAGATTTACTAAAGTTAACGGTAAAATGTTAAATGATTTAATTAGTGAGGGAAAAATTTCAGCAGATAAAGTTGAAAGTATTAATCAGAGAACAAGAGATGGNGGTGCAGAAATAGTAAAATATTTAGAAAAAGGATCAGCTTATTATGCTCCNGCAGCTTCGGGNGTAGAGATGGCTATATCTTTTCTTAATGATGAAAAAAAAGTTTTACCATGTGCAGCACATTTAAACGGCGAGTATGGTATTAAAAACGTTTATGCTGGTGTTCCAGTTTTGATAGGAAATAAAGGTGTCGAAAAAATTGAGGAAATCCAGCTCGATGAAAAAGAAAAAAAAGAATTTTTAAATTCGGTAAGTGCGGTTGAAAAGCTTTGGGAGGCAGCCGTAAAAATTGATCCTGAATTGAATAATTGATGAATATTCATGAATACCAAGCAAAAGAATTATTAAAAAAATTTGGCGCTCCAGTTCCAAATGGAGTTCACGGCGATACATCTAAAGATCTATTAAATAAATCAAAATTACTCAAGACTGAAAAATACGTTTTAAAAGCCCAAATTCACTCTGGTGGAAGAGGAAAAGCTGGAGGTATTAAAATTACTAATTCCTTAGAGGAATTAAAGCAAGCTGCTGATCAAATGCTAGGTAAAACTTTAGTCACTAATCAATCAGGACCAAAAGGCAAAAAAGTTAAAAAATTATATGTAGAGGAGTCATCTAGAATAGATAAAGAATTTTACTTATCGTGCTTGGTAGATAGAGCAAAATCAAAGATTGCATTTATTTCTTGTTTAGAAGGAGGAATGGATATTGAAGAAATAGCAAATAAAAATCCTGAAAAAATAATTACAACAAGAATTGATGTAGAAAAAGAAATTTCTGATTTAGATTGTGAGAAAGTAATAGATGTTTTTAAATTAGAATATGATGCTAAAGACCAAGCAATTGAACTTATTAAATCTATGTATAGATTATTTATAGAAAAAGACGCAAGTTTAATTGAGATAAATCCTTTAGTTTTAACAAAAGAAAACAATATTCTTTGTTTAGATGCAAAAATTAATTTTGACGATAACGCTATTTTTAGACACNCAGANATTTATGAACTNCGTGATTTAAATGAAGANGATCCAACTGAAATTGAAGCAAATAAACAAGAACTTTCTTATATTAAACTCGATGGNAATATTGGATGTATGGTAAATGGNGCAGGNNTNGCTATGGCAACAATGGATATAATAAAATTATTTGGTGGCAGCCCAGCAAACTTTCTAGATGTTGGCGGCGGAGCATCAAAAGATAAAGTTGCAGCTGCTTTTAAAATGATACTCAGTGATAAAAATGTAAAAGGTATTTTAATTAATATCTTTGGAGGCATNATGAGATGCGATGTATTAGCTTTAGGNGTAGTTGANGCTGCAAAAGAAATGAAAATAGANATCCCNTTAGTTGTNAGATTAGCAGGNACNAATTATGAAAAAGGAAAAAAAATCTTAGACGATTCCAAATTAAAAATTATTTCTGCCTCGGATTTATCTGAGGCTGCAAAAAAAGTTGTAGAGATTACTAAATAATATGTCGATATTAGTGAATAAAAATACAAAACTTATTTGTCAAGGTTTCACTGGTTCTCATGGAACATTTCATTCTGAACAGTCAATTTTGTATGGTACTAATTTAGTCGGAGGAGTGACACCAAGAAAGGGAGGCCAAACACATCTTGGTAAACCAGTATTTGATACAGTAAAGGAAGCTAAAGAAAAGACTGGTGCAAATGCCACTATGATTTATGTTCCAGCAAAGTTCGCAGCAAATGCGATTATTGANGCAATAGAGGCATCAATTGAAATTATAGTTTGTGTTACTGAGGGAATTCCAATTATTGATATGTTGAAGGTAAAAAAATCTTTATTTAAATCCAATTCAAGATTAATTGGACCTAACTGTCCTGGCATAATTACACCTGATGAATGTAAAATTGGAATCATGCCTGGAAATATCCATAAAAAAGGATCAGTTGGAATAGTTTCAAGATCTGGAACACTCACCTACGAGGCTGTTGCACAAACAACAGCTAATGGACTAGGTCAATCAACATGCATCGGTATTGGAGGAGACCCAATCAATGGGACAAATTTTATAGATTGTTTGGATTTATTTTTGAAAGACGAAANTACAAAATCAATTGTTATGATTGGTGAAATTGGTGGAAGTGCNGAGGAGGAAGCAGCTGAATTTATCTCTAAACATGAAATAAAAAAGCCAATGGTTGGTTTTATTGCTGGTCTTACAGCACCCAAAGGTAAAAGAATGGGACATGCGGGAGCAATTATTTCTGGTGGGAAAGGTGGAGCCAAAGAAAAGATAAAAATTTTGCAAAAAGCAGGTATTACAATTACAGAGTCGCCCGCAGATATTGGAAAAACCTTACTTAATAAATTGTCACTTTAAAATCTATAGTTAAACATTATAATAAGATAATAATAATGACTTCTAGTAAAAATATTGAATTTAAAAAAACATCTTTTTTAAACAAATCAAATAGTGCATTTATTGAAGAAATGTACATAAAGTATATTGAGAAAGATCCAAATTTACCCGAAAGTTGGAAAGAATATTTTAAAGATTTAAACGATGATATTGAGTCAATAATCAAAGAAGTAGAGGGACCTTCTTGGGCTCAAAGAAAAAAAGTAAATCTAGATAAAATAACTAACGAATTAGCAGGACAAAATCAAAGCTCAATAACAGAATCAATTAAAGCGATCGCGCTTATTAGAGCATATAGAATTAGAGGCCATTTGATAGCTAACCTTGACCCATTAGGAATGATGGAAAGAAATTATATCCATGAGCTTCATCCCGAAGATCATGGTTTCAAAAAAGAAGATTATGGTAAAAAAATTTTTATAGGATCTTATCTAAATACTACNTCNGCATCNATAAATGAAATTTTACAAAAATTAAGAAAAGTATANTGCTCAAATATAGGAGTGGAATATATGCATATTTCAGATCCTGTAGAAAAAATTTGGTTTAGAGAGAGAATGGAAAAAGAGGAAAATCAAATTAACTTCACAAGTAATGGAAAAAAGGCAATTTTTAATAAAATAGTTCAAGCAGAAGGTTTTGAAAAATTTCTTGCAAAAAAATATGTAGGGACAAAAAGATTTGGTCTTGATGGTGCAGAATCCTTAATACCTGCTTTAGAGCAAATAATTAAAAGAGGTGGTCAATTAGGTGTAAAAGAAATCAAAATAGGAATGCCCCATAGAGGAAGATTGAACGTACTGGCAAATGTCTTACAAAAATCCTACAAACGGATATTTAATGAGTTTGCTGGAGAAATTTCCAATCTTAGAAAAGAAGATTCAACTGGAGATGTGAAATATCATTTAGGTGCTTCTTCAGACAGAGAATTTGATGGAAATTCTGTTCACGTAAGTTTAACTGATAATCCTTCACATTTAGAGGCTGTTAACCCTATCGTGTTGGGACAGACGAGGGCCAAACAATTTTTTCATAAAGATTTAAAAAGAAAAAAGGTTATTCCAATTCTAATTCACGGCGATGCTGCTTTTGCAGGACAAGGTATAGTTGCAGAATGTTTTGCNATGTCTGGATTAAAGGGACATAACACNGGTGGCACGATACATATTATAGTTAATAATCAAATTGGTTTTACGACTAGTCCTAGATTTGCACGTTCTAGTCCTTACCCATCTGATTTAGGAAAAATAGTAGACGCACCCATTTTACACTGTAATGGAGATGATCCAGAGGCTGTTGTGCACTGNGCTAAAATTGCAATAGAGTTTAGGCAAAAATTTAGCAAAGACGTAGTGATAGACATGATATGTTATAGAAGATTTGGTCATAATGAAGGAGATGAACCTTCTTTCACCCAACCATTAATGTATAAAAAAATCAGGTCACATCCATCAACATTAAAAATATATGGTGAAAAATTAATAAAAGAAAAAACTATAAGTAAAAGCGATTTTGAAAATCAAATTATATCTTTTAGATCTTTATTAGATGAACAATTTAAAACAGCAAAAGATATTAAACCAAAACTAGATTGGTTTGAGGGTACTTGGTCGAGGTACCAACCAAAAAAAGGCAAAGATAGAAGAGGAGCGACTGGAGTTGATATAGATAAAATAATTAAGATTTCAGAAAAAATAAATAAAGTTAGTGAAAAAATAAATATACATAAAACAATTCAAAAAATATTAACCAACAGACACAAATGTATATTGGATAAAAAAAACATTGATTGGGCAAGTGCTGAAAGTTTAGCTTTTGCAACGCTTTTAGACGAAGGTTATCCTGTTAGATTAGTTGGACAAGATTCAGGTAGAGGTACTTTCAGCCAAAGACATTCAGTTTTAAGAAATCAAGAGGACAATACAAGATTTATTCCTTTAAACAATATTTCCAAAAAGCAAAAAAATTTTGAGGTAGTAGATAGTCTACTATCTGAATTAGCAGTTTTAGGTTTTGAGTATGGGTACAGTTTAGTTGAACCTGAAACCTTAACGATGTGGGAGGCACAATTTGGCGATTTTGCAAATGGAGCTCAAGTTATTATTGATCAATTCATATCATCAGGAGAAAGAAAATGGTCACGTGCATCAGGGCTAGTTTTGCTTTTACCACACGGATATGAGGGACAAGGTCCAGAACATTCATCAGCTAGATTAGAAAGATTTCTACAATTATGTGGTCAGGAAAATCTTCAAGTTATGAATTGTACAACTCCAGCAAATTATTTTCACGCACTTAGAAGACAAATACACAGAGATTTTAGAAAACCACTCGTCATCATGACACCTAAATCATTACTAAGACATAAAATTTGTGTTTCAAATTTAGATGATTTTAGTAAGAAAAATTCTTTTCACAGAATTTTAGAAGACCACGCTTTTGAGAAGAAAAATGGTTTTTTAGAATTAGAAAAATCAAAAAATATTAACAAGGTAATTATGTGCTCAGGAAAAATATATTTTGATCTACTAGAGGCAAGAGAAAAATACAAAAGAAGAGACGTCGTTTTACTGAGAATTGAACAGCTTTATCCTTTTCCAGCTAAATCATTAGTAAAATCTATCAAACCATATGCTAAAAATGCTGAATTTATATGGTGCCAAGAAGAACCAAAAAATATGGGGGCATGGTCGCATGTGAGAGATTATATACAATGGACATTGGACTTTATTAAAGCTAATAATAAAAATGTTTCTTATATTGGAAGAGCTCCAGCTGCCTCTCCAGCGACTGGATATGCTAAAAGACATGTTGCTCAACAAAAAGAAATTTTGGAAAAAGTGTTTAATTAAATGAATGAAAAAATTGTAGTACCCGCTTTAGGTGAAAGTGTTACAGAAGCAACAATAGCCAAGTGGCTAAAGAGTGTTGGTGATACTGTAGAAGTTGATGAACCTATAGTAGAATTAGAAACTGACAAGGTAAATTTAGAGGTACCATCTCCTGTAAGNGGAACAATTGGNGANATCAAACATAAAGATGGTGAAGTAGTAGAAGTTGGAGCNGTNTTGGGGTCAATNCAAGCTAATGGTAATGAGACTGTTCAAGAAATAAAAAAGATAGAACCAGATGTTAAAATTGAGCAGGTAAAAGACCCACCAGAGAAAAAAATTGAAAAGATTGTAGAGGAAGTCAAACCTTTAGAATTAGAGGAAGAAGTAGAGGATGAAACATCTTTAGAAGAAGAACCTTTGGTTCTTACAGAGGAAATACCTACAAATGGTTCTAGAAAAAATAATTTGTCAAATACACTTTCTCCGTCAGTAAGAAAAATTGTTGCTGAAAACAAGATAGATTTAAAATCAATACAAGGATCGGGAAAAGATGGCCAAGTTCTAAAAGGCGATTTAATAAATTTAATGTCAAAATCTCCAAAACCCTCAGAAAGAAAAATTAAATTTGGACAAGAAGAAAGAATTAAAATGAGNAGATTGAGACAGACAATTGCAAAAAGACTAAAACAAGCACAAGAAAATGCTGCCCTTTTAACTACATTNAATGAAGTTGATATGTCTAATGTNATTAAAATGAGAAAAGATTATCAGGATGATTTTTTAAAAAAATACGGAGTTAAGCTTGGATTTATGTCTTTTTTTGTAAAAGCAAGCATTGAAGCTCTAAAATTATTTCCAGCTGTTAACGCTGAAATAGACGGAGAAGAAATAGTCTATAAAAATTACTATAATATAAGTTTCGCTGTTGCTACAGATAAAGGATTAGTGGTTCCTGTTTTAAAAAATGCAGATGAAATGTCCTTTGCTCAAATTGAGAATGAAATTAAAACAATCTCTGAAAAAGCTAGAGACGGTAAGCTAACTATAGAGGATCTTCAAGGTGGTACATTTACTATAAGTAATGGTGGTGTTTACGGCTCAATGCTTTCTACGCCAATTCTAAACTTACCCCAATCAGGAGTTCTAGGCATGCATAATATTGTTGATAGACCTGTTGTAGTTGATGGAGGAATTAAAGTTAGACCTGTCATGTATTTAGCACTATCATATGATCATAGAATAATCGATGGTAAAGACTCTGTATCATTTTTAAAATTGATAAAAGAAAAATTAGAGAATCCAGAAAAATTATTTTTAGAAATTTAATGGCTGAAAAATTTCAAGCAGTAGTAATTGGAGGTGGCCCTGGTGGTTATGTGTGCGCAATAAGATTATCCCAATTAGGTTTTAAAACGGCATGTGTAGAGGCACGAAATACACTTGGTGGTACTTGTCTTAATGTAGGATGTATACCCTCAAAAAGTTTACTGAACTTGTCAGAAAATTTTCAAAAAGCAAAAAAATTACAAAATCTAGGAATTGAAGTAGGTGAGGTTAAACTAAATTTAGAAAAGATGATGAAAAATAAGGAAAAATCAGTCTCCATTCTTACAAAAGGAGTCGAATTTTTGTTCAAAAAAAATAAAGTCTCTCATTTCAATGGAACTGGCTCTATAGCATCTGCAAACGAAGTTTTAGTAACAACAAAAGATAATAAAAAAATTTCTTTAAATACAGATAATATAATTATTTCTACAGGTTCAATACCAGTTGAGTTGCCAGGAATTAAGTTTGATGAAAAAATTATTCTATCTTCATCTGGTGCTCTTGATCTTAAAAGTGTACCAAAAAAAATGGTTATAGTAGGAGGTGGATATATTGGTCTTGAAATGGGATCTGTATGGTCGAGACTGGGCTCGGAAGTACATGTAGTCGAAGCATTAAACTATATTACACCAGGAATGGATAAAGAAATCTCCTCAGAGTTTTTAAAAATTCTGAAAAAGCAAGGAATTATTTTTCATCTTGAGACAAAAGTACAAAACATCAAAAATGAAAAAAATTCTGCAAAAGTTTCAATACAAGATAAAACTGGCAAAAATAGTGAATTAATTGCAGATGTTGTTTTGATTTCTGTTGGTAGAAAAGCAAATACGAAAAATCTTAATTTAGAAAAAATTGGTGTGAGCTTAGATAATAAAAAAAGAATTAAAGTAAATAAAGAATTTAGAACTAGCACAAAAAATATTTTTGCAATAGGTGATGTGATCTCAGGTCCAATGTTAGCACACAAGGCTGAAGAAGAAGGTATAGCGGTTGCAGAATTGATAGCGGGTCAATCGGGCCATGTAAATTATGACTTAATTCCTGGGGTAATTTACACATCTCCTGAAGTTGCTGTTATCGGAAAAACTGAAGAGCAATTAAAAGAAGGTAATATAAAATACAAAGTCGGCAAATTTCCTTTTATGGCTAATTCAAGAGCTAAAACTGTTAATNATGCAGANGGTTTTGTTAAAATATTAGCAGATGAAAAGACTGACAAGGTATTAGGTGTTCACATGATTGGATCGCACGTTGGAGAAATGATTGCAGAAATGGCAGTTGCTATGGAATTTGGTGCAAGTTCAGAAGACATTGCTAGGACTTGCCATGCCCATCCTACTTTTTCAGAGGCAATTAAAGAAGCAGCTTTATCTGTAGAAAAAAGAGCAATACACTCTTAAAAAAAAGCATAATATAAATCAATGAAAGTTCCGATTCTTTTACCAAAAATATTCAATCATCCTTTCACCTACGAAACTAATTTAAAATTAAGACTAGGAGATTATGTAGAGGTGCCATTCGGAAAAACAAAAACCGTTGGAGTTGTGTGGGATGAATTTGAAAAGAATACAGAAAAAAAATTTCAAACAAAAAAAGTTATCAAAAAGCTTAAGATACCAAATCTTAATAAAAAAATGGTCAACTTTATAAATTGGTTTGCAGAATATAATGTTATTCCAAAAGGTATGGCCTTAAAATTAAGTTTATTAAATAATAGTAATTTAGAGGAATTTCCAAAAAATGAACTACAAAATTATTCTATAAATTTAAAAAAAAAAATATTTAATTTAACCAAAACACAGAAAGATAGTTTAAAAAAAATAGAAAAAAAAAGTAACGAATTTAGGGTTCACGTTGTCCAAGGAGTTACTGGGTCAGGCAAAACTATTGTTTATTTCCATGCGATAAAAAAAATTCTCGACAAGTCTAGACAGTGTTTAATTTTACTTCCAGAAATAGGATTAATATCACAATTTGAAAAAAAATTTACGGAGTTTTTTGGTTTTTATCCTGCGATATGGCATTCTGGAATAAGCCAAAAGAATAGAAAAATTATTTGGAACGGAGTTGTAAATAATAAAATAAAAATAGTAATTGGAGCAAGGTCCTCTTTATTTCTTCCTTTTAGTGATTTAGGACTTATTATTGTTGATGAAGAGCATGATCAGTCATTCAAGCAAGATGAAGGAGTAATTTACAATGCGAGAGATATGGCCATATCAAGAGCTTTCTTTGAAAATTTTCCAATTAATTTAGTTACATCTATTCCCTCGTTAGAAACTTTTAATAACATAAAAAAAGGAAAATTTTCTGTTTCTAAAATATCAGAAAGATTTGAAAAGGCTTCTTTACCAAATTATGAAATAGTCAATTTAAATAAAACAAAGTTAGAACCTAATTCCTGGTTATCTAAAGAGATAATTGAAAAAGTAAAATATCATTTGTCAATTAATGATCAGGTATTATTTTTTGTAAATCGTAGAGGTTTTGCACCAAACGTTTTTTGTAAAAAATGCTTAAAAATATTTGCTTGCCCAAATTGCTCAATTAATCTCGTTTACCATAAAACAAAAGAAATTTTGTTATGTCATTATTGTGGATNTAAATCACAAATTAATTTGGANTGTAAGGATAATANAAAATGTGATTTAGTTTTTTATGGTCCTGGGGTNGAGAGGATTGCTGAGGAGGTTAAAAAAAGATTTCCTTCACAAAATCAATTAATTTTTTCCAGCGACACAATGAATAAAAAAAATTCTAAGGATATATTAAAAAAAATAGTTGATAATAAAATTCAAATTTTGATAGGAACACAATTAATTTCTAAAGGTTTTCATTTCCCACATTTAAATTGTATTGTCGTNGTAGATATNGATCTTAGCTCNCAAGGACATGATTTAAGAGGTACCGAAAAAAATTTACAACTTTATCATCAACTTTCAGGCAGAGCAGGCAGAGCAGGAAAACCTGCAATGGTATATTTTCAAACTTATAATTTAAACAAAAATATGATTTCGGATATTACAAATGAAAACCCAGAGATTTTTTTAGAAAAAGAGCTGGAGTTGAGAAAAATAAATGGATTACCACCTTTTCAAAGATTTATTTCATTGATAGTTACTGGTTCAAACGAAAAGAAAACCGAACAAGAAGCAAAGAGATTTAAAATTTACATTGAAAAAATTTTAGATGGTAAAGTATTAGGACCAGTAAATTCCCCAATATTTCGTATCAGAAAAAAGTTTAGAGTAAGACTATTAATTAGATCAAAAAAATCTTTAAATATTCAAAAAAAATTGGCAACTTTGATCTCAAATTTCAAATTTTTAAATGGAATAAAACTGACGGTTGATGTCGACCCAATAAACTTCAATTAATAAGCAAAAAATTAACCTATTTTGACAATGAGGTACTTGAAGACAATAGTCTCATATGTTACTTAATTTTCGAATTTTTAAATTCATCAATTCATAAAGGATCTAAGTTGAGCAAAAAAAATAGTCTCTCTGAAGTAACTTTTAGCAGATATTCTCTGGCTCTTTATGAGTTAGCTCATGAATCAGACTCTGTAAATGAGGTAGAGAAACAGGCATTAACAATAGTTGATCTGATATCTAAAAGCGAAGATTTAAAGTTTTGCATTAAAAGTCCCACTATAAGCAAGAAAGAGTTGGAAAATTTGATCAATTCTATTTCAGAAAAAACTAATATGAATGAGTTGTTAAAAAAATTTCTATTTTTTCTTATTCATAAAAGGAGATTCTTCTATGTTGATAAAATTTTAAGAGAATTTATTGAAACTTGTTCAAAGAAAAGAGGAGAAATAAAAGCAGAATTAATTTCAGCAAAAGATTTAAGTGAAAGTGATGTAGAAAATATTAAAAATGATCTCTCGAATTCCTTTAATTCAAAAATAAAACTTACTTATAAAAATGACAAGAGTTTAGTTGGAGGATTAATTTTGCAAGTTGGCAGTACTATGATTGATACATCAATTAAAAATAAATTACAAAAAATAGAAAAACAAATGGTTGAGGCATAAATGGAAATAAATCCTTCAGAAGTTACAAAAATATTAAAAGAGCAAATTAAAAAATTTGGAGATAAAGCTGAAATTACAGAAGTTGGACAGGTTTTGTCCGTTGGAGATGGTATCGCTAGAGTTTATGGTTTAGATAATGTCCAAGCAGGTGAAATGGTAGAGTTTGCAGATGGATCTAAAGGTATGGCTTTAAATTTAGAAAGTGAAAACGTTGGTGTTGTTATATTTGGAGATGATAAGGCAATTAAAGAAGGTGACACAGTAAAAAGAACAGGAGAAATCGTTGACACTCCTGTTGGAAAAGAGTTGCTTGGTAGAGTAGTAGATGGATTAGGAAATCCGATTGATGGAAAAGGTGCTTTAGATAAAAATGTAAAAAAAAGTAGAGTTGAAGTAAAAGCTCCAGGAATTATTCCAAGAAAATCTGTAAGTGAACCAATGCAGTCAGGTTTAAAAGCAATTGATAGTTTAGTTCCAATTGGAAGAGGACAAAGAGAATTAATCATAGGTGATAGACAAACAGGAAAAACAGCGGTTGCCGTAGATACAATAATAAATCAAAAAAAAATAAACGAAAGTGGAGATGAAAAACAGAAATTGTATTGTATATATGTTGCAATTGGACAAAAAAGATCAACGGTAAGACAAATTCAGAAAACTTTAGAGGAAGCTGGCGCTATGGAATACACAACTATAGTTGCAGCTACAGCATCAGACGCTGCACCTTTGCAATTTCTAGCGCCATATACAGGATGTGCTATGGGAGAGTTTTTTAGAGACAATGGCATGCACGCTTTGATTATATACGATGATCTTTCCAAACAAGCAGTTGCCTATAGACAAATGTCATTATTATTAAGAAGACCTCCTGGAAGAGAAGCTTACCCTGGAGATGTATTTTACCTTCACAGCAGATTACTTGAAAGAGCTGCAAAACTTGGAGATGAACATGGGGGAGGATCTTTAACAGCATTACCAATAATTGAAACACAAGCTGGAGATGTATCAGCCTACATTCCAACAAATGTAATTTCAATTACTGATGGTCAAATATTTTTGGAGTCAGACTTATTTAACTCAGGTGTAAGACCTGCAATTAATGTTGGAATAT
>FUFK010044504.1_pt1 | contig 15564 bp, 16 predicted proteins | sample 1021851 | NCBI WGS metagenome assembly FUFK01 (sample SAMEA51879418, study PRJEB19060) | metagenome | reverse complement strand
GAGACAGACCAGCGCCAGTCAATCAAGAAAAAGATAGAAACCAATGGTTAAAAACAGTTAAATGAGAANAATGAAAATTGCAGCCTAAGGATATATCGATGCAGACAGGTTTTTTGACTACCCATGTATTGGATACGGCACGGGGCAGTCCCGCAGGCGGCCTTCACATCACTTTATTCAGACTGGATAACCACAACTACAAAGCTGTCAGCACAGCAGTAACTAATGAGGATGGCCGCACAGACAGCCCTATCCTGGCAACTGACGACTTTCAAACAGGACAATACCGGCTGGTATTTCATGCCGGACCTTATCTGGATTTGCATTTTTCTGATCTGCCAGAACCAAAATTTCTGTCAGATATTCCAATAGATTTCGCGATAGCAGATGCGGCGTCTCATTATCATGTTCCCCTGCTGCTCTCGCCTTTCGGCTATTCGACCTATCGCGGCAGCTGACGGGGTTTTCAGATGGATGCTGAACTGATTTACCTTATTGGACTGGACTGGGCTGAATTTGCCTTACGATGGCTGCATGTTGTCACCGCCATTGCCTGGATTGGATCCTCTTTTTATTTTATCGCTCTTGATCTGGGGCTGCGCAAGGGCAGGAATTTGCCTGATGGCGTTCATGGTGAAGAATGGCAGGTTCATGGAGGCGGCTTCTACCACATTCAGAAATATCTGGTTGCTCCAGCTGCCCTGCCTGAGCATTTGACCTGGTTTAAATGGGAATCTTATGCGACCTGGCTGTCCGGCTTTGCGCTAATGGTTGTGGTTTATTATTTAGGCGCTGACCTGTATCTGGTTGACCTAGATAAATCAGAGCTGCCTGCTTGGTCAGCCATTCTAATCTCGCTTGGCGTTCTAGCTGTTGGCTGGGTGGGATATGATGTTTTATGTAAATCCAGCTTCGGCCAGCAACCAACAGCCCTGATGCTTACTCTATATATTTTACTGGTCATTATGGCTTATTCTCTGGATCAGATATTTACAGGACGGGCTGCCTTTTTGCACCTGGGCGCAGTTACCGCCACAATCATGTCTTTTAACGTACTGATGATCATTATCCCTAATCAGCGTATTGTTGTTGCTGAACTGAAAGCCGGTCATACGCCTGATGCCCGCTATGGCCAGATCGCAAAACAAAGGTCAACACATAATAATTATCTAACACTGCCTGTTATTTTCTTTATGCTGTCCAATCATTATCCGCTGGCCTATTCAACTGATTATAGCTGGGTTATCGCTGCATTGGTGTTTTTGATGGGCGTATCAATCCGCCATTATTTTAACAGCCGTCACGCTCGCCAAGGCAATCCGATCTGGACATGGGCCATAACCGCTGGCCTATTTGTCGCTATCATTATCCTATCGCTACTGCCTGCCTTTTTGGACAACAGTGAGGCAGAGAAGACAGCTTCAACCAAGCAACAATTGACAACTGAACAAATTACACTTGCCAGTGCAGATGAATTTGAAGAGGTCAGGGATATTGTTCTTGGCCGCTGCAGCATGTGCCATGCGAGCGAGCCGTATTATGAGCGCATCCTCTGGCCACCAAAGGGGGTCATGCTTGAAACCGATCAGCAGATCATCACACAGGCAAAATCCATCATCATGCAGTCTGCCCTGTCCCATGCCATGCCACCNGCAAATGTCAGCTATATGGAACCAGAAGAACGCCGGATACTACTGCGCTGGTTTAAAGCCAGCCTATCATCACAAGCTAATCAGTAAGGTGAGNATGCAGTGTNTTTTTCATGGTGAACCCACAAGCANAGACACGCCTTAAGCAGGCATAAACAAAGCCTATAAATACATTTGAAACGCCATTGCACAGTCAGGACCACCCAAACTTGCATGNGGTTAAAAACAACACAAATGACCCCAGAGCATAANAANATAGGTCAGTGGTATTCAAGCTCAAACACTCGCCTTTCACGCTAAATTAGTTTTTAAGATTATTGTGATAATCACTCTGTTTCTTTTTCTGATTTTCATGGAGGTATTCAATTAGATAGAAAAAGGCCATAACACCAACAAACCAGGCCACAAACTGATCCTGCAGATGTTCCGTTAACACTGAATCATTCTTACTATTCTGGTCAGATGGCATCTTCGACCCTGGCAGTAAACAAATCGCGCAGCAGGCTGTCCAACTTTTCTGCATATTGCTTGTTGAAAAAAGCATGTTGATCAGNATCAATATCCAATACAGCAAACAACTGAGCTGAACTGTCAAAAATCGGTGCCACCAATTCAGATCGAGTGCTGCTAGAACAAGCTATGTGCCCGTCAAACTGATCAACNTCATCAACAATCTGTATCTGTTTTAATCTGGCNGCAGCCCCACAAACCCCCTTATCAAAGGGAATAACAAGACAGCCATGACCACCCTGATACGGGCCAATTTTCAGGAAATCTTTATCGACAACTCGGTAAAACCCTACCCAATCAAAGCCCTCTATCTGCTGATATAAATGACATGAAATTGTCGCCATCAGCGCAATTTCATCTGTCTCACCCGCACACAAAGATCTGACTTCATGAATGGTCTGTTGAAAATCAAGGAGTGCATCTTCCTGACCTATTCTTGTTGCACCTAATCAGGCTTCGACAAGGTCTTGGGGTTTGCCTGCCAGCGCCGATGCATAACATCACTTTTTAAATCCTCACGCAACTTATCATGGGAAACACTGATATCCTGTCTATCCCGAAGTGCTTTCGCAAGCTGAGAACTGGAAAAGGTCTGACCTGACAGCTTGAACTTATCATCTGCTTGTTCTCGGTTATCCAGCTGCAGATGTGCTGCTAATATTTCGAGGCTGCGTCTAATCATTGCAGCATTATATTTCTGATTTTCTGGCAATGCAGATGCGATCTGACCTGTGAAATCAGCATAAAGCGCATCTACAAGCCCTTTTATCTGCGAAGATTTTCTGTCTAGTTCATTTTCTACCATAACGCAAACTCCCTTTCTCAGCTGTCAAGATCCGCCCATATGCCTTGTTCAATCTCATCAATCAGATTCAGCATATTCATCTCCATTTCTGGGACGAGATAACCTGACAAGGCCAGTTCCAAGGATAATTCCTGTCCAGAATTGTTGCGGGCTGCCTGTTGCAGCGCAATCACTGCCCACCTAATTTCAGCCATAACCTGCCAATAGCCGATTGCGGTTACATTCAATAACTGCCCACTTGNGGCTTCATAGGCTCTTTGGAAGGCTGAAAACGTGCCTAAGCCGCCAACAGGTAGCTTTTCATTTCCAAACCGCCAACATCGAGCACACAGCCAACCAATATCTTCATGCCGATCGCTCCAGCCAGCAAATTCCCAGTCAAGAAGAGCGGTACATTTCCCGTCTTCAATCAGAAAATTACCTGTTCTGAAATCACGGTGACACAAAACTGGTGAGGCAGCATCAGCCCAAATTGGGAGATGGTCCTCAAGCCAGTTCAAACTGTATTCCAAAACAGGATGAGCTGTTCCTAAATTATCAAGGGCCGCCCGCATCTGGGCGATTTGAAAACTAGCCGCAGACCCTTCATGGCGTGGCAAAAAAAACAGCAACTCTTCTNATCCTAATCCCTTTGTCTTAAACTTTGTCTGCGGTGTAATTGAATGAAGCTTTGCCATAATATGGCCAAGCTGGGCTACAAGCTCCGAGCCCTGTTCTGCAAGTCCCGGACTGCGGACAAGCTTGCGGGCCTGTGCCTGACCAGGCATGGCTGTCATGATAAAAAATGGTTGGCCCAGAACGGCATTATCAGAACAAAAATACAAGGGCTCAGGAACAGTGACCCCCTGCAGAAAAGCTGCCCGCAGTAGCCTGAATTCATCTGATCTGCTATTGGATACCGCTACAGCTGATGCCGCATCTGTTCGCAGCACCCAACTCTGGTGTCCGTCATGTGACCCCCCTGTAATCTGCAGCTTTAACAGCCAGTTTTCCTGAATCGCACCACCTGATAGTTTTTCAATGCGCAAACACTCAAGTCTATCAGCGCCTGTTCGAGTCTGCAGCCATGATAGAACAGGCCCACAATCCTCTGCCAAGCTGGTCATACCGATATCAACCCCACTGCCAGTAATCATTGCCCTGTTCAGCATAGTGACGTGCCAGCACCATCTTATGCACTTCATCAGCGCCATCAACAAGACGGGCCTGACGGGCGTAACGATAAATCCATTCCAGAGGTGTGTCCTTGGCATAACCCCGCGCCCCGTTCAGCTGTATTGCTGTGTCCACTGCCTTATGCAGAGTATTCGCGACATGAATTTTTGCTGATGATATTTCCTTGCGGGCAAAGCGACCCTCATCAAGGCTCCAGGCCGCATGCATCACCAAGAGTCGGCCAATCTGAATTTCATGTGCCAGCTCTCCCATTTTGATTTGGATAGATTCGCGCTCAGCTAGCTTGATGCCAAAACCTTCGCGATGGGCTATATAATCTGCCGCGATTTCCATGGACCGCTTGGCGAGGCCCAGCCAGCGCATGCAATGGGTTAACCGTGCAGGTCCCAATCTGATTTGAGTGACTTTCAGCCCGTCACCAACCTCCATCAGNCGGTTTTCATCCGGTATCTCAAGTCCCTCAAAGATCAGCTCACAATGCCCGCCATGCTCTTCAGGCCCCATAATCGGGATGCGCCGCTTGATATGCCAGCCCGGCTGATCTTTGTGAAACAAGAAAGCTGTTAGGCCTTTTCGTGTGTCATTTGAGGTTCTGGCCACAAGAATAAAATGAGCCGCCTCTTCTGCACCTGTAATGTACCATTTATGGCCGTTTACAATCCATTTATCTCCTTTTTTTTCTGCCGTTGTTCGCATCATTGATGGATCAGATCCGCTGCCTGGTGCCGGCTCTGTCATGGCAAAAGATGATCTGACTTTCCCATCAATAACCGGCTGTAAAAACCAGTCCTTTTGAGCATCAGTTCCAATCTTGGACAACAGATTGATGTTNCCATCGTCAGGTGCGGCACAATTCAGGATNACCGGTCCAAAAATTGATCTATTGGCCTCTTCATAAAAGGCTGCCCACGCGCTGACAGGCAAGCCAAGCCCACCTCTGTCTTTTGGAGCCTGCGGAGCCCAGAGGCCAGCTGCCTTTGCAGCAGCTCGCTTTTCTTCTAAAACTGGTAGTGCAATATTTTCATGATCATCATAATACGCACGGTCTTCTTCCAGATAAAGAACCTCATCTCCAATAAAGTTTCTGACTTGAGTGCGTAAATCTTCCCATTCAGGGGTGAGTGTAAAATCCATTCTTTTAATTCCTGTTAATGCAATTGCACCCTTTTCTTTCTATCTGCCTGATAATCCGAATTAAAACCCAACCTTATCTGCCCCTTTTAGTTTAAGCATGCCTCTGGCTTCGGCAGGAGTGGCAATTTCGAGCCCCATGCCTTCGATTAATTTCCTTACCTGTGTGACCTGTTCGGCATTTGATGTAGCCAGCTGTTTTGGTTTAATCCATAAACTGTCCTCAAGGCCAACCCGCACATTTCCACCCATACCGGCAGCCATCGCCGCGATGCGCATCTGATGCCGTCCAGCCCCTANGACTGACCAGTGAAACTGATCCCCAAACAAACGATCAGCTGTGCGTTTCATATGCGTGACATCTTCANNGTCTGTGCCTATGCCCCCCAGAATGCCAAAAACTGACTGAATAAAGAACGGAGGTTTAACAATGCCCCGATCTGCAAAATGTGCCAGAGTATACAAATGGCCAATATCATAACATTCAATTTCAAAGCGGGTGCCATTTTCTGCACAGGTGGTCAGAATATATTCAATATCAGCGAATGTATTTTTAAAAATCAGATTAGTAGAGCCCGCCAGATAGGGCTCTTCCCAATCATGTTTGAATTCACTGAACCGGCTGAGCATCGGGTAAAGNCCNAAATTCATCGATCCCATATTCAATGAGGCTACTTCTGGCCTGAATTGTTCTGCAGGACGCACACGTTCCTGAACCGTCATTGTTGGGGCGCCGCCTGTGGTGATGTTAACAACCGCATCTGTTGACTGTTTGACAACCTGCAAAATGGGTGCAAACGCCTCAGGGCTCTGATCAGGTCGGCCCGTTTCTGGGTCACGAGCATGAATGTGAACGAGAGCTGCACCTGCTTCTGCGGCTTCAATCGCTGCTGTGGCAACCTGCTGCGGCGTGACAGGCAAATGCGGGGACATCGAGGGAGTATGAATTGCGCCCGTAACCGCACAGGTAATCATCACTTTTTTTGCCATGCATTCTCTCCTTCACCCGGGACATTATACCTCTTCTTGGTTACGTTGTTTTTTCCATGCCGACAAGCTGGCCAAACGTTCGTTCCGCCACGCGGTACGCCGCAGAATATCGTCCTTACCCAGCCTTGTCTGCCAGTTCTGAACAATGCTTTTGGTCACAGAAGGGTCAAACACTGTCTGCCCAGGAGGTTCTGCTGCCATATCGCGGAACAGACCGCAATAGCGCTGAAAATAATCTTCAGCCCCTTCAGGAGCATTCAGTTCTATGGTTTCAAACGGACCCATAAAGGCCCAGCGCATGCCCAGACCATCTTTCATAGTTTTGTCTAAATCCTCAACACTAATTACATCTTCATGCAGTAAGCGCAGGGCTTCTGCTAGCACAGCCCCTTGCAAACGGTTAAGTACAAAGCCCTGCTTTTCGGATTTTATTCTGACAGGAACCATACCGCACTCTGCATAGATTTGATGAGCTTTATCCAGTATAGCTGATGATGTCCAAGGCGAGCCGCACAGTTCAACAAGTGGAACCAGATGTGGAGGATTCACCGGATGCCCCACAAAACATCTATGCCGCCCAGATAGTTCTTCTGTAAACTGAGATGCAATAATGGCAGATGTTGATGAGGCGATTGGTATATTAGACGGGGCTAGCCGGTCAAGTGCCTCAAACAAACTGCGCTTTATTTCAATACGTTCAGGACCATTTTCCTGTATAAAATCAGCCCCTGTCAGAGCTGAAACCAGATCACCAGTAATCGTCAGCTTTTCTCGAACAGATTGAGGGTCTGCCAACAGGCCATGCCGATGCAAAATTGCTGCTTCCTGCATTACGGTGTCTGATAGCTTATCTAGACAGGCCTCATCCGTATCCTGCATCACTACCTGATGGCCTGCATGCGCAAATACGACTGCCCAGGCACGCCCAATAAGTCCAGAGCCAATAATCGCAATTTTCATCATCTGTTTATCCTTATTACCTGCTGCTAACTCAGACTGCACAACTGTCTCAGCTGATTGTCAACCATTTGACTTATGCCCGGCAAACAAACACAGTGAGATTGTCCTGTCAGACAGAACAGACATAAAAAATGTGAGAAGAAACAGGTGCGGAGATATGGAACTCGGGCTCAAGGGATTAAAACTATTTATCACTGCAGGGGCAAGTGGAATTGGCCGCCAAATTGTTGAAAGCTTTCTGTCTGAAGGTGCTGATGTGTCAACCTGTGACATTGACAACACTGCATTGGCTGAACTTAGGGCTGCACACCCATCTGTTTCGGCCCATCAGTGCGATGTGTCCAACAGTTCAGCCATACAGGCCTTAATAAAGAACACGGCTGATGAGATGGGCGGGCTAGATTGCCTAGTGAACAATGCCGGCATTGCCGGGCCAACAGCTCGCATCGAGGATATTGATGATGAGGCCTGGCATAACTGTGTCAATATCTGCCTAAGCAGCCAGTTTTACTGTATTAAGGCGGCTTTGCCCTACCTGCGTGACAGCAAAAATGCATCCATAGTCAATCTATCTTCTGCTGCTGGAAAATTTGGCTTTCCCCTGCGATCACCCTATGCCGCCGCAAAATGGGGTGTAGTTGGCCTAACAAAAACCCTGTCTATTGAACTGGGGCAAGATAATATTCGTGTGAATGCCATTTTACCCGGGCTTGTGGACGGCGACAGAATCAGACGCGTCATTGAGGCAAAATCTCAGCAGANAGGGCTATCTTTTGCTGATGTTGAAGCAGAGGCTCTATCTTTTTCCTCAATAAAAGATTACGTCAGTCCGAAACATCTTGCTGACCAAATTCTTTTATTAGCAAGTACAAGAGGCCGCATGATAAGCGGGCAGGCTATTTCAATCGACGGAGATACAAAAATGCTTGTCTAGCACCATTGAAAATTCACGTAACTGCCTGATGTTGAATTTTTGAGCAAAAAATTGGACTTCAAAAGTTCAATTGATTAGCCCTAGCATTGTCGAGTGACTGCTGTTCTAAATTTTTATCTCATGAGATCCGCAGCTTTCATCCCTTTTTGAATTTCATAAATAGATTTATTCATATCAGGCTGTGGCTGAGGGATGCGCAAATGAATACTTTCTANACGTGGTTCAAGAATTTGTTCACCGCATAGAATTTGTTGATTAAAATATTCTATATCCTTAAAGGCATCCATACTACCAAATATTGGAAAAGCATCGGAAGCCGTCATTTCAAAGAACATAAGACGGCGAGACCTATCAGACGTATTTTTTGCAGACCCATGCACGATTCGCCCATGGTGAATGGACACAGAGCCAGCAGGGCCTTTAAGCTCAACAGCGTCTTCTGACTTTAATCCAGCATCTAAAACACTCATACCACCTGCGAATACCCCATTGATGTGGTGGTTGTATATCGGCCCCTTATGCGTGCCTGGATAAACCATCAATGGTCCGTTTTTTGATTCCATATCATCGATAATAATACCTACCGCTAATACATCATCATTAGTATAGGGATAGAAAGCCAAATCCTGATGCCACTCAATGGGCGCACCATATTCAGCAGACTTCATGTTTAATTTTGTTGTCCGCAACCGGACATTTGGGCCAATCAGATCCCTAACAGGGGCAAGAATTGAGTCTGAATATAAAAGCTCTTTGACAACATCACTTTGTTTATGTGGCAACTTTATCCGCCGGATTCGTGGCACATCCGGCTCATGACTGTCTTCAAGATCAAACTTATCATCTGATTCCGTCATACCAACAGCTAGCAACTCCAGTCTAGCGATCTCGTTGCGAATATCCTGAATGACATCAAGTTCAAGGTGATTTTCAAGAACAAGATAGCCTGTATCATTAAAAAAACTGACCTGTTCCGCAGTGAGACATTCGCCTTGCATCTGAGTCAAATCTTCCTCCTACTCCTTTTAATAAGTCTTTTCGAACAAACAAGCTCTCCTTAAAAAATCTACATCGTTGCACCAATTTGCCAAGGGACAAATTCGTAATCACCCAATCCCTGAGCTTCAGATTTTGATTGCTGTCCAGAGGCGACATCCAGCAGTAACTGATAGATTTCACTTCCTTTTTCTTCAAGGCTCAAATTTTCAGTCAACATAGCACCGGCGTTAATATCCATATCGTCAATTAATCTTTTATACATCTCTGTATTTGTGGCAATTTTCACGCAAGGAGACGGTTTTGAGCCAAAGGCAGAACCTCTGCCAGTGGTGAAGGTCACAAGATTGCAACCACTAGCAATTTGACCAGTGACAGATGCCGGATCATAGCCTGGCGAATCCATGAAGGTAAAACCTTTTGCAGTTACTGGTTCGGCATATTTATAGACCCCATTCAGCGGTGTTGTTCCTCCCTTCGCTGCTGCACCAAGCGATTTTTCTAGAATGGTCGTTAAGCCACCTTTTTTGTTTCCAGGGCTGGGATTGTTATCCATGGAGCCCCTATTACGAGCCGTATAATCCTCCCACCATTTAATCAGCTGGACCAATTGCTGGCCTGTTATTTCATTACAGGCCCGCCTTGTCAGCAGATGTTCCGCGCCATAAATTTCAGGAGTTTCCGCCAGAACAGCTGTACCGCCTTGTGCAACCAGCAAATCACACGCATAGCCAAGAGCTGGGTTAGCTGTAATCCCTGAAAGGGCGTCAGAGCCACCGCATTGCAAAGCCACCATGAGTTCAGATACCGGGCACGGTTCGCGTTGGCATTTGTTCGCTTCCGGCAGCATAGTTCGAACCATTTCGATGCCTGTCTCAACTGTTTTAGCAAGACCTTGTGTATCCTGGATATTCATCGCTTTGAATAGAGGACCTTGTTTCAAACCATATGCTTCCAGCAGCCAGTCTATCTGGTTCATCTCGCACCCTAGCCCAACCATCACAATACCAGCATGATTTGGGTTGCGTGCATATCCCCATAACACCCTCTGTAGCGCATCAAAACCCTCACCCTGACCAGCCATGCCGCACCCAGTACCGTGAACAAAAGCAACAACGCCATCAACATTGGGATATTTTGTCATCTCATCCGGGCCAAAGGCGGAGGCAATCATCCGAGCGGCTGTTGCTGAACAATTTACAGATGTCAAAATGCCAATATAGTTTCGTGTGCCAACTTTACCGTTTCCCCGCCGATAGCCCATAAAAGCATCTCTGGACGTTTCAGGCACCACAGCCACGGACTGCAAGTCTGTGGCAAATTCGTAATCAGCTGAAGTGTTGCGAAAATCAACATTATGCGTATGCACATGTTCACCGGGCTGAATATCTGTACTGGCATAGCCAATTATCTGTGAATATTTTCGAATGGCTTGGCCTTGCTTGATTTTAGCCGTGGCGATTTTATGTGTGCAAGGCACGAGACCCACTGTTATCACCTGCTCAACCTGAACGCCGGAATCAAGCTCAGCTGTAACAGTCACCACATTATCTATCTCACTAAGACGGATAAAGTTTTTCATCTAACAAACTTCCTAGATAGGCGAAATGACTGTCATTGTTACCTTACATAGTTTGAAACGTAATGTACAACGCAACAAAAATATTTTGTCGTATTGGAAACTCTGTAAAGGTTTCTTAGCCCCGACCTGCTAATTCAGAGTAGCTGGTCCTAGTGTGCAGATCATTTTCAAAACGGTGTAAGATAAAAATGTTTTATGTTTAAAAACAATAGATAAATGAATTTATCCAGTGCAATAAGTTTGCAAGGTAGAGCAAAGAACTGTACGACATTCTTCATAGTTGCGAGATTTTATTTGGTAGCGCCAAGCTNTAAAGTACCCATTTCATTGGTTTTGTTTGGCAAATGCTTTGCCTTTTGACTAAATTCAAAACAAAGCCTCTGGTACAAGCAATACTATTTCCGGCCAAATAATTATAAACCCAACTGTTAGCAGCATTGCCGCCACGAAAGGAAGAATTCCTCGATAGACATCCGCTAATTCTCCACGACCCCTAACAGCTTGAACTACATACAGATTCATTCCTACAGGTGGCGTGATTAAGGCTAGCTCCATCATAATNACTAGGAAGATACCAAACCAGACGGGATCGATTCCAAGATGTAGTATAACCGGCATCACAATTGGGATGGTGCCCACCATCATCGATAAAGTTTCCAAAAAACACCCCATGACCAGATAAAACAATACGAGGATTAAAATCATTTGTGTGGCGTTTAGGCCCAGATCAGTAACAGTCCTACTCATAGCTTGCGGNACTCCAAGNAANCCAACTATGAAGTTCAAGAAAAATGCTGCAGTAATAATAAAAAGTAGCATTGCTGAAGTCTTTATTGTCGCTATGAAGGCTTCGTGTAGCATAGGAAAACTCAATTNACGATTNATTGCAGCAAGGCCAAATGCNAANACNACCCCTAGNGCTGCCGCTTCTGTTGGAGTAGCCCANCCACCNTAAATTGCACCCATNACGATTACAAAAATACCTANGGGTGGAACGAGGTNCCGTAGACGAAATAGGCGCTCATTTAATGGGGGTACTTCAGTAACTTGTTCGGCNAGNGATGGCTTCCAAAGAACCGCAATTACTATNATNGTCATGAAAACAANGGTAAGCAGGATCCCTGGCAAAATNCCNGCTGCGAACAATTGGCCTATCGATGTATTCGTTAATGCACCATAAATAATNAGGTTGACTGAAGGAGGNATNAGAATCCCTAATGTAGCNCCNGCGGCAATTGAGCCTAAGACTANAGGTTCATTGTANNCGCGACGTTTGAACTCATCAAGTGCTACAGTTCCTATAGTAGCGGCTGTTGCAACTGAAGACCCTGAGACTGCCGAAAACATTGCACATGCTCCAATATTCGTATGTAAAAGGCCACCAGGCATTCGGCTAAGCCAATCTGTAAGACTTTCGTACATGTTGCGAGTAATGCCAGCACGAAGCAAAATTTCTCCTAAAAGTACAAAGAGTGGAATAGTTGTTAGAAGAAAGTCATTCATAACTGCCCAAAGACTTGTTCCATAAGAGAGCAGAACTGGTGGGCCAAAATAGATCATCGCACCGAGTACCCCTGTTGCAAGCATTGCTATGCCAACGTGCAGACCAACAAACATGAGACCCAACATTATAAAAAAACCAAAAACAGCTCCGGTAAGATCGATCATTTGCGGACCTCTTCAATTTCTTCACTGATAGTAGGTGGGGCCAGCACATCTTCTGCTTCTTTGAGACCAATGCGAAGAGCCAAAACACCTCGAAATGCAGTCCATAATGCAGATAAACCGAAGATTATAAGGCCAGTCATCCAAAGTGATTGAGGTATCCATAGAGGTACCTGAAGCGGACTCGAAGAAACTGATCCAAACGTAAGGCTCTCATCAAGAGTATACCATCCCATATACCCCATAAAAGCAGCGCCAATCCCTAATGCTATATATGAAATAAGGTTTAGAATAGCTTGAACCTTTTTTGGTAATCTAAAAAGTAGAACATCGATGCGCGTGTGGGCTCTTTCAACAGCTGCTAGTGCCATACCGAAGGTGCCTATGACAGCGACTACATAACCGCCGATTTCATCCACTCCCTGAAGCGAGTGGTTGAAGAGTTTGCGTGCAATTATCTCAAAAAAAATTAAAAAGGATAAACCCAAACAGGCATATCCTCCACATATTCCAACAATACGCATNTGAANTCTCTTATTTTAGAGGCGCGCANTACTGCNCGCCTCTTTGTTATTTATTTTAATTCAATGCCCCGAACTGCTCCAACAGTAGCATTCCATACTTTAGAGCAATCTGCATAACCAGCATTACAACTCTCTGCCCAACCAGGCAAAACCTTGTCCATTGTGGCGGCCGTNACCTTGGCTTGNTCTTCCGGAGTGGGTTCGACTAAAGTCATGCCAAATTTAGTATAGTTCTCACACCCATTACCTCCAGTGTTACAAGCAATAGCCCAGCCATTGTTTTGTTTGGCCAGCGCCCAAAAAGCATTCTGNAAATCAGTAAATTCNTTCTCTAGTTTTGCTTTTTCTGCGTCCGAAAAACTATTCCATTTATCAAGGTTTATAAAATGTGCATTCACAGACCAAGAAATTCCAAGNGGTAAAAAGTGTGTTGTTACTTCAGGCCAGTTTCCAGTGTTACCNGATGTTGGAGATGTAATAGCACANTCTACCAAACCACGTTGAAGTGCAGGNTAAACCTCTTTGAAGCTCATAGTCACTGGCGTGGCACCTAAGGCTTCAATCAAAGTTGACATAGATGACGTGTAAGACCTAATTTTTAAGCCNTNGAAGTCATTTAGGCTCTTTATTTCGGCATTACAGTAAAAAACCTGTGGGCCATANGGCCANACTGCTAAAGGTTTAGCATTAAANTTTTCTGCAACACGTTTTTCTAATTGCGGCATAAAAGCTTTTACAACTTCTTCTAGTTGATCCATCGAGGTTGATACACCGATAAGATCAATTCCTTCAAGAAATGCATCGTCACGAGCGGCCGCACCTANGGTNCTTTGAACAATATCAAATGCACCTGTNCTNACCATCCTCAAAGTATCCTGCATATCGACACCAACAACGTCTAAAGGATTAAAGTTTATTGCGAGGTCAATACCGGTTTTATCTTCTAGTTCGGCGTAAAATTGTTTTTCNAGAGCAGTGTGGAATTTATGCGTAGAAACGAGCCCTGTAGCGCGGATTGTAGTCTCGCCTACTGCAGGCATGGCGCTCATTACCAATGTTGCCACTAGTGCAAAGAAACTGTATGTAAATTTCATTCATTATCTCCATTTGAGTTAAGTTTTTGCTGTTTGAGATACAGCTGCGAAGTGACGAGCTATGTCTATTCGACGCGCCCGCCAGATCTGAGCGTCTAAATCCGCCAGATATTCAAGAATTTTTGTAACNGCNCGAAATCGTGCAGGTCTGCCGCCTATACGCAGATGAAANCCGATCGATAATGTTGANGANTTTCCTGCGCGCGCTTCAATCAACAGTTGCTCGACCGCATCACACACGTATTCATACATTTCCGCAGATCTAACAAAACCGTTGGGGTGAAAAAACTTCATATCATTAGTATCAAGATTGTATGGAACAACGATAAGNCCAGAACTATCGTGNTAAGGTAAATCGTCNTCAAAAGCNTTGGATGTATAAATATAGCCTTCATTTGCCAGAAGTTTTCGGGTCCAAGAACTNTCTGAACCNCGACAAAAAAATCCAACNGGTTTTTGACCAGTTGCCGCNTTAATNGCTTCACCAGCGCGAATCAGATCATTTTTTTCACTATCNATATCNGTGTAATCNGCATTCGGNCGCCATAACCATCCATGACATGCTGTTTCGTGCCCTGCGTCCGANACAGCGCGAGCAAGTTGAGGGCTACGTTCNACTGCTCGTCCACACATGTAAAAAGTAGCAGGTGTATCGGTATTTTTTAATACGTCAAGAAAACGCCACAGACCGACTCGGGTGCCATAAGCAAANATTTGCTCTTGACCTAGATCACGCTGCCCTTTTGGCACNACACTNATGANCTCCCCAACNAGTTCTGANGCTGNNTCACCATCTCCCACNTGAAGTTCNGCCCCTTCTTCGAAATTCACTACNACNGAAATTGCTACGCGCGCTCCATTAGGCCAGATAATTTCTGGCCTAGAANCTGCGTATCCAATAAGNTTTCGTTCANACATCAAATAAGCGTCCCCANCCANGGATGGTTTTAGGTTCCCCTCCAGCCACNTNGATTGATTTCCAAAGTGCAGTTGAGACACTATCNAGAACTGTTATNCCAGTTTCTTCTTCAATNAGTGGAGCCAACTGGGCTCCTCTAAAGTTTGTACAAAAAATNAGTATTGCGTCNGGCNGTTCGTTAGCAACNNCNCGGCAAAGTTCTAGNATGTCTGCCTCGGNATACGTTGCAAAAGAAAAATTACNAGGNTCTCCAAGATGTTTTTCAGCAGCAATCTCATACCCTTNCAATCGATANTNATTAAGGATTTTTTGTTGAATTTCANTTAGNTAGGGCGTAANNAAACNAATNCTTTTTGCATTGAATTTTGCAAGCAACTCATTCATAGCTAAAATTGAAGAGCAAGCGTTAATACCAGTCCTGGCCTCGATCTCTGCAATTAACGCAGAGTCTTTTTCAAAACCTAACCATCCTGATGATGTACCATTCCAGCAGATAGATTGAACTTTTGCATCAGCTAGTAAATCCGCTGCCTCTAACATTGGAACGTTACTAAAGTGGTCTAATGAGTCAGCTTCCAACGATATCTTTAGTACTCTGAAGCGGTTGAAATGGGCCGAGATGTCAGATT
>FUFK010719696.1_pt1 | contig 15565 bp, 8 predicted proteins | sample 1021851 | NCBI WGS metagenome assembly FUFK01 (sample SAMEA51879418, study PRJEB19060) | metagenome | reverse complement strand
CACAAATTTACTTGCAAGACCATTAAGAAGAATTTTTGATCTTGCATCAAGAGGTGCCTTCTTGAGAGGGACAACGGGTGCTCGCACTGTAGTTCCACCGCCAGTGCAAGGAAGTAAAGTAAAGCCAGGTCAAAATCTAGTTCAAGCTGGTCAGACTCAAAAAAGAAATGCAGGAATTAGACAACCCTCATTAATAACGGGACTAGTTTCGGGAGTTTCCAGATATTTTGAAACTGGAAGTGTTGCAGAAGGTGCAACTGAGGGTACTCTTGCAGGTTTGTTCACTGCAGGATCACTTCTAGCAACACAAAATCCATATGCTCGTTTCGCTCTTGTTCTTGCTGGTATATACAGTGCTCAGAAAATAACGGATCAAGTGTTTCAACCACAGCAATTTAATGATATTGCTGGTCAGGTTCAAGATAGACAACTACAACTAAGAAATAAGAATAATGTTGTAGTAGTGGAAGATGAAACTGATGAGACAAATATTGGAGGATCATTACCAGTGGGCGATGCATCTTCACTTTTAGCAGTAAGTAGTTCAAATTTAGATAACCCATATCTAACAAATTCATATATTCAATATAATATAATGCTATGAACATATCTTCACTAAATCTTACAAAAATTAATAAGGCAGTCGGTAATATAACTGATACGGTTCGTAAATCAAAGTTACTCATAGAAAATATTAATAAAAAAGTGGGTGAATCTAATGAGAGAATACGAACTAGAATATCTAATTCTGCAAAACTTTTTCAAAGAAGACAACAAGCAGCAAGAAGAAGAATAAGAGAGGATTTAATTGAGGCATCAGGTATTGGTGGTGCTTTGAGAAGGGCAAATAAAATCGTCTCTAGTAGCACAAGAGGTTTTCTGGGGAGGATTTTGGATTTTGTGGGAACTATATTAGTTGGATGGGCGATAGTGAATATTCCCAAGATTGTTAAAGGTGTTGAAAATCTTATGAAAAGATTAAAAAAGTTTTTTGATTTGATTACAGGATTTACAACAAAAATTACTGAGATTTTAACAAAATTTACATCTGAACTTGGTAATTTGTTTTCAAGTTTGTTACAAGTAGATTTTAGTCAGATATCGGATAAGATGACTTCTATTATGACTCGCTTACAAAAATCATTTCAAAGAATGGAAAATGGTTTTATAAGAGAAGTTTTGGGATTTGCAAAAATGAAAGATGAGGATTTAGTAAAATATTTTCAGGAGGATATTGATAAAGAGATTAAAGATGCAGTTGATAGAAGTGTTATAGAACAAGTAGACACTCAATCATTTGAGGAATTATCACCAGAATTACAAAATGCTGTTAAGTTGTTGATGACCAAGAGGGAGGATTTAAAACTAGAGAAATATGAAATTGGTTTGATAGAAAGCAGAAATACAGAAAAATTAATCAGAGTTTTAAAGGAAAAGGGTGTTGTTCCTATAATCCAAGAGGATGGAACTATTGAGTATGCACTTCGTCAAAATTCAAATGACATGATGGAAGATGCTGCTAAGTTTGCAAGAAAAACTTTTCTTGGTGATTTCATGCCGATGACTGAAGAAATGAAAAAGGATATGCAAAGTATTGAGAAAAAGGTAGATAAATTATCTGATCAGAAAAAAATAGATGAACAAGTTGATAATTATGTAAAAGAACGTAAACTTGTAAGTGAAGACAATAACACCACCAAAGTTTTTATTAAAAATAGAAAAAATATACAAAATAGAAGCTCTTCAAAAGGAGAGGAAACTAAACTCAATACTGATAGTGTAAATAGTAATAACTTCTTACGTGATCTTTTCATTCAAAAAGTTAAAGAATAATGCCAGCAATAAGTCCCTGCGAGTATGAATTAATAACTATAGAGTCAGATCAAGGTGTTACCATTGATCTAAGACTTGGTGTGGTATCATTCCAATATTTTGAGGATTTGTTTTCACCAACCATAACAGCAAAAATGGTGATCATAAGCACATCTGGTGTTGTAAGTGATGATAAAACAAACAAAATTGAGTCTCTTTATAATGGATTACCTATTCGTGGTGGAGAGAGAGTATCTGTAAGAATAAAAGGAAATTCTAAAGTTAATAATGGATTACAATTTGATACTCCCGAAACATACTTATACGTTTCAAAGATATCAAACGTGATACGAGACGGACAAAAAGAAATATTTGTGCTACACTTAGTGTCTAGGGAAGCAATCACAAATGAGGTTACTCATGTAAATAGAAAATTTGAACCATACTCTAAGATAGACGATCACGTTAAGAATATTTTACAAAAAGATCTTAAAGTTAAAGTTAACAGGTGGAAGGGGAATATAGATTCCACTAGTAATAAGTATGGTTTTTTAGGCAATTTAAAATCACCGTTTCAAATATTGGTTTGGTTAGCTTCAAAAGCGACTCCTCAAACACAATCCAGTGGTGGATTTACTGGATACTTTTTTTATCAAACTCAATCTGGGTTCAACTTTAGATCAGTAGATTCATTAATAAGGGATGGTTTAGATGGTAGAACTGCAAGGACAAATTTCAAGGCAACTAGAGAGTACACTCATAAACAATTTACAGATTATATAAATGAGACTGGAGATTTTAACATACTAGCATACTCAATTAAAAGAAATAACGATCTACTCAGAAAATTAATAGTGGGACAATATTCAAACTTCACAGCATCCTTTAACCCATTAAACGGAAGATTCTCAAAAGTTGAAGAAGGATCATTTAATTTAAAGGACATTTTGAATCAACCAAAAGGTAAAAAAATATCTACTTTAGGTGATGTTCCAGAGGTTCCTACATTATTAAGTGATGATGGTATGGGTTTGGGTCAACTTCCGAGTAGAATATTGTCTGTTGTTAAAGATGTGGGAACCTTAAGTAAGACAGCAAGTAAAGAAGACACACCTGGTGTAAGTCAGACACAAAGGGAAGCATTAGTGAGATATAATTTACTATTTCAACAAGTTGTTAGTATTATTATACCACTCAATACAAATCTACAGGTAGGTGAACTTGTTAAACTAAATTTTCTTGGTTCCCCAGAAGGAAGCACATATGATAGAAAACAAAGTGGATATTATCTTATCAAAGAATTATGTCATGCTTTTGATACTGAACAATCTATTACATCAATGACTGTAATTCGTGATACATTTGGGGAGTTTGGGAAGGAATAATGGATAATTTAAATTTTAAAACACATTTTGTAGGGAAGGATGGATTCATTTGGTGGATTGGTCAGATACCTAATGAAAAGTCATGGGAAACTCAGATAAAAAATGGTGAGGGTTCTTGGGGTAATAGATACAAGGTTCGTATTATGGGATATCATCCATATGATGATGAACTTCTAAAAGATGAAGATCTTCCTTGGGCACAAGTTTTGATGCCACCAGGTAATAGTGGATCTGTGCATAGAGCAGAGACAGTAAAACTTGCACAGGGTGATGTGGTGATAGGATTTTTCTTAGATGGTACAAGTGCACAGATACCAATAATCTTAGGAGTCTTTGCAAATACAGGTGATAAGCAAAGAGCATCATCTGGAACTCCTTCACCATTTGGTACTTTCTCTGGTTTCTCTGAAACGATGAAGTCTAATCCTGATTATGTTTTAAAACAGGATGAGACAAATGAATCAACTTCATCTTCACAACAAGCACCACTTAAACAGGGTGAAGAAAGTGCGTCTAAAGGTGATAATAAAGCAACATACACAAGCACCGATGGTAAAGAGGTTAATACCTGTGGTGGAGCAAGTCCCATCAGTGAAATAAAAAGTAGTGTGAATAATTTAGTTGATGATGTGAGAGGTTTGAAAGCGAGATTGGATGAAGGAAATGAATTTGCAAGAGATGCAATCAAAAATAAAATAAGTGCAGCTACTGAAGATATCACATCTAAAGCTGGTGGATTAGTAAGTGGTATGATAGACAGTTCATTTGGTGCGATGGTGCCGATTGCTCAAGGAGGTTTGAAGAATTTATATGGTGATGTAGAAAGTAAAGTAAAAGCAGCAACTGGAAATCCAGCGATAGCTCATATAGCAGGTGTCGCAGCACAAACATCAATGCTTGCACCATTACAAGTTGCAGAGAATTTAATAGGATGTTTAGCAAATAATATTGTTGCTGATTTGGGATCTAATGTTGAGGATATACTTAATTCAGTAGTTGATAATGTTTTTAATTTTACTGATTGTGTTGGAGATCAAGTTGTCGGTGCGATTACAAATAGCGTGATTGGTAAAGTAGGTGCTGGAATGTCTGGTGCTTTAGGTGGATTAGATAAGATACTTGGATATTTTGATAAAGAAAGTGGTGGATTTAATGTAGAAAATATCATTAGGCAAAGCACTAATTCAATCGCTGGTGCTGTTGGGTTACGTGGATGTAATCAACCACCCCCAAGAGATCTTAATAATTGTAGATATAGACTAGGATATGGTCCTATATCAGCAAATGATGCTGATCTGACATCTATACTAGGAAATGCAAACTTAGCAAATTCATTAGCAAATGCTGCTAGATTGACTGGATTCCCATTGGACGGTATTCAAGATATTGCAGGTGCATTAGATATCTTCAATTCTGAAATGAAAGTACCTGGTTTTAAGAGTGCAATTAGTAATTGTTACTCAGGACTCCCTGTGGTATGTGAACCACCAAAGATTAAAATATTCGGTGGAGGTGGATCTGGTGCAGAGGCAATTCCGATATTTGGAAGTATAATTGGTGATAACAGATATCGCACGGGTAGTGTGATTGATATTAAAGTAACAAATCCTGGTAATAATTATCAATTCCCACCTTTTGTTGAGGTTGTGGATAATTGTAAGCAAGGTCTTGGAGCTACAGCGAGAGCTACTATTAAAGATGGTAAGATTAATAACATCTACATTGTATCAGAAGGTGAAAATTATCCAGTGGGAGATCAATCAGAGATCGTCGTGACTAGTGTTACAATTATAAATCCTGGTTCAGGATATAATGATGGTGATACTGTTACTGATAATATTGGGAATGAATATGATGTAACCATACAGAATGGTTCAATTGTAAAGGTCAAACCCATAACACAAATTAAAGTAGAAGAACTTCCTGTATTAGAAACCACAGGAGGAAATGGAGCATTATTACTTGCTAATCTTGATGTAAGACCTGATTATCAGGGTGAAGTTAAGGAAGTAATTGATTGTATAACTTGAGATAAATAATTAAAAAATATATATGTCACAACGTAAGCAAAATTGGAACGAAAGGTTTTTTAAAGTATTCGGACCGAGATTTAGAATAGATGTTGCGAATCCAATTATGGGTTTGGGTGGATCCGATGTGTTCAGAATGTATGGTGCAACTAAGCAAGGAAATAAGTTTTCACTTGGAATGAATGAAAGTGGTAGAGTTGAGATGAACTCTGATGTGAGTATTGATATTATCGCAGGTCAAAAAAATGATGCGAATAGTACAGATATATTCATTCATAGTAGAAGTGGAACGATTGATATAAATGTAGCACAGAATGGTAAAGTAAGAGTGAGAGGAAATAATGTAGAGATTGATGCTTCAGAGTCTATCACCATGAATGCAAGATCTATAAGGTTGGAAGGATCTGATGAGATAAGTTTACAGGCACCAAAAGTATGGAGTCGTGGTAGAAAAGGAAATCTTGTTCCTAAGACATGGATGCAATCAGTTGCATTTGGATCATTTATAGGGGCAGATTCACTTGGTGGATTCTTAGAAAAAGGATTACAAGAAGCAGCAGGTATTGTAGATAATCTTGATGATTTAACACCAGAACTTGATAGTCTTGCTGGAAAGGCAGGTGATTTAGCAAAAAATCTTGGAGACAAATTACCTGGTATGCAAGATGAACTTTTAAAAGTGGGTGGTGATCTTAGTAAGAACCTTGAATCATTTGCAACCTCAGATGCAGTCGCTAATTTGGGATCATCCTTACAAGGTAGTATAGGTGGAATAGGTGATGCTTTAAAGAGTAACTCTGGTGCTTTTGCTAATTTAGGTCAAGGACTCCAGCAAATAAAACCCCCAAGCGGATATTGATATGGCAGCATCAGATCCTAATCCTAATGTAGAACCAACAGTAACAGGTCAAGAGGCTTGGTTTAATAAGGATGTTCGTGTTTACGAGGATCTATATGTTTATGGAAACCTATACTACAACTTTGATGGAACAGATTCCTTAGATCTTGATCAATTAAATGTCTCAGGTATAGCAACATTTAATGATGTTGAAATTAAAGGTAAATTAGATGTTCTTGATTTAACATTAAGAAATTTATTTTCAACAGGTATTGCTACATTTACGGAGGCAATTTTACCAGAGATTGATAATCTTCAAGTTGGAATCTTAACAGTTACTGATTACTTTAAAGTTAAGAATGGTAATGATGAATTCTTTACTGTTAGAGCAACTGGATCAAGGGCAGGTAATGTAGGAATAGGTAGTTTATTGCCTGATCAAAAGTTAGATATTGGTGGATCTGTTCATATTGATGAACAAATATTTGACTCAGATAACACACCAGGTAATGTTGGAAACTATTTAAGTAAAGATTCTGGTGGTATACGTTGGGTATCAGTTCCACCAAATGCAACTGCTGATGGTATATTCGCTAGAAATGAGGGTATCAATATTGGTGTTGGATCGTTCACAACGATAAACTTAATAGGAACTAGAAGTGGTGGAGATATAGTATTTGGTACAGATGCAGGTGGTGGTGTACTAGACATTGATATTCGTTCAAGATGGATTCAAAATTCTGCTGGTATTCATACAACAGACAACGTTGGAATAAACATAGCCAATCCCACAAAACCTCTTGATGTAGATGGATCAGCAAGAATCAGATCTGATCTTGATGTTGATGGAATACTGTATGCTAATTCTCAACTTGATGTTGATGGAGCAGCTATTTTAAGAAACACTTTAAATGTTCAGAATAATACAGATTTAGAAGGTGATTTAGATGTGGATGGTGACACTACATTAGACGCTCTGGTTGTTGATGAATTATCAACATTTAATGACTCTGTTTTTATTGGAAAAGATGTAATTATAACAGGATTTACCACAGGTACGATATCAACTTCAATTTTAGCTACTGAAGCGAAAAGAGCAGGATTTGCTACTTTTTCAGATTTTGCTGGTATCGCTACGTTTGCAAATATCTCTGGTGTTTCCACAATATCAGGTTTTTCAACTAACTCTCACAGAGCAGGATTTGCGACATTTTCTGACTTTGCTGGTATTTCTACATTTGCCACAACAGCAGGATTCGCCCTCACAGCAGGTATTTCTACTTTTTCAATAAATGCAGGATTTGCACTGACCGCAGGATTATCAACTAATACTAACTTTATTGATGTAGACTCTACAGATGTTAATTCCTCACATCCAATTACATTTATTGATTCAAATAATGTAAATGACTTCCATAAATTAAAAATTGATGCAAGTGATGGTTTAATATTCAATCCTTTTGATAATTTATTAACAGTTGGTGAGGTAAGTATTGCAGGTATACTTACAGTTGGTGGCGGTGCTACTGTTTACAGCACTCTTGATGTATTTCAGAAAACTACATTAAAGAATGAACTTGAAGTAGATGGACCTGCAGTATTTGATGGAACGGTTGAGTTAAATTCTTCACTATTAGATGTAAACAACAGCGTTGCTGCTGGTAAAACTGATTATAGATTATCGTCTGTTGGAACTGGTGTATCGTGGAGACCACCAGGTGTTGAGACAACTAACATACTTTATGTTACTAAAGATGGTAACGATGCAAACTCAGGACTGCTTGAAGGTGATGCGAAAGCGACAATCGGTGGTGCTGCTGCAGTTGCATTGGATGGTGATACAATATATGTAAGACCTGGTGTTTATTTTGAGAATAATCCTGTAGGACTAAGAACAGATGTTTCAGTGTCTGGACAAGATTTAAGATTGGTGACTGTTGTTCCAAATAATGTAAATGATGATATATTCCACGTTAGGAGAGGATGTTTGGTTGAAAACTTAAATTTTGCTGCTTCATCTTTCGGTGTGCTACATGAGGGTTGTGGTTGTCTTGCTTTCCCACCAATACAGGCAGATATTGATGCTGGTGATGCGACAGCAACAAGAACTGGATACATCGGACCAGGTCCTGCAAATGAAGGACCAAGCGGTAGATGGAGATCACCTTATGCAAGAAACTGTACAAACTTTATTACAGGTAGTATAGGACTGAAGATTGATGGTAGATATGCTAACGCTGCATATTCTGGAACTAATAATCTTGGGCAGGATTTAAGAAGTATGGTGTGTGATTCATTCACACAATATAACGAAGCAGGTATTGGTGTATCTGTTACAAACAAGGCATATGCACAATTAGTTTCTATATTTACAATCAACAGTCATATTGGTATCTTTGCTGGAGGTGGTGGACAGTGCGACCTTACAAACTCTAACTCATCATTTGGTGATTTTGGTTTAGTTGCAGATGGCACGAGTGATGCTGAATTTACAGGAATAACAACAGGTGGAGCAACTGCTGAAAGTGATGTATTTGAATTCTTGAATGTTAGAGATGTTGATAATAATGTTCGTAAACCTTTTGATGGTCAGTCATTATTCTTTAAGATAAATTTATCTGATTATCCTGAAGTCGCTGGATATAGTGGTATTCTTACCCAACCTATGAGAACTATACGTAGTATAAAGATTATTAATGGTGGAAGTCCTGGTGAATATAGTGCTGGTTCACCACCAAACGTATTAGTTACTGCACCTGCAGGTCCAGAAGGAATATTAGCAGAATTATCTGCTAATGTGAGTGCTGCTGGAACAATTACATCTGTAGATGTGATTGCAAGTGGTAGAAACTTTTTACCAATTCAACCTATTGATATTTCATTCAGCACTGGTAGTGCTGTTGGTATTGCGGTCACAGATCCAATATTATTTACGGTTGATGAAGCAACAGAACCTGTACAAACTGGAGCTAATGCTGGATTGACCACTGTTACATTTAATGAATTTATTCCTTATAGTGTTGCTCAAGGAGTGGGGGTTGAGTTTTTAAGAATCAGTCGTATCATCACTAGTTCACATTCCTTTGAGTACGTAGGTGCAGGTACCGACATAAATAGAGCAAACCCCTTCCAAGGTGGTGAACCAATTCCTGCAAATGAAATTGTTGCGATTAATGGAGGTCAAGTTCCGTTCACAAGCACAGATCAAAAAGGTAACTTTAGAATTGGTCAAGGACTAGAAATTAACCAAACTACTTCAACCATTTCAGGAAGAGACTTCAACAGAGCGATACAAGCTAACCTTACTCCATTAATTCTTGCTTTGGGAGGATAATTAAATAATATGGCAATTGCACCAGTCAATAAGTTTCTAACTGTCGCTGTTCCTGTAGCACCAGGTGAGCAGAAACTTTATGAAGTACCTACTGGTACTACTGCAATTTTGCTGTACGCACAAGTATCCAACGTAGGAATAGGTCAGACATATCCAACAGTTTCGTTAATACATAGGAGAGAATCTAGAAGCACAGGTAATAAAAGAGATATAAGAGTAATAAAAGATATAGAGATACCGCCCAATGATGCAGCAATACTTATTGATGGTAGATTAGTTTTAGAAAAGACACCACTAACTTTGGACAGACTGTTTTTGAGGGGTGTGCAGTCAGGTGTAGGAACAATCACAAACGTTGTTTATCATGAACCAACTGGTGTAGCCACGGTAACTACGATGAACCCACATAACTTCAACGTGGGTGATCCAATTACAATGAGTGGAATTGCTTTTACTTGTTCAGGAAGCACAGGAATAACAACCACGATATTCCCTGATCCACAACAGTCTTATGTTGTAGATGAAATAACAAACGCAGTTGGTACATCAAGAACATTTACTGCAGTCATAGGAAGTTCAAAAGGTTATCCTCACTTCTATAATCCAGCGATACATTACTTTGTACGTTCACGGAGTGAAGCAGTCACAGCAAATACTGGAACAAAGTATACACCATCTTTCGCATCATACACTGGTGTGGATGGAGTTCTTATTTTAACATTAGGTGCTGGTCATGGTTTAGTTGCTGGATCAAATACAGTGCAGATAGCAAACGATTCAATAATATTCACTTGTACACAGGATGGAAACTCGACAGAGCATGGATATCCAAGAGCAACAGATCCCTACGCAGGAACTAATATTGCGATAGCATCTACAACCACAACCACGATAACAGTTAATGTGGGTATCTCTTCTGCTGGTGGATTGGTCGCACCACTTCAAATGGAATTCTTAGCGAGTATCCTAGAAAATAGTACTGCATAATGGCTGAAGGAAGAAGATCAAGTCAGCGATATTTAAGTGGAAGATCTAAGATAATTGGATTTTCTGGTTTAAGTACAGATAGGCATCTGTATGTTGAATCTGGGCAAGTTGAACCTAATTTAGGATTTCCTGGTGAAAAAAGTCTTCCAGTATCAAGCACATATTATAAGTTAATTACTGTTCCTAACGGAAGCACGTATGATCGCTACTGGCAGGAGGACACTCCTGCAACTTTAGTAAATGGTATATCAATATTTGATGAAGGAGTATTAGTAGGAACAGCGAATACTGTATCAAAATTAAACTTCGTTGGTGCTGCAGTTACTGCGACTGCGAGTGGAACCATATCAACGATCACGGTAACACCTGTATCAATATCAACACTCGCACCACCAAATCCAAGATCAGGAGATTTGTGGTGGGATAGTGATGAGGGTGAATTAAACGTATACTATCAAGACATTAATAGTGCACAGTGGGTAATAGCAAATAGTGGAATCGGAACTACTGCTGGAGGTGGTGGAGGAGGAGCTGGTGGAGCAAATGTAACTGTTTCACCTAATCCACCAGGATCAGCGTCTAATGGAGATTTATGGTGGGACAGTGATATAGGTGAACTTTATATTTACTTTACTGACGGTGATAGTAATCAGTGGGTTGAAACTTCTGGAGGTAGTGAGACAGTTACAATATCGGACAATGCTCCACCAAATCCAAATAGTGGTGATCTGTGGTGGGAAAGTGATACTGGATCGTTAAAAATATATTATGATGATGGTGACAGTCAACAATGGGTCGATTCAAATGCAGGAGTTCTAAGTTCTCTATCAGCATTCAATTACTGGCAGCAAAATAGTGCTGGTATTAATACATCATCAAACGTGGGTATTGGAACAACAAATGTATCAGCGGTTGATTCTAACAATACTGCTGTTCTAGCTGTAGGAATAGTGACTGCAAACAAATATTACGGTGATGGTTCCAATTTAACAGGCATTAGTGGTGGGGGTGCTAGTGTTACAGTATCAACTGGTGCACCAAGTAGTCCTAATTCTGGTGATTTATGGTGGGATAGTGATGATGCTGACCTTTTAGTTTATTTTAATGATGGTAACAGTAGTCAATGGGTAAGCACTAATGCAGGAGCAACTGGTGCTCAAGGTCATCAAGGAGCTACAGGTGGAGCACAGGGTGCGGTAGGTGCTCAAGGTGCTCAAGGATCTGCTGGAGCTCAAGGATCTGCTGGAGCTCAAGGATCTGCTGGTGCTCAAGGATCTGCTGGTGCTCAAGGGGATGATGCGAGTTTGGTATCTAGTATTAATCCACCAAGTAGTCCTGATTCTGGTGATTTGTGGTGGGATAGTGACGCTGGTGATCTATTAGTATATTTTAACGATGGTAATACAAGTCAGTGGGTAAGCACAGGATCAGGTCCAGTTGGTGCTCAGGGTGCTCAAGGATCCATTGGTGCACAGGGTGCTCAAGGTGCAACAGGCGTGGGTGCTCAAGGATCCATTGGTGCACAGGGTGCTCAAGGTGCAACAGGCGTGGGTGCTCAAGGTGCTACTGGTGGAGCACAGGGAGCTGTAGGTGCACAAGGTGCTCAAGGTTCTAGTGGAACTAATGGAGCTCAAGGTGCAACAGGTTCAGGATCAACTGGTGCTCAAGGTGCACAAGGACATCAGGGTAATAATGGTGATCCTGGTGTTCAGGGTGCTCAAGGTGCTACTGGTGCTCAAGGTGCTCAAGGACATCAAGGTGCTACAGGCACAGGATCTACAGGTGCTCAAGGTGCTCAAGGACACCAAGGTGCTACTGGTGCTCAAGGAGCCACTGGTGCACAGGGTGCTGTGGGTGCTCAAGGTGCAACAGGTTCAGGATCAACTGGTGCTCAAGGTGCTACGGGTTCAGGTGCTCAAGGAGCCACTGGTGCTCAAGGTGCTCAAGGTAATTCAGGTTCTTCAGGATCAAGAACAACTGCGAATACATTCACACCACCCATAGCAAACGCAGCGTCTGCAAACATATCAATCACTGCAGCAAAGGTTTATGCATTGTTAAAAGTTCAAACGTCAGCAGCAGCATGGGTAACTTTATATACTGATTCAACAAGTAGAAGTAATGATGCAAGTAGAGCAGAAACCACTGACCCAATACCTGGTTCAGGTGTGATTGCTGAGGTAATAACGAGTGGTGCTGCAACTCAAATCATGACACCAGGTGTTATTGGGTGGAATAATGACGGTACACCTGCGTCAACAGTATATGCGAAGGTGGTTAACAAAAGTGGAAGCACACAATCAATTGGAGTGTATTTACATTACCTAGCATTGGAGAGTTAGATGAGAGAATATATCGTTACATGTAAATCAATGGATGATTTAGAGAGTTTATATGATGATATGGAAACTGTTGGTGGATCTCTTTACATTCCTAATCGTGCAGTTGAATTAACTAGTCGAAGGACAATCAGTCGAAATACACATTATATGTTGACTGAAAGTGAAGCAGAGGAACTAAGAAATGATTCCAGAGTATTAGCATGTGAACTAACATGGGAGGAGCAAGAAGTAGAAATTTTACCTCACTGGAAACAAACTGGGGATTTTGAAAAGATAGATGTTGACTTAGATTATGGTAGATTTATTGATTCTAATGATAAGAACTGGGGTTTATATCGTGTTAATAAAGGTTCGACTGTATCTAATTGGGGGACTAATGGATCTTTTACAGAGATTTCAAATCGGAACTTACATACAACATGGTCAGGTAAGAACGTTGATGTTGTAATTGTAGATGATTATCCAAATCCTAATCATCCAGAGTTTGCAGTAAATGTGAATGGTACAGGAGGAAGTCGATGTCAGTTTTCTTTTAACTGGTTTCAATATAAAAATGCCTTGGGTTACAGCAGTCATCCAAATACATATTCTCATACTGATCCTCCAAATACCGCACATGGTGCACATACTGCTGGAACCACTGCTGGTAATACACAAGGATGGGCAAGAGATGCAAATATATACACTATGAATTTTGCATACTCAGGTGTAGCAAATTGGGCAGAAATATTGTGGGATTATCTACGTCACTTTCACAAAAATAAAGCTGTAAATACTAGCACTGGAAGAAGAAATCCAACAGTGGTCAATAATAGTTGGGGAGGTAGTGTAACTCGTGCTGTTCAATATACAACTTCAGTGACTTATAGGGGAACCACTACCAATTTATCAAGTATGACTGAGGCTAATAAAGTAAGCACTCTTAGATCAAATGGATGTCCTGTAATTTACATAACGAATGCCTTTACTGGACAGAATATACCTTACTTATATCGCATGCCAGTGCGAAATGCTGCGATGGATGCTGATATTCAAGATGCCATAGATGATGGAGTTATATTGGTGGGTTCTGCAGGAAACAGTAGATGGAATTGTGAAAGTTCAGGAGGACAAGATTATAATAATTCTATTGTTGCATATGGAACAACATGGTATCATTCAAGAGGATCATCGCCAGGTGCTGGTGGTGATATGATTTGTGTTGGTTCAATTGGTGCTAAGACACAAGAGTATAAATCTAATTTTAGTAACTGGGGTGGTAGAGTTGATATTTGGGCACCTGGATCTAATATTGTGTCTTCAGTTTATAACAATTCTGTGACTTATGAGGGTGCAGTCGCTGATCCAAGAAATAGTTCGTATTATATTGCGTCAATCAGTGGAACAAGTATGTCTGGTCCTCAAGTTACTGGTCTACTTGCGTGTTTGTGTGAGCAAGAACCGAATCTAACTCAGGCAGAGGCACTACAATATTTAAAAGAGGGTGCTTTAGCAGATGTNGGAGATGATAGCACAACACCAGAACAGTCTAACAATGAAGGTTTTGGTGATAGTAATAATAGGTATCTTTTTGATATGAGAAAGAGACCTTTAGATGGCATGACCCATCCAGCAGTCCTACATAAAAATAGAAATACAACTACTGCAGGAGTGAAATATCCACGAGTAAGAAACAATAGAACTACCAAATAAATATTAATATGGCTCAATTCGACTTTCCATCCAGTCCATCTAATAACCAAACCTACACCTCAAATGGTGTAACTTTTAAGTGGGATGGCGTGGCGTGGAGAAGAATTACATCAACTGGTGCACAAGGTGCTGCTGGTGCTCAAGGTGCTTCAGGAACTAATGGTGCACAAGGTGCTAGTGGAACTAATGGTGCACAAGGTGCTACAGGTGCACAGGGTTTAGCAGGTACTGCTGCATCACAGGGTGCTCAAGGTGCTAGTGGAACTAATGGTGCACAAGGTGCTAGTGGAACTAATGGTGCACAAGGTGCTAGTGGAACTAATGGTGCACAAGGTGCTACTGGTTCAACAGGTGCTCAAGGTGCTACAGGTGCTCAAGGTGCTACAGGAGCTCAAGGTGCTAGTGCTACAGGTGCTCAAGGTTCACCAGGAACTAATGGTGCTCAAGGTTCACCAGGAACTAATGGTGCTCAAGGTTCACCAGGAACTAATGGTGCTCAAGGTTCACCAGGAACTAATGGTGCTCAAGGTGCATCTAATACTGGAGGAAGTGGATTTGTTAATGCTGCTGATTATGGTCTTAATGCAAGTGCAACTAATAGTACAAATGTTAATGCAATCAATAGTGCTATTTCTGCTTTAGGAACTAATGGTGGTACAATATTCTTTCCAGGTGGTCAGTTCTATCTAAATGGTGCAATTTCATTAGGGGCAAGTAATAATTCAATAAGATTTGTAGCTTCTGGGCAACAAAATTATGGTGGTGGTGGTGATTCTGGTGGAACTGTTTTAAGAAGAGATGCTGATGATGAATTCTTTAACATAACAAACTCTCGTGCGATTCACTTTATAGGAATTACTTTTAAGGGTGGAGCATCAAATGGTAGTGGTGGAAATAGTGGTATTAGTGGTGGTAACGGTGCAATTTATGTTGTAGCAAATGCAGGTTGTCAGGGTCATTTGATTGAGAATTGTGTATTTCACGGAATTAAAAATTGTATTCACTTCAAGGGATTAAGTGACTCAATAATAAGAGGATGTAGATTTAGAAATGTTCCATCAAATGAGGGTGCTGGTGCATTAATTAAATTAGATGAAAATGGAAGTGAGGTCATAGACCAAATTCGTATTCAAGATTGTGTTCTC
>FUFK010068854.1_pt1 | contig 15568 bp, 15 predicted proteins | sample 1021851 | NCBI WGS metagenome assembly FUFK01 (sample SAMEA51879418, study PRJEB19060) | metagenome | reverse complement strand
AATCTTTATCTATAACAACAATTTCACCAGATGAAGTACCAAAATTTAACATTTCAGAAATAACTACAAAATGTGTTACTAAAATAAGATTTTTCTCACTATTCCAGTTAGATATATATTTTTTTAAACTCTTAATTTGTTCATCTTTATATTTATAAAACTTTTCTTGATAAAAAGAGTTTAAACCTTTGAAGGTTTCATAATTATTAAAGGCAAATCTAGCAGTATCTTTGCATCTACACCATTCACTAGATAAAACTTTATCAATTTGAATATTATTATCGCTAAATAATATTCCAATATTTTTTGATTGCTCTATACCTTCTTGATTTAAATTTCTTTGAGTATCACATTTTTTTAAATCAATATTATCAGGATCTCCATTTCCAGGTGCAAGTGAATGTCTTATAAATACAATTTTCCCACCCTTCTGCAGTTCGCTTATTACTAAATCATTAGCCTGTGAATAATTTGAATTAAAAATACTTAGCAAAAATAAAAGAATAAAATTTATATATTTCATAAACGACAATTAAATTTTTATCTGTATTTTTTATAATAGAGCTTTCTGAACTGATAATTTCCAACCATTTATTAAATCGTTCCTAACTTTTCGGTTTATTTTAGGCTTAAAAATTTTATCTTTTTTCCATTTCCTCTTGATTTGATATAATGATTTAAATAATCCAATTTGATATCCAGCTAGTAAAGCTACTCCTAAACCAGTTGTTTCTAATACCTTTGGTCTTTCTGTATTTATATTTATGATGTCAGATAAAAATTGCGAAAACCAGTTGTTTTTTACCATGCCTCCATCAATCTTAAGTTTAGTTGGTTTTAAACCATCTTTTTTCATTGCATTAAATAAATCATTACTTTGATAGGCAACTGACTCTAATACTGCTCTAACTAAGGTTTTCCAATCACTATTTCTTGTTAAACCTGTTATTACCCCTCTTGCATCAGGCCTCCAATAAGGTGCTCCCATTCCACTGAAGGCAGGCACAACGTATACACCCTCATTATTTTTTTTTGATTGAGCAATTGTTTCCGTATCAAAAGCATTGTTAATAAATTTTAATTTATCTCTTAACCATTGTACACCTGCACCTGCAATAAAAATAGATCCTTCAAGAGCATAAGTATTTTTTCCATTCAATCTGTAACATATTGTTGTTAATAATTTATTTTTAGAATAAATTTTTTTTGAACCAGTATTCATTATGACAAAGGCACCAGTTCCATATGTGCTTTTTACTGAACCTCTTTCAAAGCATGACTGTCCTACTGCAGCTGCTTGTTGGTCTCCTAGAACTGCTGATATTGGTATTTCACTGCCGACAATTCTCTTACTTGTTAAACCAAAATTATCAGCTGAATTTTTAACTTTTGGCAAAATATTTTCAGAAATTTTAAGTTTTTTTAAGATTTCTTTATCCCATTTATTATTATTAATGTTAAATAACATGGTCCTACAAGCATTAGTTGCTTCTGTTAAATGATGTTGCCCATTAGTAAGTTTCCAAATAAGGAAAGTATCAACAGTACCAAATAATAAATTATTTGATTTTAAAAGTTTCTTAACATTTTTTACGTTTTCTAGTATCCATTTAATTTTAGTTGCAGAAAAATATGGGTCAATAAATAATCCAGTTTTTTTTCTAAAAATTTTTTCATAATTTTTTTTCTTTAACTCTTCACAATAGTCTTGGGTTCTTCTATCTTGCCAAACAATTGCGTTGTAGACTGGTTTTCCTGTTTTCTTATTCCAAAGAATAGTTGTCTCTCTCTGGTTAGTTATTCCTATACTTAATATTTTTCCTCTTAATAGTGATGCTTTTTTTATTACTTTTTTCAACGCTTTTAGAGTTGTAAGCCAAATTTCGTTTGGATTATGCTCCACCCATCCATTTTTTGGAAAATATTGATTAAATTCAAACTGGGATGTAAATTTTATATTACCATCTAAATCAAAGAGAATTGCTCTAGTTGATGTTGTGCCTTGGTCAATAGCAACAAGAAATTTTTTCACAATTTAAGTCTATACCTAAATTTTTTTTTCTAAAAGTAAAAACTAATACAAGCTGGAAGGATTAACACTTTTAAATTCTAACATGTTCTCAAAAGTACACATTTCAGGTTTTGAAAAAGTAATTTTTGGAAATTTTTTACTAAAGTCTAAAAATAGTTTTTTATTAAATTCAATTAAATTACTTATTTCAATCTCACTAAGCTCTCTTAAGATATATGCCAAAGTAATATGAAAAGTATATCTTTGATGGTTTTCAAATTTAATTTTTAATAAGCTACTTAGTTCATCTCTACAATTTCTAAGAATTTTTTCATCCTTTTTAGAAAAAGGTTCTAAAATAATACTATAACCACCAAAAAATGTTTTTAGTTTAAGATTAAATTCTTTTGGAAAATTATAGTTTTTAATTCTTTTATTTAATTCAAAAGCTATATCTTTGTGATCCATATCAAGATCTATATCTGATGGCCAATTATTTGTATTTTTTGTATTTAAATTACAACAATCAAATAACGTCATATGAAAACTAGATTGAGGTAAATAGAAATAAGTTTTTTCTGGATTAAAATTTTTTATTTTTTTTTGAAAACTACTAATTTCATCGGATAAATTGGTATTAAGAGGAATATTACAAATTATTGTACAACCTGGAAAGGGTAAAGGATTTCCTTTGTCATCAAATTTATTTTCAGCACCTTTTAAAGTATATCCTTCAAGTTTTCCAGCTAAAAACTTTTCCTCATTACTAACTATATTTAAATCCATTAAAATAAACTAAAACCAGTTTATATTTTCTTTCTCACAAAGTTCTTTAAGCTTCAATGGATAATCTGTCATGATACCATCTACACCATACTCAACCATTTTTAACATGTCGTAATCTTTGTTTACTGTCCAAACGTTCACTGGCAAATTTTCTTGATGAGAAATATCTACTAGTTTTTTTGTAATATCTTTATGGTATGGATGCCAAGCTTCTCCGCCTTGTGATTTTATAATTTTCGGTAATTCATGATTTTCAAAAAAGGGCATGTAACTCATCCATGGAGATCTATTATAAATTGTATTTTTAATTTTAATTCCAGCCTGTTGTTGAAAAGTTAAATAAGCTCTTGAAATTTCAGGGTAAAGTTTTTTCATTTCTGTCAGTGTTCGCCAATCAAATGATGAAACAATTATTTTATTTTGTAAGGTTGACTTATTTACCTCTTGCATAACTAGTTTAACCATTTCTTCTGGAGTCGGCGTTAGATTTTCCTCATCAGGTGTAGATTTAATTTCTAAATTTATTAATAGATTTTCAGATATGTTTTTTGAGGATAAATTTAATAATTCAGAAAGTTTCGGTATCTTTTGATTTTCTAAAGTTTTTTGATTAACAAATCTTCTTCCATATCTAGATAACTTATTTAAAGATCCAACATCAAATTTTAAAAGTTCTTCATAAGTTAAATCATATATTTTTATATTTTCATCCTCTATCCAATTTCCCTCGTTATCTTTTGTAAGACTTGGATCTAATCTAAAGTCGTGAGTAATCACAGGAATAAAATCTTTTGAAATCAAAATATCAGTTTCGTATGCATTAATATTGTTTTCAAATAAGTATTTAAAACTTTCTAGAGTGTTTTCGGGAAGATCTCCTCTTGCTCCTCGGTGACCATAAATTTTTATATGATTTGGTTTGCTTAAAATCAAAATTAATTAACTCTTTTGCCAGTGCTTTTATCAAAAATATAATATTTATTGTTCTCAATATTAAGACTTAGATCAGCACCTTTTTCAATAGTTAGATTTCCCGGACACCTATAACAAAAGTCTTTTTTGTCTTTTAATTGACCATAAACAAGATTATCCGAACCAAGTTGTTCCACTAAGTCTACTTTTAAATTAATTAAACTATTTTCACTTTGACTTAAATGTTCAGGTCTTATTCCTAATTTTACTTCTCCCTCAAAGTCACTATCAATATCTTTAATTTCAAAACCTTCTGCAGATAATGTTTTATTTTTTATATTACCATCTAAAAAATTCATTTGAGGTGAGCCAATAAAACCAGCAACAAATAATGATTTTGGATTATCATATATCTCAATAGGAGTTCCAAGCTGTTCAATAATTCCATTGTTAATAACTGCTAATCTATCAGCAAGTGTCATGGCCTCTACTTGATCATGCGTAACAAATATGCTTGTTACTCCAACTTTCTGCTGAAGTTTTTTGATTTCAAGTCTCATCTGAATTCTTAATTTTGCATCTAAGTTTGAAAGAGGTTCATCAAATAAGAATATTTTAGGATTTCTAACAATTGCTCTACCCATTGCAACTCTTTGTCTTTGACCTCCGGATAACATTGAAGGTTTTCTCTGTAAATAATCTGAAATTTGTAGCAGCTTAGCTGCATCATTTACTTTTTGCTCAATTGTTTCTTTGTCAATTCCTCTGTTTTTTAGACCATAAGCCAAGTTATTATAAACATTCATATGTGGGTATAATGCATAGTTCTGAAACACCATTGCTACATCTCTTTCAGACGGATCTACCTCATTAATTAATTTTCCATCAAGATTAATATCACCCTCTGTAATATCCTCTAAGCCTGCAACCATTCTTAATAAAGTTGATTTTCCACATCCACTAGGTCCTACAAAAACCATAAACTCACCTTCATCAACACTTAATGAAGTTTCATGAACAGCCTTAGTTCCATTTGGGTAAATCTTAGTCACATTTTTTAAATCTAAAAAGCTCATTTATTTCTCCGTTTGAATTAATCCTTTTATGAACCATTTTTGTAAAAATACTACCACTAAAACTGGTGGGATCATTGACAAAATGATATACGCAAATCTTTCTGCAGTTCTTGGCAGAGCAACTCCTTCATAGCTTTCTGTGTAAATAATCTTCATTCCCATTACAACAGTCCAGTATTCTTCTGCAGTTGTCATTATTAGTGGCCATAAATATTGGCTGTATCCATATACAAACATAAAGATAAACATTGCTGCTATCATGGTTTTAGATAATGGAACCAAGAAATCTATGAAAAAACTCCAAGCATTTGCTCCGTCTAATTTTGCTGACTCCAAGAGTTCATCTGGAATTGTTTTATAAAATTGTCTGAAGAAAAATGTTGCTGTAGCTGAAGCAACTAATGGAAGGATAAGGCCTGTATATGAATTTGTTAAACCTAAATCAGATACAATTTTATAGCTTGGAAAAATCCTTACCTCCAAAGGAACAAGTAGAGTAATAAAGATTAACCAAAAAATTGGTACAGCTAATTTAAATCTATAATAAACCAAAGCATATGCTGACATTGCTGAAATAACTACCTTAAGTGTTGCAATTCCTAATGCCATTATAAAACTATTAATAAACATTTTTGCAGCAGTCACTTCTTCTGACCAACCACCTTTTTCATTTAAAACTTCGTTATAGTTTCTTGCTAGCTGATCACCTATATGAAACTTCATACCTTCGGTTAATATAGTTACAGAGTCATGCGAAGAACTTGCAAAAGATATCCAAATAGGAACTACCATTAACAAGACTCCTAGTATTAAAATAATATGAGCAATTATTTGAAGTGGTTTAATTTTCATTTATCTTGAAAAACCCCCTTAATAAAATATTTCTGCAACACAATTATAATTAAAATTGGTGGCACCATAGACATCATCACGAAAGCAAAACGATGAACAATTGAACCCGACATCATTTTTAATCCCATAACCACTGTCCAATATTGTTCTGAAGTTGTTACCAATAATGGCCATAGATACTGATTGTAGCCAAAAACAAACATAAATATTAACATCGCTACAATCATTGTTTTTGACAAAGGAATTAAAAAATCAACAAAAAATCTCCAGGTATTTGCTCCATCAAGTTTTGCGGATTCAAGTAATTCATCTGGAACGGTTTTATAAAATTGTCGAAAGAATAATGTTGCTATAGCTGATGCTGAAATAGGAACTATTAATCCAAAGTAAGAATTCACTAGATTAAGCTCAGCCATTACTGAATAAGTAGGGAAAATTCTTAACTCTAATGGTACTAAAATTGTAATAAATATAATCCAAAACAATAATGTTGCATATTTTATTCTGTAATAAACCAACGCGTAAGCAGCCATTAAAGATGTAACAACGGATAATATTGCAACTCCTGTAGCCATGATAAAACTATTAAAAAACATTTTTAATGCTGTTATCTCTTTAAAAAAACCACCCTGATATAATAAAACTCGTAAGTAATTTTCATAAAAGCTATCTCCTAAAAACATTTGGAGACCATTCATATTAATCATTGAACTCGTGTGCGTCGAGCTAGCAAAAATCATCCATACAGGAACTACCATGATTAGTATTCCAATGAGTAAAATTAAATGTGAAAAACTTGATGTGATAAATCTAGTCATTAATTATAATGTATTTTCCCTTCGATATATCTAAATTGAAAAATCGTAATTACTAATACAATCAACATCATCATTATTGATTGAGCTCCTGCACTTCCTAAATCCAGTCCTCTAAATCCATCCATGTAAGCTTTATAAACTAGAGTTCTTGTTTCACCGGAAGGAGCACCTATTGTTGTGGTATCAATAATTCCAAATGTATCAAAGAAAGCATACGTTATATTAATAATTATTAAAAAGAATGTAGTTGGCATTAATAATGGGAATGTAATTGTCCAAAATCTTCTAAAACTATTTTTACAGTCAATCATTGATGCTTCAATTACAGATTTTTGTATAGCTTGAAGTCCAGCCAAGAAGAAAATAAAATTAGCACTGATTTGCTTCCAAGAACCAGCTATGATTACGTAAATATAAGAGTCGAACACACTTTCGTACCAATTAAATCCCCACAGTTCGTGAAATAAATGATAAAGAAGACCAAATCTTTCACTAAAAAAATAATTTGCCATTACACCGACTACCGCAGGCGCAATTGCATAAGGCCAAATTAAAAGTGTTTTGTAAGTGCTTTTACCATGCATTACATTATTAGCCTGAACGGCAAGTAATAATCCAATTGAGCCTGTAATTAACGTAATAACAAAACTATAAATAATAGTAAATTTGAAAGCTATGAAATAAGCTGGATCATCAAAAATAAATAAAAAATTGTCAAACCATACAAACTTCGATCCAAATCCAAAAGCATCTTGCATTGTAAATGCATCTCTAAAGGTTTGTATGATTGGCCAATATAAAAAAATTAACAATATACCTAGCTGCGGAGCTAAGAAAAGATATTGTGAATAGCTAGATTTGAATTGGACTTTTTTCATACTTTTGTAAAAATAAATAAGGAGGGTAAATTAATACCCTCCTTATTGTTTTAATTATTCTTACAAAGTTTTAGCAAATTGCTTTAACAATTTAGCTGCACCTTTGTCCATATTCTGCAATCCTTTTTCGATTGATATTTTGCCGTTTAACATTGGCTCAATATTTTCGTAAATTACTTCACGAATTTGGGGCCAGTTACCAGCTCTATATCCACCAGGAATAGTTGAACCTTCTAAGCTTAATTGTTCACCAACTGCTTTATGATATGGAGAAGCTCTATAGAAATTTATAGTTTCAGCTAACTCTATACCACCTTTAGTCACTGCAGAGTAACCAGTCATATTGTGATAATACAGATCCATTTCTGGAGAACCCATAAATTCTATAAATTTAGCAAGTCCTTTGTACTCTTCCTCAGTATGACCATTTAAGATCCAGTTAGCAGCACCACCTATAAAAGTTGGATACTCTTTTCCTTTGGTTACTGAATCCCAGTAAGGAATATGATTAACTGTAAAGTTTGGAACAACACCTTTCATTCCACCAAATGATGCAGCAGAACCAAACCAAAATGCAGCTTCACCTGCTATAAATGGTGCTTGATTGTCTCCCCACGCTCTTCCTTTATAGCCATATAAACCTTTATCATACCATTCTTTAACTTTCTTCCAATGATAGACAAATGCATCAGTTTCAGCGAATAAAGTTTTTGTAGGAACAGCATCGTAACCATTATTTCCATCTAACATTAATAAATTATGTCTAGAAAAGAAATTTTCAGTCCAAATCCATGGACTATGACTTTGAACTAAAGGAATGTATCCAGCAGCTTTGATTTTTGGAGCCATGGCCTCAAATTCTTCATAAGTTTTTGGCACAGATTCAATTCCAACCTCTTTCAAAATGTCCATGTTTGCATACATCAAACAAGTTGAACTATTGAAAGGTACACCAATCATTTTTCCATCAGAGTCGGCATAGAAATTTTTAATGCCTGGAATATAGTTGTCAGCATCTACATCAATGCCATATTTCTTAGCCATTTCTTCAAAACCGATAACAACACCATTTTTTACTTGAGCTACCATGATTGCAGCACCAGCATCATAAACCTGTGAATAGTGTGGTTGGTCGCCTGCTCTAAATGCAGCAATAGTTGCCGCCATGTTATCTTCATAACTTCCTTTTCCTGTAGGAATGACCGTATATTGATCTTGTGAAGCGTTAAATCTATTTGCAATTTCAATAATTACATCACCAAGAAAACCACTGTTTCCGTACCACCAATGAATTTCTGTTTTTGAATAACTGTGTGATGTAAAAGAGAAAGTAAATAGAATTGTTAAAACACTAAGTATTTTTTTCATATCTATCCTTCTGTTAAGTTTATTTTATTTTTTATTAATANTTTATTAATGTTAAGATATTATGAAATTGTAAATAATTGCATTTAAAAATTTTAAATTTCTAAAAGAGGTTGTATATTTTAAAACAAATCATAATTTAAATGTCTAAAATATTTGATTTATTCATAATAGGTGGCGGTATAAACGGTGCAGGTATTGCAAGAGATGCTGCAGGTAGAGGTTTATCAGTTTGTTTAGCTGACAAAGGTGAGATTGGAGGAGCAACCTCATCTTGGTCGACGAAATTAGTACATGGTGGTCTTCGTTATTTAGAAAATTATGAATTCAAACTAGTTAGAGAATCTCTGAAAGAAAGAGAAATAGTTTATAAAATTGCCAGACATATTTCCAAACCGATTCCTTTTATAATTCCTTATGCAGATAAAATTCGACCAGCCTGGTTAATTAAAATTGGTTTATTTTTGTATGATAATTTAGGTGGCAAAAGCAATATACCAAAATCAAAAACGTTTGATCTTACAAAAAAATTTTCAAATATTCTTAAGCAAAAATACAAAACTGGTTTTCAATATTTTGACATACAAATTGACGATAAAAAATTAACGAAACTAAATGCTAAAGATGCAAAAAGAAATAAAGCTAAAATACTAGAATATAACAAAGTTAAAAAAGCTGAAATTATTGGCAATGAATGGATTATTAGTCTTGAAAAAGGTGAAAAAGTAAAATCAAAAATTTTAATTAATGCATCTGGACCATGGATAAACGAAACCTTAAATAAAAATATAAAAATTAAATCTAAGAAAAAAATAAGATTAGTTAAAGGAAGTCATATTATTACAAAAAAATTGTACAAAGAAAATGTTGCATTCACATTTCAAAATACTGATAAAAGAATAATATTTGTGATACCTTATAAAGGGAAGTTTTCTTTAATTGGAACTACAGAAGTTGAGGTTAAATCACCAGAAAATAAAGGAATATCAAAAAAAGAAATTACATATTTAATTCGTTCAGTAAATAATTACTTAAAAAAACAAATCAGAACAAAGGACATTGTAGATACTTATTCAGGGATAAGACCTCTAATTGAAGATTTTAATACAGCTTCAAAAGTCACAAGAGATTATGTTTTTGATTTAAAAATTATAAAAAAATTACCTTTATTGAATATATATGGAGGAAAACTAACCACCTACAGAAAATTGTCTGAAAAAGTCCTTTTTGACCTTAGAAAGTTTTTACCTAAAACAAAAAAAGGTCCATGGACACACAAAAAGAAGCTTCTCTAAACTTAATGACCGTTAAATTTGAAAAATTAAAAAAAACAATAATTAAATGTAATAAATGCCCTAGACTTGTGAGGTTTAGAAAAAAAATATCTACGGAAAAAAGAAAACAATATATGGACCAAACTTATTGGGGAAAACCAGTTACAGGTTTTGGAGATATAAATGGAAAAATAATGATTGTTGGTCTAGCACCAGCTGCTCATGGTGGAACAAGAACAGGCAGAGTATTTACAGGCGATAAATCCTCAGATTTTTTATATAAATGTTTACACAATGTAAAAATTGCCAATCAAAGTAATTCAGATCATATAAATGATGGATTAAAAATAAAAAATACCTTTATAACACCAGCTCTAAAGTGCGTTCCTCCAGGAGATAAACCATTAAATGAAGAGTTAAAAAATTGCTTTGGTTATTTTAAATCTGAATTTGAAATACTTAAAAATCTAAAAATTATTGTGGCTTTAGGGAAAATTGCGTTTGATACTTGTGTAAAATTTTATAGAGAAAATTTTGATTACACTGAGAGAGTAAAATTTAGTCATGGAACATATTTTAAATTACCTAACAATGTGTTGTTAATGGGGTGTTATCATCCAAGTCCAAGAAATGTAAATACTGGACGAATAAATGAAAAACAAATGACTAAACTATTTAAAAAAGTAAAAGAACTAGTTTAATTTGTTAATAAGTGCTACTGGAAGTTTTACTGGTTTTCCCAACTTATTTAGAGATACTAATTTAATCTCTGCATCACATAAAATATCTGATTTTCTTTTAATTACTTGTGACATTGTAATTGTAGTCAAAGTATTAGATTTTATTTTTGTGAAAACGGTAATTTTATCCTCAAATTTAGCTGGTTTTTTAAAATCTACGTTGCAAGTTTTTACTGCTATTAAAACATTATGTTTATCTAATAACTTTTTATTCGAATATCCCAAGGAATAAATAAGCTCAGATCTTGCTCTTTCAAAGTACTTTAAATAATTTGCGTGGTAAACTATTCCACCAAAATCAGTATCCTCATAGTATACTTTTAAATTATACTTAAATACTTTCATCAATTGATATTAATAAAATTTATTGAGAAGAAAAATAGATATTTTGATAGTAAGTAATTGATTTTTTCTTTGAATTATCTGTATCTGACATGATCGCTATACCATCTAGCTCATTAACATCTAAATTATGGAATTTCTTGAAATCTTCTTTAACGTTTGCTTTGACAGTTACCCATTCATTTAAATTTGTTTTGGTAGTAGCAAGGACATTATCTATGGACTTTTTAGTATATGGGCTTGGAAAGTTGCTTCCAACTTCTTGATTGCTTGAAAAAACATAATTTATTGCTCTATTGGATAAAGGTGTTGCTCCAGTTTTTTTAATGACGAATACTCTTCCTGCAAAGTCATGACCCTTTTTAGCTGTCTCATCTATCCCTGGTATGTCTTTCTCAATTTTCCAAGTAATATTTATGAAAGGTGTTTTATTTAGATCAATTTTAATCTCCTTACCTAGGCCAGAAGCAGCATTATCAGCAATAGCTTTAAGGTAATTACCATTTTCATCAGAGCCAACAGAATATTCAGTTTTATTATCTGCCCCTCTTACTTTTCTAACTGTCAATTCTGATAGTTCTTTCTCTGTAAACTCAAATACTTTTACTTCCTCAGAATACAAAGTAGTTTGAAACAACGCTGTAACTAAAATTAATTTAAATAAAAATCTAAACATGTCCTCTCTATATAAAAGATAAAATAATTTTCAAATTCAAAATTTTGACATTATTTAAACATGCATAATTCATTATTGTTCTCTATTTAGATGATATGAAATTAACAGTTCTTTTTGGTTTGATGATTTATTGGTCTATAATTATAACTGCACCTGTAATTTCAAAAAATTCAGAAAAAATNGGAGAAAAAAAGGTATTAATACCTCTTAAAAAACCAAGAATTTAAGGCAGAAGCACTATCTTAGGTGCCGAACAGGTTCCATCATGAATTTCTTTAAAAGCTCCCCAACCATCTTTAAGATTTCTGTACTCAATCCANTCTATCTTGCCTAGNTTGTTATTAGTTAAAATATCAATAGTTTCNCCAAANTCTTTNTTTGTNTAACANTAAGTNCCAATAAAAGTNACTTCTTGAAGNGTTGCTTTNCTAAAATTAAAAGATCCNGCAGGCTGNGTTANTCCNATATGAACTATTATTCCNCCTGGTTTTACTACACTGATTGCCTGTTGTCGTGAAACTTCNAGTCCAACAGTATCAAAAACTAAATCAAAGCTGCTCTCTTTAATATCTTTATGATCTGGTGACACTGTTTTTGCATCTACATATTTTGANCATGCATTAAGTCTTTTTTGATTTGGATCAGAAATAGTTAAATTTGTATTTCCTTGGATCTTGGATAAAATTAATGCACATAATAGCCCAATTGCTCCACCACCCTGAACAAGCGTTCTACATTCATTTAATGGTTTTTTTGATGCTTCTACTGCTAATAATACTGCATGATATGAAACTGCTGTTGGTTCTGCAACTGCAGCCTCTTTTACATCAAGCTTTTCAGGAACTTTGAAAATATTGTGATCTGGAACTGTAATGAGTTCAGCAAACGCACCTTGTCTTTCATAAGGTCTATTCATTCCTAGAAGAACTCTATCTGGACATAAATGTTCTCTTCCACTCTTGCAGTATTCACAATTTCTACAAGTTATTAATGGATTAAGAACTGAAATTTGATCTTTAAGCTTACCGTTAATTATTTGACCACTAACTTCATGACCTAAAATTAACGGTGGAATTCTTCTCTCATCTTTTCCGTGGTAAGCATGCATATCTGAGCCACAGATACCTGATGCATGAACTTTAAGAATACTTTCTCCAGGTTTTTCAGAAGGTTCTTTTTCCTCNCTNAATTCCATTTCCTCAACACCAGTGTAGACAAGGGCTTTCATTATTACTTATTATTTAATAAATAATATACTAAATAAGATGCGAATGCTCCAATAATCCATCCAAAAGATTGATATTGTATTAAATTTTCATTTAGCAAAGATGATAAAGAAAATATTGATCCAATTAAAAGAGCATACAATGCTTTGAGGTTCCAACCGTTACTGTAAATATATTCTGTATGTTCTTTAGGATAAAAAAGNTCTTTGTGATTAATTTGTTGTTTTTTAAATAAATAATAGTCTGCNACTAATACACCAAAAATTGGCCCAAAAGTCGTCGCTACGGCTTCAACAAATATCAAAANATTAGCTTTGCTGAAAATTGAAAGCCANAATGTTGAAATNANTAATCCAATAATTGATATTACAATTCCTGTTTTTTTTAACGTTAAAGANTTAGGGAAAAAATTTATCAATGTATTTTGCGAAGGAATATAATTTGCTATCAAATTAGTTGATAACGAAGAGATAATAATAAATATCAAACAAAAGAAAGTTAGAAAATTATTATTAAATTTTCCAATTATNTCATTTGGATTAGTAAGTAGACTTGAAGCNTTTAANCCTTTGCTAGTAAGAATAATATCTGAACCTAAAGTGATTAATACCGAGAAAAAAGAAAAGANTATTAAATTNAATATTATACTTAAGTTTCCTTTGGTCATTTCTTTGTAATTCATTGAGTATCTAGAAAAATCTCCAAAAGTNAGAAGAACTATNGCAAAATAAGCAAATANAGTTCCTGTGATTGATATTATTGGAGCTATATTCGACTGAATTGCAAAATTGCTAAAGACTAAGCTTAGTTTTATTCCATTAAGCAGTTCATTGTAATACTCAGATAAAATAATAATTAGTAGTACAGATAGTCCTAAATATATTGAAAGACCTGAAAAATTAATAAATGATTTTAGAAAANTCTGTCCTTTTGTAAAAAGGATGTATTGAAATATTAAAGTTAAAAATAAACAAACCCAATCAATTAAATTCAAACCAAAAAAGAATAATAGGAATATTTCATTCTGTAAGAGTTGATTGTCTATTTTAAATAGGATTATCCTTGCAATATAACCTAGTGATTTTGATATAAAAAATGTTTGTACACCAAACATGAACAAACCAACTAATCCTCTGATCATCCCTACGTATCTGGCGCCAGTAAAACCCATTGAAAGTCTGAGAATTGTTGGAAAACTTAACCCACTACTTTGAGAAATTTTTCCAATAATGTTAGCAAAAAAGAATACTAATAATCCTGCTAACAATGATCCTGTTAAGACAACAAAAAAATTCAGATCATAGAATAAATATAAAGCTGATATTAAAGAGAACCCAACAATTGTTTGAATATTTATAGCCCAAAAGTTAAAATAATTCTTCCAACTCCAGTCTCGATTATTTGGATTTATTGAAACTAATTCCCAATTCCTTAATTGAAATTTTTCGCTTTGATTCACTTAAATGATATTAATCAATTATTTACTGCTGTCCATATAAGAGAGTTGGCAACCACAGTACTATTTTTGGATACGCTATGATTATAATTAATCCAATTATCTGTAAAACCATGAACTGCATCATTCCAAGATAAATATCTTTTAAATCCCAACTTGGAACAACACCTTTTAAGAAATAAGCAGATAACGCTACGGGAGGTGAGAGCCAGGCGGTTTGTAAATTAACAGCAACAAGAATTGCAAACCAAGTTAAATTAAATCCTAATGCTTCAACTAGTGGTAAAATAATAGGAACAACTATCATAACAATAGGCACCCACTCTAATGGCCATCCTAAAAGAAAAATCATAATCATGATTATTCCTAAAATTAAATATTTATTCATCTCAAGTGATAAAAGAAAATCTGTTAAGACCATCGGAGTTCCTAATCTTGCAAATACTGCTCCAAAGAAATTAGAAGCAGCAACTAAAACCATAATTAATGCAGAAATTTCTAGAGTTTTAACTAATGCATCTTGTAATTTTTTTAATGTTAATTTTTTGTAGGCTAATGAGAGCAATAATGCACCACCTGCTCCGCATCCTGCAGCTTCTGTTGGGGTAGCAAAACCAAATAAAATACTACCTAATGCAGCAAATACTAATGCAGCGGGTGGCACTAATCCTAGGAAAAATTCTAGCCATAATTTTTTTAAATCTGTTGTTCTTAATTCTTCTGGTATGGGTGGACCTAATTTTGGGTTCATCATACATCTGAATGTTGTGTATGCAGCATATAAGCATGCCAACAATATTCCTGGAACTATTGCTGCNGCNAATAAATCAGTTACGGGAATTTCCATAATTGGACCCATAACTACAAGCATAATACTTGGAGGAATTAAAATACCCAAAGTTCCNCCAGCAGTNATNGTACCAGCNGCTAATTTTACATCATAGTTTGATCTATTCATTGATTTTGCAGCCATAATTCCAAGAATTGTAACTGATGCACCAACTATTCCAGTTGCAGCTGCGAATATTACTGAAACAAATAAAACTGCATAATATAAAGAGCCTCTAACTCTTGCCAACATCATTTGGAAAGCTGAGAATAATCTCTCCATTAAACCTGCTTGTTCCATCATTATTCCCATAAANACAAAGAGTGG
>FUFK010041699.1_pt1 | contig 15573 bp, 20 predicted proteins | sample 1021851 | NCBI WGS metagenome assembly FUFK01 (sample SAMEA51879418, study PRJEB19060) | metagenome | reverse complement strand
AGGTTCAGGCGACAACTACACAATCGGCAAAAGGTTGCGGGATTTATACAATCGAATTACAGTTTCTAATGTGATCTTCGACAGCCCAATCGGGCCGGAGGTCATTGACAATCCAAATCCTGAAGGTCAATTTCAAACGCAACTGCGGATGACCTTTGAAATTTATGAGGAACTTTAAAAATGACAAAACTTGAAATTACAGAAGAAATGCTTGACGCAATTGAAGCTGTTAAAGGTAGAAGGGAGGCGAACTATTGGGACCCGGAATGTCGTAAATATTATGAGAGTCAACAAAACTCNAAAAAAGATGTNAAAAANTCAGAAAAGAGTTAATATATTTATAAATAATTCTTTTTTTTGTTATGGCTGCGATTAAGGGCGATGTTGGCAAAATAATGTTCCATAATGCCGCTGGAACTGAAGCTGATATTTCAGGCGTTAGAAATTGGTCTTTATCTATCACCAAGGACACAATGGAAACAACAGTAAATGGTGATACTGCAAAAACATTTATAGGCGGATTGATTTCTGGCGAAGGTTCCGCAGAACTTATTTATGACCCTTCTGGGAACTCAGATTATCAAGCTTTTATTGATGATATTTTAACAACAGGTGATGCTGGTGATGCTTTGTTTGAACTTTTCCCAGATTCCGCACAGTCAGCCAAAAAAATTAGTTTTTCTGGAATCATCACTTCGGCAGAATATGGCGCAACACTTGGCGAAGTTCAGATAATAAATATCAGCTTCATTACAANTGGTGCAATAACTAGCGCTATCTGATACATTGAGTTTATTAGTCAACTAATTAATCAATGCCAAACAAAAGAACGATTGATCTGTTAACTGAATCTTATAAAGATCAGATGACAGCCAGAAGAAAATACGAATTTAAAGACGCTAATGGCGTTGTTAAAGCTAATTTATATTTTAAACCTTTAACAAGGGAAGATCGTGTTCGCGCTCAAGCTGCCGCAAATACAGATGATGCTTTGACAATATCAACATATCTTCTTTGTAAAAACGCAGAGAAAGAAGATGGTTCGCCTGCATTTAGCCCCGCAGACGCGCCAAACCTACAAAGAGAACTTCCAGAAAATGTATTGAACGAAATTGAATTATTTATGTTTGATATTAAATTAAATGTTGATACAGCAAAAAAATAATAACGCGAGATAATTGGTTCAACTTTGAATTTTTTCTCGCAACAGAACTTGGCAAAACAATTCAGGAATTACGTTCTTTGATTACAGAAGAAGAACTGATATTTTGGGCTGCATATTATGAAGTTAAGAATGAAAGAGAAAAAAGAGAATTAAATCGCCAAAGAGCAAATAGAAGGTAATATATAAGAAAAGGTTTTGTTGATTTGTGGCACAGGCTAATGTAAAACTTACAGTTGATGCTTCGCAGGCCACAAGAGCTTTAAAAGGCGTACAGACACAATCAACGGCATTACAGAATAATTTAGGGAAACTTAAGGCCGCATTTGCCGGTGTTGCCTTAACCGCTGTTGCAAGACAGGCTGTAACAACAGCTTCAGACTTTCAGGCTTTACAGCTAAGAATGAAAGTTCTTACTTCTGAATTTGGTGAATTTGCAGGGGCGCAAGAATTAGTAAGAAAGGCGCAAGACAGATTTAATTTATCAATAGTTGAAGCAACAAAAGGTGTGACAGATATTTTTGCAAGATTAAGGCCGCTAGGTATTGGATTAAAAGATATTGAAACTACTTTCATCGGTTTTAATACTATTGCAAAATTAGCGGGATTAAATGCAACAGAAGCAAGCGCGGCGTTTACTCAATTAGCGCAGGGTTTAGGTTCTGGGCGTCTACAAGGGGATGAATTTAGAAGTATCGCCGAACAGGTTCCGCAATTATTAAAAGCGATCTCAGACGAAACTGGAATCGCTTCAGGAAAATTAAAAGATTTTGCATCAAAAGGATTATTAACTTCAGATGTTGTTTTAAGGGCTTTAGCAAAATCAGCGGAAGAAGGCGCAGACAAAATTGGTGCGATTATGGATGCTTCGCCCGCTGAAACATTTAAAGCATTTAACAACGCTGTTCTTGAACTTCAATTAACACTTGGCGACAAATTATTGCCTGTTATTTTAAAAGTTACGAAAGGCACAACAGCCTTAATTGAAGGTATTGTCAGCTTTGTCGATAGTGAAGCGGGGCAAGTTACGTTTACATTTTTAGGAATTGCCGCAGCTATCAAAGGAATTGCAGTTGTTGTTCCAATAGTAGGCGCACAAATAGCGGCATTAAAAGCGGGATTTATTGGAATAACTGTAGCTTCAAGAATATCGCTTGGAAGTCTTGTTGCTTATAAAGGCACACTTGCGGCAACTTCAGCGGGATTTGCTACAGCTAGCGCCGCCGCTACTGCATTTAAAATTGCTATTGCAAAAACTGGAATCGGTCTTTTAGTTATTGGACTAGGTTTTGTTGCCGCCGCTTTAATGAAAGCAAATGCAGAACAAAAAAAATTTAATGATCTTTTAGAACAAGGAAGCGCGGCTGAAATAACAAGAAATATTGAAGAAACTGAAGAAAAAATTAAAAAATTAGAGGAAAGTCTTCAAGATTTAGGAACAAACAGAAGTGATCGCGGAACAAAACTTGCTATTGAAAGAGATATTGTAAAAGCTAACGAAGAAGTTGAAAAATTAAAACTTAGTTTAGAAGATGCAAAACTTAGAGATTTAAGTAAAGAATTTGAAATGATAAAGAAAAATTTAACGGATTCAAACGCTTCTTTGCAAAAAAACAATATTGTTTCAAAAGAACTTACAGAAGAAGCAAGAATCAGAAAAGAACATGAATTGGCAATTAAAGAACTTGAAGCACAGTTTGAAGGTACACAATTAGAGGAACTAAAACTTTTACAAGAGCAAAATTTACAGCATAAATTAAAAGGCGAACAAATCAAAAGAAATACAGAAAAAGCAAAAGAATTAAACAATGCTTTCAAAAAAATAGGAGAAGATATTGGAACAGGTATTACTGATGCTTTAGTTGGGGCTATCGAAGGAACTAGAACCCTTGGAGAAGCGGCCAAATCAATTATCAATGATCTTGCATCATCCCTGTTAAGACTTGGAATTAATATGGCTCTAACTGGTTTATTAGGTGGAACTAAATTTGGCTCATTCTTAGGGTTTGCAAATGGAGGAAGGCCGCCTGTCGGCAGACCTTCAATTGTGGGTGAGCGAGGGCCGGAGCTTTTTATTCCTAAAACTTCAGGCACTATTATCCCCAACAATCAAATCGGCGGCGCAGGTGGTGGCATTGTCAATAATATAAATGTAAATGTTTCGGCTGAAGGTATGCAATCAAATGCAAATGAAGATCGCGGGAAAGAACTTGGCGTTGCTCTTGCTTCGGCGATACAATCAGAACTAATAAAACAAAAAAGACCGGGCGGTTTATTAGCAACTTAAAATGGCAACCTTTCCAAGCGTTACACCTACTTATCAGGGCTTTTCAAAAAAATCTGCGCCCGCTGTTCGCACAGTAAGGTTTGCAGATGGATTTGAACAGAGAATATTTTTTGGATTAGCAAGCAATCAAAANCCNAAAGTCTACAATGTAANTTTTGAATTAAGTGAAACAGAAANCGATGTTGTCGAAGCGTTTCTTGATAGTCGCGCAAACGATCAGGAAAGTTTTACGTTTACACCGCCCGGCGAAGGCTTTACAAAAACAGGTACATATTCACAATCAGGTACAACAGTAACGATCACAATTGCAAATCATGGCGTTGCAATCGGTGATGTTTTGACAATTGACTATACATCGGGTTCCGCAACCGATGGTTCTTTTACAGTTGCAACAGCGGCAGATGCTAACACTTTTACAGTTACAGCCGCCGCAAGTGCAACAAATAGCGGAAATGTTTCGATTACCCTTTCAGGTGCAAAGAAATTTGTCTGTGAAACTTGGTCGAAATCAATACCTTATAACAACAGGGCGTCAATAAGCGCTACATTCAGGCAAGTATTTGAAGCATGAGTACAGATAAAATTGTAAGCGAATTACAGAATGTCAATCCGTCAGCGGTAATTGAACTTTTTACTTTAACTCTTGACAATTCATTACATGGAGCAACAACGACATATCGTTTTCACGCGGGAACAAGTTTGAAAGATAACGGCGAAATAATTTGGCAGGGTAATTCTTACACAAGATTCCCTGTTCAAGCTGAAGGTTTTCAATATGGAAAAGGACAATTACCACGGCCAACCCTTACTTTTTCAAATGCTGTTGGAACTATTTCAGCAATACTTCTTTTGGTAAACGCAACAACAACGGGAAACGATTTGACAGGCGCAACTGTCAAAAGAATAAGAACGCAGGCAAGATTTATTGATGCCGCTAATTTTCCAAGCAATGTGAACCCTTATGGAACGCCAGACAATACGGCAGAATATCCACAAGAAATTTATATTATTGATAGAAAAGCGGCAGAAAATAGAACCGTTGTTTCTTTTGAACTTGCAGCGGTTTTTGATATGGCGGGAGTTAGAGCGCCTAAACGTCAATGCACTCGTTCTGAATTTCCTAGTATTGGCTTGGTAGTTTAATGACTTGGAAAGATGACGCACTAATTCACGCTAAAGAACAAGACCCGAAAGAATCTTGTGGCCTTTTATTAAATATTCGAGGAAAAGAAAAATATTTTCCTTGTCAAAATTTAGCAATAACTTCGCATCAATGTTTCATAATGAATCCAGAAGATTTTGTAAAAGCAGATGAACTTGGAGAAATTATAGGCATAATCCATTCGCACCCGACAACACCGCCTGTTGCTTCAGAAGCCGATAAAATAAGCTGCGAAGAGTCAAATTTGCCTTGGTACATTATCAACCCAAAAACTGAAGCTTGGGGCTACTACGAGCCTTGTGGATTTAAAGCGCCTTTACTTGGTCGGCCTTGGGTTTGGGGTGTTACTGATTGTTTAAGTTTAGTAGAGGATTGGTATTTGCAAGAAAAAAATATTTCTTTTAAAAAGGCTACAAGGCCACTGACGCCTGAAATATTTGCAGAAAATCCACAATCAAAAGAGGATGGCGATTTCAATAATTATTTAATTACAGCGGGTTTTCGTTTANTAGCACCAAATGAAAAGTTACAAAATGGGGATGTTTTGGCGATGAGTATTCTTGGAAAAGGTTTAAATCATGTTGGAATTTTTCTTGATGGTGATGTTTTACATCATTTAGGCGATAGACTATCTTGTAAAGAACCATACAATCCTTGGTTGTTAAAATGTACAGGGGGTCGGTATCGTTATGCTTCGCAAAATTAAACTATATGGAGAACTGGCAAAAGAAATCGGCCACAAAGAATTTGAAGATATAAATGTTTCTAGTGTTGCGCAAGCCGTAAGTTTTTTAATAAATAATTTTCCTCAACTGGAAAGTTATATGGCAAATAGATATTATAAAGTTATTGCTAATGATGACGAAATTGGTCAAGACGAGCTACACAATCCTATTGGTAAATCAGATATTTCTTTTGTACCTGTTATTTCAGGTTCGGGGGGTAATTTCGGAAAGGTGTTACTTGGAGTGGCCTTGATAGGTTTGTCATTTACGCCGATGGGTGCGGGGCTTTTTGCAGGCGGTTCTGGTGCGGGTTTAGCGGGTGGAGGTGGTTTAATAGGTGCAACAGGTTTATATGCGGCAGGGGCATATGGTTCGGCGGCTCTCGGCCTTATCGGTGCAAGTTTAGTTTTGGGCGGTGTAAGTGGGATGCTTTTCCCAGTTCCAAAACAACCAGAATTTTCAAGTGAATCCGACCCGCGTTTATCTTTTAGTTTTTCAGGAACGCAACAGACTAGCAGAGCCGGAACCCCTGTTCCGATTGTATATGGAGAAATTTTTACTGGCTCTGTTGTAATCAGCGCATCAACTGATACTGAACAGGTACAAGCATGACCGATAAAAAGAAAATTATTCGCGGTTCGTTTGGCGGGGGGAGAAGATCAGCACCGCCCCCAAGACAACCGACAAGAACCCCTGATACGCTTCACAGCAAGCAATTTGCAAGTTTTCTTGACCTTATATCAGAAGGAGAAATCGAGGGAAGTGCAACAGCTTCAAAAGAAGGTATAACAGACCGCACTTCAGCCGCTTATGTTAATGCGTATCTTAAAGACGTTTTTCTTAATGACACCCCTGTTTTAAAAGCAACAGCTTCTTCAAGTAATCCACAAGATACTGATTTTAATTTTCAGAATGTTACTTTCACACCGAGATTTGGAACTTCAAACCAAACAAAAGTTGATGGTGTTGAAAGTTCTTCTTCGATAATACCTGTCGGCGTTACAGTGACAGCAGATTCGCCAGTTACAAGACAAATTACAAATACAAATGTTGATCGTATTAAAGTAACAGTAACATTTCCACAAATTCAAAAAGCAACAGATGAAGGTGATCTTCTCGGTTCAACTATAGATTTAAAAATTGCTGTTCAATATAATTCAGGAGGTTTTACAGATGTAATTTCTGATACTGTTACAGGTCGAACCGCTGACGCATATCAAAAAGACTATTCAATAAAAATAACAGGTTCTTTTCCTGTTGATATTAGAGTTATTAGAGTTACGGCAGATTCAACAGATACTTCATTAATAGATTCTTTTCAATTTACACAATTTGCAGAAATTATTGACGATTCAAATAGATATTTAAATTCTGCATATAATTTATTACGTATTGATTCTCAACAGTTCAGCGCAATCCCCCGCCGGAAATTTCGTATTCGCGGAATAAAAGTAAGGATTCCGGGTGCGGGTGCTTCTAGTTCAGGAACACCTACTGTCGATTCTGCAACAGGCCGGATTGTTTATCCTGATGGCTATATATTTAATGGTGTAATGGGTGCGGCGGTTTGGACAAATTGCCCTGCGATGATTTTGCTTGATCTTTTGACAACTGAAAGATATGGATTTGGAACACATATTGCAGATGCAAACCTTGATTTATTTTCTTTTGTAACGGCATCAAAATTTGCAAATACTCTTGTTGATGATGGCCTTGGAGGTCAGGAAGCCAGATTTTCTTGCAATGTAAATATTCAATCTTCTAGTTCTGCATTTGATTTGATAAATGAACTTGCAGGCGTTATGCGTTGTATGCCGATCTGGTCAACGGGTTCTATATTATTGGCTCAAGATTCNCCCAAATCGACCTCGTTCCTTTTCTCACTTGCCAATATTTCAAGTGATGGTTTTAATTATTCAGGCTCAAGTTTAAAACAAAGACATTCTGTAATTTCTGTAAGTTATTACAATATGGATTCGCAAGATGTAGATTTTGAAGTTTTTGAAAATACTACTTTATCAGCAAAAATTGGCACTGTTGTAAAACAGGTAAAAGCTTTTGCGTGTACATCGAGGGGACAGGCGCAAAGATTAGCAAAGGCAATTGCATTTTCGGAAGCAAATGAATCTGAAATGGTGACNTTTACAACATCAATGGAAGGTGGCTTGATGGTCAGGCCGGGCGCTGTAATTGAGATTAATGACCCAGTTCGGGCGGGCGTAAGGCGTTCAGGAAGATTAAAAAGCGTTACTTCAACAACTGTTGTCACAGTTGACGATACAGAAAATACAGATTTACCAACAACAAACAGCCCAACATTATCTTTGATTTTGCCAGATGGTACAGTTGAAACAAAAGATATATCAGATATTACAAACGGCNTTGTTACTGTTTCTGAAGCGTTTTCACAAACCCCAAATGCAAACACAATNTATNTAATTCAAAATTCNACANTTGAATCGCAAAAATTTAGAGTANTTACAGTTGAAGAAACAGATTCAATAAATTATACAATTACGGCTTTATCTTATATTGATACTAAATATGAGTTTATTGAAGATGGGGCAAGTCTACCAGTAAGAAATGTTACTGTTTTAAATGAATTGCAACCGCCGCCATCTAATCTTTCAGCGGTAGAAACTATTGTTCCAATTAACAATCAAGCGGTTTCAAAAATTGTTTTAAGTTGGCAACCAATAACCGGCGTCATTGAATATCAAGTAAATTATCGCTATAACAACGGCAATTTTATTTCAACAAAAGTTTCAAGTCCTGACTTTGAAATATTAAATAGTCAACTTGGAACTTATGAATTTCAAGTTTTCAGCTACAACATAAACTCGCAACTTTCTGCAACTTCAAACGACTTAACATTTAATGCCGTTGGAAAAACAGCATTGCCAGAAGATCCGACAGGTTTAACAGTTGAACCTGTTTCAGAACTCTTTGTACGACTACGTTTTGACCCTGCAACAGATATTGATGTGACCCACGGGGGGTCTATTTCCGTAAGGCATACGCCATCAATTGACCTTGCTGTCGCAACATTTAGTAATTCAACAGAAATTATCCCAAGACTTTCAGGCAATATCAGTGAAACACTTGTCCCTGCTTTAACTGGGACTTACAGTATCAAATTTATCGATGATGGCGGACGCAGATCAAATAACGCTGCAAGAGTAATCGTTACTCAACCAGACCCACAGCCTAATCAAATAATACTTACAGAAAGAGAAGATACCGACAACCCTCCATTTCAAGGCAACAAAGTAAATACTTTTTATGATGCAGATTTTGATGGTTTGTTATTAGATGGAACTTTACTATTTGACGACATAACGCAAAATATTGATGATTTATCAAATATTGATTTTGCCGGCCCAATTAATTCAAGCGGTACTTATGAATTTCAAAATATTATTGAAATGGGTGCAATTTTTAACCTTACTTTAAAAAGACGATTTGTAACTTCTGGACTTTTACCGAATGATCTTATTGATTCCAGAACTGCAAATATTGACACTTGGACTGAATTTGACGGAACCTTGGCAGAAGATGTCAACGCCAAATTGCTAGTCGCGACTACAGAATTGGACACGACAACATCAACAGCCGCCACTTACGAACAAAGCGGGACGACAATAACAATTACAAAATCGTCACATGGTTACGCTGTCGGCGATCAAGTTGTTATTGATTTTACTGCGGGAAGTGCGGCTGATGGTAATTATGTAATTCAAACAGTACCTAACGCAAATACTTTTACAGTTACCGCAAGCGTAAGCGCAACAATATCAAGTGGAACTTCTTGCACATACGGGGCTAATTTCTCACAATTTAATACCTTTGCAAATGGAGAATATAGAGCTAGAGGATTTAAATTTAAAGTAGAATTGACATCAAGTGACCCCGCACAAAATATTAATGTCACAGAACTTGGATATGAAGCAAGTTTAAAAAGAAGAACTGAAACAGTTAATTCAGCAATAGCAAGTCAATGCGCAACAACTGGTTCTGCAAAAACAGTAACCTTTTCAGACCCGTTTTTCACCGGTACTGGTTCTTTGGGCGGTTCAACAACTGCATTTCTTCCAACGATCGGAATAACACTTGAAGGGGCTTCAAGCGGAGATTTCTTTAATATAACTTCAATTACAGGAACGCAATTTGTTATTGAAACAAGAAGTAGTAGCGGTTTAAAAGATTTGAACTTCAAATATACAGCCGTTGGGTTTGGTAAAGGTGGTTAAATATGTTTATATTTAAGTTATCAACTAATATATACTTATATAAAAAGGATTAAGTAATGGCAACACATGATTATGTAATAGCCAACCAATCAGGGGCGGCATTTCGTACAGATTTAAATAACGCCCTTGCTGCAATTGTTAGTAATAACTCAAATTCATCAGAGCCGGCTACAAAATATGCATATCAATGGTGGGCTGATACTTCAGCCGCCGTGATGAAACTACGTAATTCTGCGAATGACGGATGGATAGAATTATTTCAACTTGATGGTACGTTAACTCTTGAAGATGGTTCTGTTTCAGCACCCGGCCTTGCTTTTAGAGATGATCTGAACACAGGAATCTTCAGTTCTGCGGCTGATACTTTTAACGTGGCAACTGGTGGTGTTGAAAGGATGGAGCTAGGAGCTACAACAATATTTAATGAAGATGGTGCGGATGTAGATTTTAGAATTGAAAGTGACAGTAACGCTAATATGTTTTTTTTAGATGCAGGTAATAATAGATTAACTATTGGTGCAAATAGCGGAAGCGGGACATTCAATGTAACTGGTACGGCTGGAGGTAATTCAGTTGAACTAACAGACGGAACAAATTCAACACTTAGAATTGCTCATTATAGTAGTGCAATTGCAAGAATAGCCGCGGGAAGTAGTCAAAATTTGGCTTTAGGAACAGGATTTGCAGAAAAAATGAGGATAGATACATCGGGCAACGTACTTATAGGAACCACTGATTCATCGGCTGGAAGTAAATTAATTGTTGATACAGATATAGCTATTGTTCGAAGTTCTAGCGATCCAACTTTAAATTTTATTTTAGGTAGTGCATCATCACCAACTAAACTATATAGGTTTCTTATTGATGATGATAATGCTGACGCATTCCAACTTCGAGAACTTAATACAGTAAGAATTAGTTTAGATACGTCTGGAAGGGTTCATATTAATACAACTACAAATAGATTAGGAGAAGCACTTCATGTTCTAGGGCAGGGAATTGTAACTTCTAGTGCAGAATCTACTAATATGATGCTGTTTGGTACATTTGGTGGTTCTGACGCATTAATAGGTGCTTTTAATGATATTGATGTAGTGTTCAGACAAAATAATACGGAGCAGATGAGAATCGACACGGATGGGCGTTTGCTTGTAGGCCAAACAACCAGAAGTAGCACAGAAGCAGCTAGTAAATTATGTGTTTCTGTTGCAATATCAGGTGGTGGACAAGGAGTCATAACTGCAACTGATACAAGTAGCAATGACTTTGGTTGTGGTCTTGTAGTAAATAAAGCTTCATCAACTACAACTTCAAGCGCGAGATTTATTCAGTTTTATGCAAATAATTTTGGGCAACCGATGGGAGGAATTGTTGGTAATGGTACAGAAAATGCACAATTAGTAACCCTATCTGATGAAAGATATAAGAAAAATATAAAACCATTATCAGGTATTTTAGAAAAAATTAATAAATTAAAAACAATTTCTTTTGATTGGAAACATAAAAATGAAAGTGTAAAAGCAGGTTTTATTGCACAAAATGTACAAGAAATATTCCCAGAATATGTTGTTGATAATATTGGTAATGATAAGTCAAATAAGAAAATGGGAACAACTGGAGGAATGTCAGCAGGTTATATTGCAATTCTTACAGCTGCAATACAAGAATTGTCAGCTAAAGTTGCAGCTTTAGAAGCAGCCTAGTAATATTGGATAACTTAAATAAAATTTATGACAACACCACAAGAACTCTATGACGAAACAAAAACTCGTCTTGATTTAAATATTGCAAAAGCACAAATGCTTGAAAGAGAAATACAACAAAAGACAGCAGAAAAAAATCAACTTATGCAACCAATAATTGAAGATCAAGGTGCATTAAAACAGTTAGAAAAACTTAGTGATGTTGTACAGATAGCAGAATCAAAGTAATATAAAAATAAATTAAATTTATTATGGCTGTAACTTGGGATGTTGTTGCTTTAGATGCAACAAAAACTGTAGGAAGTTTATCTGATGTTGTAACTACTGTTCACTGGACAGCGCGTGATAGTGAAGCAGGTAGCGGTGATACATCACATGAAGGCTACAGATATGGTTGTGTAAATATTGCAGAAGCTGATTCAAAATCGTTTACTGCATATTCAGATATAACAAAAGATAATGCTATCGCATGGGCAAAAGCTGCTATTGGATCAGATGAAGTAACAGCTATTGAAACAGATATTGCTGCACAGATAACAGAATCAAAAACACCAACTAAGACTTCTGGTGTACCTTGGTAGAAATAATTGACAGCCCTACATAAAGAGGAGCCAATGCACAGATTCCGCAAAAAGTTATAATAGTTACAGGCACTAATGCTTTCAAAAAGGCTTCTCGAATCATGGCAAAAATTTCACAGATATTATCTATTTTAAGTTTTATAATTAGCGCGTCAATGTTAGGCGGTGCATACTTTGGTTACAAATATGTTACTTCGCCGCAACTAAAAAATCGTGTTATGAATGAAGTGTTGTTAAACGTCCAACAGATGATGCCAAAAATGCTTGATAAACAAATACCAAAAACAACAGGCGGTTCGATTCCTTTACCTATGAAATAATTGGAAATAAAACAAATAAAAATTCCAGATATTTCGACAATAAATATTAATTCATATATACCGCCATCAAATGTTTTAAATGTAGCCCCGCCGACAATCGATATTCTTGGATGTGTCAAAACACATCGAGATAGTTCAATAAAAAATACACAGATAATAGAAGACGACCCAAACGGCGCATTTTATAACTGCGGGTCAAATGGCGAAATGCCTTCTTATATTCCGATGCAATATAATCCGAATCAATTGCAGATTGTAGAAGAGCAAGAAAAACCAAAAGCCGATACACCAAAGCCGCCAGAAACAAAACCCCCAGAAATTCCAAAAAACAAAGAAAAAGATATAATTACAATTCCGCCTTGCCCTGACCCAAAACAACCTCTGCGCGTTGGCTCGTATGCAAATTCTCAGAAATTAGAAAAAGTAAAAGCCTTTGAATTAAATGAAAACAATGAATGTATTATTATCTGGGAGCCAGTGCCATTTCAAGAATCCTATATTCCAGAAGTATCGACAATAATCTCAACAGCCGTGATTGGATTCGTAGCGGCATCCTCCCCCATAATTCTTAACGCCATTAAGCCAATTATCAAAAAATTAATTACCAGAAAAAAGAAATCATCTTAAATCATGTGTATGCGGGATGACTTGATTCGGCTTTTTGTCGATATAAATATCGGCGCATAAATTATAAAATTCAGAATTTTTTGCAATCAATATTCCTTCCTGTTTTAATTTTCCACATTCCTTAATACGCGCGATAGCCCAATCAAGGCGCTTATTCTCTAATACTTGTTGTTGAATTTTCACTTGTGTTGTTGCTGCGCTTTTGCATTGATTCTGAAATTGTCTATCAAGCGGAACTGTAAAATTTAAGCTAAAACCTGTATTTATTGCAAAAGAATCTTTGTTTGTTCCTGAATAAAATATTTCATCAAATAAGACATCGCCGGGGTTATCTGGTACGCCGTCTTCATCAGCATCTGTCGGGTCGTAGTATGGCAAAGTATAATAATCTCGATAAGGCTTGCGGTAATTTGCGCCAAAAGTAACAAAGGGCGAGAATGTTAGAGTTGCACCCTGACAAACGATATTTCCGCCAAATTGATTTGTTGTCATATTGCCCGTCAGCGATTGAATTGCCATATTGGTAACTGAGCCATTATTTGACTGACTCACAGCGTTTGCAAGCGCTTCAAAGGGTGTTATAGCTATTGAGAGAAGACAGACGTAGAAGTAACTACTGATTCGCTTTCTATTTGCCTTGTAATGCTTGTTATGTTTGAAATGCCGCCCGGCCCCCTGTAAGATTCTGAATATTGAAAGGCCGCGCCGCTTGTCGGACTTGTTAATGTAAATACTGGTTTGTTGCCTGTCGATAAGTCTAACCCTGTATAAGTTTGTGTTTCGCCATTGATCGTCCTTGTAACATTTGTTGTATTTGGTGCAACCCCGCCATCTGTAGAAATCCCTGTTCCTGTAACTGAATATTCATATGAATTGCCAAAATAATCTGTTGACGTAATCGTTTCAGAAATTGATGTCGTTGTATTTGTCGTAGATGACATCGTACCCGTTGTAAAGGCCGGCGTAATGGGCTGCGCATAACTAGGTAATCCACAAAATAAAAATATCAGTAATAATTTGCGCATTGCTCATTAATCGACAGAAAGCGTNGTNACATATTGACCTGTTATAGAAGAACCCGGATCGCCGCCTGTTACCGATATTACATGATTATCAATTGTCGCCGCGCCAGAACCGATTGCGCCTGCCGCAGTACTTGTCAAATCTGAAAAATTACTTACTGCTCCAGTAGTCGGAGCGCTATTTGGTACTGCATCACCTTCCAACCAACTTTGAGTAAATTGGAAATTTTCCCCTGAGGTGCTTTGTGATGCTGTAATTGAGGTAAACGCATTTACGCCGTTAGTGGCTGTCCCTAGCCCGCCAACAACGCCCGCTGTTGTTCCATCTGTAGTTGTGACACCGCTACCAGAAACCGAATAGGAGTTTGCGACCCTATCGGCTGCGGTTGCTGCGGACATAACTTCAATTTGCACAGATGACGTTATTGTTGACGTCATATCTGCAAACGCCGCAGATGGAAGCAAAAATAAAATAGGAAGTAATCTTTTCATTTGATACCTACTTTCGAGTTTTTGTTGTCTACTATATCTACTTTACCCTGCAACTTTTTTTTGTCATTATTTTTACTTTTCAGGTCAATCCCAAATTGCGTAAGGACGCCCGAAAGCAAGCCTGCCGCAAAGGTCGTATCAATTTGTCTTACTGGATTTGGGTTATAGTACGACCAAGAAATGACCGCCAAAGACCAACCAAGAACGACAAGTTGAACGAAAGTTGCAACAATATTCGGTCTTTGTTTTTCTTCTTCTAGTTCTTCCATAAAAGACCTTTTTGCTAAAACTAGCAAACTTGTCTAGAGTTGGAAAGAATATATTACAAAAAATGATTCGATTTATCAAGCCAATACTGAAGTTCTTCGTCAAATCCAACGCGGTAAAATCTCTTGTCGTTGGATTGCTTGAGGACTACAGCAAGTCCACAGAAACGGACATTGATGACGAAATCGTTAAGTTAGTTAAAGAAAAGTTGTGGCCTGTAACATAACTTTAAGTTATGGTTGGCGTAAGGCGTCAGGTGGTCGATGCCTTCTCTGCAAAAAAATGGGCTAACTAATTCCCCAAAAGTTAGCCTATTTTCAATATAAGGAGGTCAGCTTGCTATGGCTTGGGATGATTGGCTTACCATAACAGAAACGCTTGAAGATCAACTTTATCTTGAGGTTCAGGCGCGGATGTTGGCCGAAATAACTGACTTCGATTATTTGCTTGATATAGCTGTTAATTATCAGCGGCAAAATTGGCAAAAAGACGAGATCATCAAAAATTGCATTGCAAAAATTGGCGACCTCGAAACAGAACTAATTAAAGTAAGTCTTAAAAAAGAAAAAGATAATAATTCAAGAATTAAAAAGGAATATCATCGCCCGCTGTAGGCTCGATAAAGTTTAGATTTATATTTCCAAAGAGTCCATATTTGCCTTCTTTGGCTTTTGCGTTGATGTAGATACCATCAACTTCGACTTCTTCTTTTTTGGAGTAATCCCAAACTTTCCCTTTTTTTTGTTTGGTATCAACCATTTTCATAACTTCTTCGCAAAAGGCGGGAACAGATTCACAAGGAATAAACAAAGAAAATTTTTGTGGAAATCTATCTTGATCTTCATAATCGTTTTCACTTGTTGAAAACTTGATTGGATAAGGAAGGGCGGCTTTAAATGAATCAGGCATGATTAAAAAAATTTGTTAAAAGTTGATCGAATAATTGAGTAAGCGAAATTTTGTTTTTCGCGCAGT
>FUFK010785155.1_pt1 | contig 15574 bp, 14 predicted proteins | sample 1021851 | NCBI WGS metagenome assembly FUFK01 (sample SAMEA51879418, study PRJEB19060) | metagenome | reverse complement strand
TAGTGGATTTTTTTCTGGTTCAGAGACTGGAATGATGGCTGCGAATAAAATTAAGTTAAGAAACTTATCAAAAAAATCTAAAACTAGTGCTAAAAGAGCTTTGGATCTTTTGAAAAGACCTGATCAGCTACTTTCTGCAATATTAGTTGGAAATAATTTTGCCAACATTTTAGCTTCTGCAATTGTAACTATAATGATGCTAAATTACTTCGGAGGAAACGTTGTTCTTGGATCAATAATCTTAACGATTGTGATTTTAATTTTCTCAGAAATTACTCCAAAGACAATGGCTGCCATTAAACCTGAGAGTTTTGCAACTAGATCGTCTTTTATATTAAATATTCTTGTATACATTTTTAAACCTTTGATATTTCTTACAAACTTTTTAAGTAAGCAAATTCTAAAAATATTTAAATTAGATGCTAAAGACGCGACATTAAATGAGAATCTCAATACCGAAGAACTTAGAACACTTCTTGAAGAATCTGGAGACCTAATTCCAAAACAATATAGAAAAATGCTCTCCTCAGTTCTTGGTATGGAAGAATTGATTGTTGAAGATATTATGATCCCCACTTCAGAAATAATTGGTATTGATATAAATATGGATTATCAAAATGCAACAAAAATTATTCAATCAACTGAATATACAAGACTACCAGTCTATAAAGACTCTATTGATAACATGATAGGTGTGCTTCATCTAAAAGATTCTCACGCATTTCTTAAAAAATTTAATGAGCAAAAAGACATAAATGAATTGCTTCAAAAAACTTATTTTGTATCTCAGTCAACATTTCTAATGAAACAATTGAGGGAGTTCTTAGCTAGTAATCAAAGCATTGCTCTTGTTGTTGATGAATATGGAGAGATTGAAGGCCTAATATCAGTTGAAGATATTTTTAAAGAAATTACGGGTAAATTTGGTGGTGATAAAGAGGAGCTTGAAAGAGAATTTATTAAATTAAAAGATGGGTCTATATTGACTGATGGTAATTCTAAAATAAGAGATTTGAATAATTATGTTAATTGGGAAATTCCTGAAACAAGCTCAAAAACTATAAATGGATTAATAACTGAATATCTTGATCAAATTCCTCAGGCTAATTTATGTATTGAGATAGATAATTATAGATTTGAAATTCTTGAGTTAGACGAAAATTTAATTTCAAAGATTAAAATAAAAAAGGGAGCTAATGCTCCCTAGAAAACTCTATGAATCTTATAAAAAATCAGTAATTAATTTAAAGATTATTGCCAAAACAAAAGAGGATGTTATGACTGCTCTTACGCTGGCGATTACTGGAAGCATCTTGCCCCATATAGCATTAGCTTCAATTACAAAGATTATAGCAAGACCGATAATAAGACTTAAACTACTCCAATCTTCTAAAACTAAATAAGAGCCAGGTGCATGAGCCGAGTAAACCATATACATCAGCATAGGAACAGAAAATAATGTGTTTGTTCTTGATGCTAAGCCTGCTTTTGCAGCAGCAGTTGCTACATCACCATCTTTCATACCAAGGACAATTTTTTGATTTCTCCATATAATTCCCCATACATTGAGCATCATTATTGTTCCCATTGTCACACCTAGTATTATTTCTGTACCAATTCTTGCTGTTATTTGATGAATAAGGATCAAGCCTGTTAAAAAAGTGAAAAATGCTGCCCACCTAAACCACCATAGCGCATTTGGAGCTAATTTTTTCATTACGTCTGCTTTTGCATCAGGATCTGCAACTTTCACATATTCAGTTTGAACAAAATTAAAATAATACAAAAGTCCAATCCATGCTATTCCAAAAAGAATATGGAATGATCTAAAAAAAGCTTGATCAGTTAGTAAATCCATAATAACTCCTCTAAAGTGTGTAGTTATATATTAATTGAAATAGTAATTGAAATCTAATAAAAAACGGGGATAAATCCCCGTTTTTTTTGAGTAAAAGTTGTATTACATCATACCGCCCATACCACCCATACCGCCCATATCTGGCATTGGTGGCATTGGTGTGTCATCTTTAGGTACGTCAGTTACCATTGCCTCGGTAGTGATCATCATACCTGCAACAGAACCAGCAGCTTGAAGAGCAGTTCTTGTGACCTTAGCTGGATCAAGAATACCCATCTCAATCATATCGCCAAACTCACTTGTTGCTGCATTGAATCCAAAAGTATCTTTTCCATCTATTACTTTATTAACAATCACTGATGGTTCTTCTCCAGCATTTGAGACAATTTGTCTTAAAGGAGCCTCAAAAGCTTTTTTAGCAATGTTAATTCCAACATTTTGATCATCATTTTCGCCTTTAAGCTTNGAAACAGCCTCAAGACATCTNATTAATGCTGATCCGCCTCCAGGGACAACTCCCTCCTCAACAGCAGCTCTTGTTGAGTGAAGAGCGTCTTCTACTCTTGCTTTTTTCTCTTTCATCTCTACTTCAGAGCCTGCACCTACTTTAATAACTGCAACTCCTCCGGCAAGTTTAGCAACTCTTTCTTGAAGTTTTTCTTTATCATAATCTGATGATGTTTCCTCGACTTGAGCTCTAATTTGATTAACCCTAGTAGCTATAGAATTTTCATCTCCAGCACCATCAATTATGGTTGTATTATCTTTGTTTAAGACAACCCTTTTCGATGTACCTAAATCTTCAACAGTTGCTCCTTCAAGCGAAAGACCAACTTCTTCGGAAATAACAGTTCCACCAGTAAGTATAGCTATATCTTCTAGCATAGCTTTTCTTCTGTCACCAAAACCAGGAGCCTTACAAGCTGCAGCTTTAACAATACCTCTTAAATTATTAACTACTAAAGTAGCTAAAGCTTCACCTTCAATATCTTCAGCAATTATTAAAAGAGGTTTACCAGCTTTAGCAACTGATTCTAAAAGAGGTAATAAGTCTCTAATNTTAGATATTTTTTTATCAAATAGAAGAATATATGGTGTATCAAGTTCAACAGTCATATTGTCTTGATTGGTTATAAAGTAAGGAGAAAGGTAACCTCTATCAAACTGCATACCTTCAACAACATCAAGTTCATTTTCGATACCGCTTCCTTCTTCGACAGTTATTACGCCCTCTTTTCCAACTTTTTCCATGGCTTCTGCAATAATTTCTCCAACTGCAGTGTCGCCATTAGCGGAAATTGTACCTACCTGAGCAATCGCTTTATCATCAGTACATGGAACACTTAGTCCTTTAACGTACTCAACTGCACTAGACACAGCCTTATCAATTCCTCTTTTAAGGTCCATTGGATTCATTCCAGCTGCAACAGCTTTATTACCTTCATTAACAATAGATTGAGCCAAAACAGTTGCTGTCGTAGTTCCNTCTCCAGCCTCNTCAGAGGTTTGAGAAGCAACTTGTTTAAGCATCTGAGCACCCATATTTTCAAATTTGTTNTCNAATTCAATTTCTTTAGCAACTGANACTCCATCTTTAGTAACAGTTGGAGCACCAAAAGATTTATCTAANACAACATTTCTACCTTTTGGTCCTAATGTGACTTTAACCGCATTAGCAAGAGTATTAACTCCATCAAGCATTTGCGACCTNGCATTATCACCAAATTTAACATCTTTAGCTGACATAATTTATCTCCCTATTCTTATAATTTATTCAACAACGCCGAAAATATCTCTTTCACTTANAATAAGATATTCTTCACCGTCTAACTTAATTTCATTACCGCCATATTGGCCGAAAATGACCGTATCACCAACTGATACATTCATAGATACAGATTCACCTGAATCAGAAACCTTTCCAGGCCCNACTGCTACAACTTCTCCTTGAGAAGGCTTTTCTTTTGCAGAACCTGAAAGGATAATTCCACCTGATGATGTTTCCTCCTCTTCAGTTCTTTTTACGAGAACATTGTCATGTAATGGTCTTAATTTCATTTATCTCTCCATATAAATTACTAAAATTTATCTTAACCAATAATTAAGGGCTAAAAAAAATAAATCAATAGGCAATTTAACTTTTTAACTTATTAATTAGAAGCGCAATTGTAACTCCAAAAANGTTTGCAAGTAAGTCAAAATACTCAAAATACCTATTTGGATGAAAATAATGTATTAGTTCGATAAACGCCCCAAATAAAAAAATATAAAAAGCTAAAGTCACGTTAGGAATTTTGAATTTACATATAAAACCAACAAAGCAAAGGTATGCATAAATTGATAAATGGACTAATTTGTCAGACAGCATTGACAAAGCATTAAATCTTGGAATGTCATTAGCATTTACAGTGCTTAATATAAAAACAATAAGAAGTGAAAAATAAAATATTAGCCTACTATATTTCATTATCTAGTTATTTAATTAAATTAAAAAAACTTCTATTTTGATAGATCATCAGTATTGCTGGCAAAGCTAAGATCGATGTAAATATATAAAAAGACATCCATCCATAGGAGAATCCATATAAGCTTTGAAAATTTTCAACTATTAATCCAGAAAATCCTGCAAATATTTTTCCTAAGAATGCCATTAATGAGGTCAATAATGCGTACTGAAATCCTGTATACTTTTGAGAAACTAAACTAGTTAAGAAAGTAATATTTACAGTACCTACAATTCCTGCTGCAATACTATCGGAAGCTACAATTGAAGCCAACAGGGTCAGATTTTTTTCACTTAAAGCTGCATAAGAAAAAAATAAGTTTGTAAACATTACTAAAACACCACCAATAATTAATGACTTATATAAACCAATTCTTTTTATTAATATGCCGCCTAGAAAGACTCCAAAAATTGTTGCAATTAATGCGACTACTTTCACAATATAACCTATTTCCTCAAGCGTATAGCCCATATCAATATAAAAAGGATTTGCCATTGGGCCCATTACAATATCAGTTAATCTGTATGTGGCTACAATTAAGAGAAGAATTGAAGCCATCTTTATTCCAAATCTAGTAAAGAAATCCTTTAATGGTTCAATTATTGAATTGATATGATTTAACTTCTGAAGATCATGATTTTGTGATTCACTTGAAATAAGCATTGATAAGACTATGTTCACAATAAATATTAAAGCCATTAATTGATAAGCAAATGACCAAGAGAAATTAGCCGCAATTATTAATGCTAAAGAAGACCCTACTAAAATTGCAATTCTGTATCCGAACTGATAACCAGCTGCTAAATTTCCCTGATCTTCTAGCTTAGCACTTTCAATTCTATAAGCATCTATTGCAATATCTTGTATCGAACCAGCCAAAGCAATAATTANAGCAATAAATGCAAAAAAAGAAAGATTTGTTATTGGATTTATAGTTGAGAGTATATATAAAGAAATGATTATTATGATTTGCATCAAAACAATCCAACTTCTTCGTGAACCAAAAATATTAAAAAAAGGTATCGAAAATCTATCNATAAATGGTGCCCAAAGAAATTTAATTGAATANGCTAAGCTAATCCAACTTATAAAACCAATAAGNCTCAAATCTATGCCTACATCCCTTAACCATGCAGTNAGTGTTATTAGAATTAANACATAAGGCAAACCAGAGGCAAATCCAAAGCCNGTGAATGANATTATTTTTAAATAGTCATTCTTANTCATAGAGCATCTAAATATCTTCGCCATTCAAATTTATTACCAGGATCTGTTTTCCTTCCAGGTGAAATATCAGAATGGCCAACGATACTTTCCTTATTTGTTTCTGGATAATTTTTAATAATCAATCTTGAAATTTTAATCANTGATTCGTATTGTTCGTTTGAATAAACATCACAGTCTGTTCCTTCCAGCTCAATTCCAATTGANTAGTTATTACAATCTTTAATGCCTTTAAAGGATGATTCGCCAGCATGCCATGCTCGCATGTTTAAAGGTACAAATTGAATAGTTTCACCAGTTCTCTTTATATAAAGGTGAGATGATACTCTCATATCTTGAATCTCTTGAAAATAATCATGATCAGATATGATGAGTTTGTTCATAAAAAAATCTTCTACATAGTTGTTTCCGTAAACATTTGGAGGAAGGCTAATTGAGTGAATTACTATTAAGCTTATTTTTGTGTTTTCAGGTCTTTCATTAAAATTTGGAGAATNGACGAATTTNATATTTTTAANAATATGATTTTCAATTTCCATTTATCTCAATCCAGGAGGCATTTTAAAATAAACATTCTCAGTATCTTCACCATCCTCAATAAGCTTTGCTCCAAAATAATCTTCAAGAGATTTTGCGATTTCCATAACTCTTGATTCTGGAGCAGATGCTCCAGCTGTAATAGCAATATTTTTACATTTTTTAATATCCTCAAGATTTAAGTCTGAAAATTCATCTATTAAAGTTGATTTGCAACCACATTTTTCAGCAAGCTCTTTAAGTCTATTCGAGTTTGAGCTATTTTTTGATCCAACTACAATAATATAATCTGATTCAAGAGCTAACTGTTTTACAGCATCCTGCCTGTTTTGTGTTGCATAACAAATATCGTCTTTTTTTGGAACTTCAATATTTGGAAATCTTTTTCTTAGTATATCTATTATCGCAATTGTCTCATCAACGCTAAGAGTTGTCTGAGTAACAAGAGCAAGACTTTCACTATTGTTTACATTAATATTTAGCGCATCATTCTCATCTTGAACTAAATATATTGAACTATTTTGCGAATTTATATGACGGCCCATCGTACCCTCAACTTCGGGATGGCCTTCATGACCAATTAAAATAATATCTCTATTTGCTTTAGCATGTTTTCTTACTTCCATATGGACTTTGGTAACTAAAGGGCATGTGGCATCAAAAAAATTAAGATTTCTTGCCTTAGTAGACTCCTCTACTTCGCTGGATACTCCATGGGCACTAAAAATTACTAATGAATCATCAGGAATCTCATCAATTTCCTCAACAAATACTGCACCCCTATTTCTTAAATCATCCACAACTACTTTATTATGAACAACCTCATGTTTCACATACACAGGAGCCCCATATATATCAAGAGCTTTATTAACAATGTCTATAGCTCTATCAACACCAGCACAAAAGCCTCTTGGGTTGGCTAATTTTATTTCTTTAGTCATTTCAAATAATCTTTAAATTCAAAGTATATAATTAATATCGCACCTATCGTTATAAATGCATCAGCTAAATTAAATACAAAAAGCGAGTAATTATATATTTTCAAATGAAGAAAGTCTGTTACGCTCCCATCATTAATTCTATCAAGGACATTTCCAATCGCGCCGCCAGTTATAAATGACAAAGCAAGTTTATTTCTATCTTTAGTTTCATTAATAATCATCCACAAAAGATAAAGAGTAATCAATATTGTTAATATCAATAATAAATTTGAAGCTAACTCACCCTTATTATCAAAAATTCCAAATGCAATTCCTGAGTTGAAGATTAGCAATAATTCGATGAAAGGAAAAACAGTATCTACTGACTGACCAAATAACAAGCTATTATTTGCAATAACTTTAGAAAATATATCAAAACATACTAATAGAAAGATAATTAATATAAATCTATAGTTATACAGATTTTCTTTGCTCGCCATCATTTTCTATATTATCAATACATCTATTACATAATTCTGGATGTTCCTGTATAGATCCTACTGACAAATCCCTGTGCCAACATCTGACACATTTTGCATTTTTTGAAGTAGTGACTTTAATTTTAAAAGTATTTCCCTCTTTAACTTTTGCCTCTGAAGAAATAAATAAAAAATGAAGTTCGTCTCCAAGCTTATTTAGAATTTGAAAGTCATTTGATGTAGCTTGAATGTTTACTACTGAATCAAGAGATCCTTTTAACTTGTTATCATTTCTCATTTCTTCAATAGACTGATTGACAGCATCCTTGATTTCAAAAATTCTTTTCCATTCAGACTGATTGATACTGGATTCCAATTCAATTTCAAAAGTGTCAAAATTTGATAGAAAAACAGATTTCTCCTGATGATTTAATCTGTCGCTAGTTTGCCAAATTTCTTCTGCTGTATAAGAAAGTATCGGAGCAATGAGCCTTACTAATACATTTAGAATAAAATCAAGGCTTGTTTGACATGATCTTCTTGCTAAAGAATCATTTTTGCATGTGTAAAGCCTATCTTTGACAATATCGAGATATATTCCTCCCAATTCGTTAACACAAAAATTATGTATTTTTTGAGTTGCCTTATGATANGAATATGATTCATATAATGCTGTAATTTCTTTTTGAAGGATTTTTGTTTCATTGATGATCCATTTATCTAATTCAACTTGATCATTGAACTCAACTTTATTTTTATCATTAAAATCACTTAAGTTACCCAAGATAAATCTAAACGTATTCCTAATTCTTCTGTATTGATCAGAAGTTCGTTTTAATATTTCATCAGATGCAACCATTTCACTTCTAAAATCAGTTGAAGCTACCCATAGTCTTAAAATATCTGCACCTAAGCTGTCCCATACTTTTTGAGGAGAAACAACATTTCCAAGTGATTTTGATTGTTTTCTTCCTTGTTCATCTACAACAAAGCCATGAGTAAGGACTGTTTTATACGGTGCAGAATTATTCATAGCTATACTAGTTAATAATGAAGATTGAAACCATCCTCTGTGTTGATCTGAACCCTCTAAATAAAGATCTGAGATAACTTTATTACCAAATCTTTTTGAGGAAACTGCGTAATGAGTTACACCAGAGTCAAACCATACATCCAGAGAATCAGATGTTTTAATGTATTCTTCATGGTCATCGATAAAGTCCTCTAAATTCAACTTATCCCAAGCTGAAATTCCATCTTTTTCAATAACTTGTGCAAATTTTTCAAATAAGTCTTTTTGATCGGGATGGATTTCACCAGTATCCTTATGAACAACCAAAGTTATTGGAACCCCCCAATTTCTTTGTCTTGAAATACACCAATCAGGTCTATCAGAAAGCATGGATTCAATTCTTTGAAAGCCCCAAGAAGGCTCCCAGTTCACATTCTTAATATCTTTCAATGCATCTTTAATAAGGTTATTTTTTTTCATTGAAATAAACCATTGAGGAGTTGATGTGAAAATTAGGGGCGTTTTATGTCTCCAACAATGAGGATATGAATGATGATAATCTTCAATATTGATGAGTGCATTATGCTCTTGTAATTTTTCAACAATGAGTGGATCTGCTTTTATGGCAGGAAGCCCCGCAATGAAATCTAACTCATCTTTAAAGAAAGCTTTATTATTTAGAGAATTTATCGTATCAATATTATTTTTTTTACATATTAAATGATCATCCATACCGTGAGCTGGAGCAGTATGAACGCATCCTGTTCCTGTTTCAGTTGTAACATGATCTCCATGAAGCAGGACTGACTTTCTCTCTAAAAATGGATGAATGAGATAAATATCACTTAATTTTTTACCCTGAATTGTCGATATAACATCAAATTTTTGTTTCCATCTTTCTTTACAATGATCAATCATTTCAAATGCGATCACATAAAATTTGTTATTCATTTTTATAAGTGAGTATTTAAATTCAGGATTAATACAAACTGCCACATTTGAAGGTATTGTCCAAGGTGTTGTAGTCCATATCACAAATGAAATTTCATCTGCTTCTTTGATATTAAATAAGTCCTTAACCTTATCTATAGATGTTTCATCTACCTTAAATGCAACATCAATTGATTTCGAAGTTTTATCAATGTATTCCACCTCAGCCTCTGCTAAGGATGATCCACAATCTTGACACCAATGAACAGGTTTTTCACCTTTTTCTAAATGACCTTCTTTATATATGATTCCTAAAGATCTGACTATATCTGCCTCAAATTTTGGATCTAGTGATTTATATGAATTTTTCCAATCACCAAATACACCCAATCTTTTAAAATCATCTAATTGCTTATTAATTTGAGTTTCAGCATATTCTTTGCAAGCCTTTTGAAAACTTTCTTTATTTTTTACTAATTCACTATTTTTTCCATGTTTCTTTTCAACATTAAGTTCGATTGGCAAACCATGACAATCCCAGCCGGGAACATAAGGAGCGTCAAAGCCACTTAGGGTTTTATATTTGATAGTTATATCCTTAAGAATTTTATTAACTGAGTGCCCTAGATGTATATCCCCGTTTGCATATGGAGGTCCATCGTGTAAGAGAAATAGTTCTTTATTCTCATACTTCTTTCTGATCTTTGCATATAAGTCTTGTTTGGACCATAAATCCAATATCTCTGGCTCTTTTCTGGGCAATCCAGCTTTCATTGAAAAATCAGTATCTGGAAGATTTAATGTATCTCTATAGTTAACTGTCATTGGAATTTCGTAAAATATTTTTTGCTATCGATATATCCTCTTGGATTTGTGATTTTAACATGTCTAAATTATCAAATTTCTTTTCATCTCTTATTTTTTCTACAAATTTGACACGTATTCTCTGGGAATAAATGTTCTCATTAAATTCAAATAAGTGAACTTCTAATACTGGTTTTTCACCACCAACAGTTGGTCTAACACCCATATTAGCTATCCCATTTAAACTCAGATCATTTAATTTGCATTTAACTGCATAAACTCCCTTAATTGGCAATCTTTGATTAGGTAGCCATATATTTGCCGTTGGAATATTAATCGTTCTTCCTAAATGTTGTCCATGAACAATTTTTCCTGAGAATGTATATGGTCTTCCAAGTAATTTTTCAGCATTATTAAAATTGTTATTTAAGAGTTCTTCTCTTATTCTTGTGCTGCTTACTCTTTGACCATCCAAGGTTATTGTTTCGGTGTTTTCTACCAAAATTCCTTTTTTCTCTCCCCAATTTTTTAATAAATCAGTATCCCCTTTTCTGCCTGCTCCAAATCGGAAATCATCTCCTACAGTAAAACTTACTAAATTTATTGAATCTAAAATTTGAGAAATGAAGTCATCAGGTGACATTGTTCTAAGTTTGCTATTAAATTTTAAAAAACAAGCAAAATCTATTTTACTTTTCTTTAGAAGTTGAAATTTTTCTCTCCATGGGCATATTCTTGGAGGTGGAATTTGATTCTTATCTCTTACTTTAGAGAAATACTCTGCAGCATGGGGCTCAGTAAAAAAAACTATTGTTTTTGCATTATATTTTTGTGCATTATTTTTTATTTTTTCTAAAATTGCCTGATGTCCTAAGTGCAATCCATCAAAATTCCCAATTGTTCCTGATAAAAGAACGTTGGGATGTCTTGATTTAAATAACTTTAAGTTGTGTTGACCTCTTATTAAATACATTTTAATCAAATAAAAATCTGAGTGGCTTATTTAACATTAATCTTGAAATTGAAAAATAAATAACTACAGAAGCAAAGACTTCAATTGATAAATAAAATATCCTTTCAACTTGGGTTAATTTCATAAAATTAATCTCTGAAGTATAAAAATATAAAAAAATTATTAAAAATAAGCTCGAAATAAATAAGTTAAAACTAAATTTATTTATAATGCTCTTTGATTTAATAAACCCATCTCTATACAAAACAATTTCTAGAGTTAATACGCTAATTATAGCTGCTAAAGAACTGCCAATTGCAATGCCNACGTGTCCATAATCTAAAACAAATGCTAAATAATAATTAAATATCACATTCAAAAATAACGATGCTAGAGCAACGTACATTGGTGTTTTGGTATCCTTTCTTGCAAAAAATGCTGGAGTTAAAACTTTCATAAGCATAAAAAAGGGCAATCCAAATGAAAATGCCATCAGGCTATAAGATGAATTAATAACATCTATTGATGAAAAAGCGCCTCTATAAAAAATAGTACTTATCAAATCTTCTGCACAGAAAAACAAACCTATTAAAGATGGTAATCCAATATATAAAACAAATTTTTGGCCCTTTTGTATTCCTGCAATAAATTTATCCTTTTCATCATTAAGATCAAATTTTGATAGCGTTGGCAGTAACACTGTGCCAATTGCAATCGCAAAAATTCCCATTGGAAACTGAATTAATCTGTCAGAAACATATAGCCAAGTTGGACTTCCTGTTTCTAGTAAAGATGCAAAAATTGTATCTATAAGTAAATTAATTTGAATGATTCCGCCAGCTAAAACTGCAGGAATAATTAGTTTAAAAAACTTCTTTATGCCTGGGTTANTAAAATTAAGCCTTGGAATTGGTAATCTGTTTATTCTCCATAAAGGTAAAATTTGAATTAGAAGCTGAACTATACCTGCTAACAACACTCCCCACGCAAGAACATAAATAGGCATTTCGTACTTTGGCGCAATTGCTACTGCAGCAATTATTAAGGATAAATTAAAAAAAACAGGTGTGTAAGCTGGAATTGAGAATCTCTTATGAGTATTTTGAATCCCGCCTGCAAAGGCTACCAGTGAAATTAAAGCTAGATACGGAAACATTATTCTCAAAACATTAATTGCCAAATCTTTTTTTACAGGATCAAAATAAAAACCAGGAGCAAAAATAAAAATAAATATTGGTGCAAAAATTAATACAATTAAAGTAAAAATAAATAAAGTAGTTATGAGAATTCCAGCAAGGGAATTTAAAAACTCAAACGTACTGTCTGAATTATTTTCTTTTTCATAATCACTGTATATTGGTATAAATGCTTGATTGAAAGCTCCTTCGGCAAAAAACCTTCTAAACAAGTTTGGAATCTTTAGGCAGATTACAAAAATATCATGAAATATTGATGCGCCCAGAAGGTTTGTTGTTGAAATATCTCTAATCAAACCAAATATTCTTGAGAGGCCTGTTCCAGAAATAACTTTTCTTAAATTAGTGAATAATCCGCCAGAAGATTCTTTATTTATATTATTGATTTTGTTCAAAATCTAAAGATGCAGAATTTATACAATATCTCAAACCAGTTGGTTGAGGTCCATCATTGAACACATGTCCGAGATGAGCGTCGCATTTAGAACACTTTACTTCAGTTCTAGTCATTCCAAATGAATTATCTTCAAACTCATTAATACAATCACTATCAACAGGAATAAAAAAGCTTGGCCAACCGCAGCCAGCATCAAATTTGGTATCTGATTCAAAGAGACTTTCTCCACAACAGATGCATTTATAGATGCCATCTTCATTAAAGTTCCAGTACTTACCAGTGAATGGCCTTTCAGTTCCAGATTGTCTGGTTACCCTAAATGACTCATCACTAAGGAGTTTTTTCCAGTCATTGTCTGTTTTAGTATGATTCGACATACCTAATTGTAATTAAAAAGAGTGTAATTAGATAGAAAATAGATTATTAGACTTTATGAAGAAGAACCATTAACAGGAAATAATGAATTTGCACTGTTCAAAAAATCATCAACTAATTGTTCTGTTGGTTCATATATTCGTCTTCTCTTATCTTCTAAAGAGGATTTCTCACTAATATATCCCAGTGCAACTGCTTGCTTAAGAACTTGGAGGCGCTTTATTCTGGAAGCATACTTCTTTGGAACAAGTGAAATTGCATATTCCTGAGACATCTCATTATTTTCTAAATGCTCCCACATAAAACTCATTAAAAAATAGAATCTGTAAGTATCAGCTTGAAAAAACTTCAGGGAATCTGGATTATCAGGATTATCAAGGGTCTGGCTTAAGANTGTCCTNATAACGTTNTTAGCATTAGAAATGTAGCTATTTTTTTGTAAAGTATTCAATTTAGTTTTAATTTAATAATTACTTATATAAGTTTATATGCAATCTATATGCCAAAATTTGTATAGATACTATAAAAAGTTTATATATCTAAATTTTATATATATATTAAAAAAGATCGATGTTAAATTTAAGCGACAGATATNGAAATTATTTGTTAAGATTTTGTGAAATTTTTAGATTGTCTTATCTTTACATTTATAGATAATTTTAGTGAGTATTGTTAGGAAAAATTATGCTTTTTAGCCAATTTATGAATGTATTATTTTTTAACGAATATCTATCAAGCATATCAAAATCATAAGCTAATTTTTTTGGATCTTTAAAAAAATCTTTTCTTGTATTAAATTCTCCTTGATCAAGTTTCTTTACAAGTTTTGCAGGATTTCCAGCAAAGACACAATTTTCAGGAACATTCTTAGTTACAACAGCCCCCGCTCCTATAATACTATTTTTTCCAATAGTAACTCCCTTACATATGATTGCACTATCACCGATCCAAACATTATCTTCAAACTTAATTGGTTTAGTCTTGCCTACTGGTTCAGCTCTATCATATATTCCATGCCAATCAGCATCAGAAATATATGCTCCATGAGCAATCATACACGCATCACCTATTTCAATTTTTTCAGCTGATATTATTCTGACTCCAGGAGTTATTAGAGAATATTTTCCAATAGATATTTCACCTTTATGTTCACCAATATTCCAAGCAGTTAGTTGGACTTTTGCATCACTTGCCCCAATTATTGTTGGATAATCATCAATGCTTACGTTATATCCAAATACTTTTATATATCTTGGTTTAAAATATGCTCCACCTTTTCCAAGGTGCTTAAATTGAGGTTTTAAGAAATGCCTTACATATATTTTATTTAACTTAGTGGTATATTTTTTAAGCCAATATGGTCGATTATCTTTTCTAATAATTTTCTCCTAATTTTGATATTTTAATATGATAAAGTACGCAAAAAAAATAATAAAAACTTAATTTAAATATGGCCAAATATTTTTTTGAATTCAAACAATTAATAAGAATAGGTATTCCAATTTTTGGTTCACAACTCTCATATACATTAATGGGTGCAACTGACACTATTATTGCAGGAAGAGCTAGCGCAAATGATCTTGCAGGACTTGCAGTTGGAACTGCTTTTTCTAATACAATATGGTTTTTCTTTACAGGAATAATTTTTGCTGTAACGCCTATTGTTGCTCAATTATATGGAGCAAAAAAGTTTTTAGAAATTGGTCAAAAACTCAGAGAAATTCTATGGGTTGCTGCAGGACTTGGACTTTTTATGGCATTCATATTTTTCAACATGGATACAATTATAAATCTACTACCCATAAAAAGCTCAATTACATCAATAACTATAGATTATTTAAAAGCTGTCTCAATCGGTTGGTTTTTTGTAACTATTTTTACATGTTTAAGATGCTATAGCGAAGGTATGACATATACCAAACCAGTCTTTTATATTGCCTTTGCTGGAATGCTTTTAAATATTCCATTAGATCTAATATTTGTATATGGTTGGTTTGGTGCACCAAAACTTGGTGGTGTTGGATGCGGTATTGCTACAACTATAGTTTCTTTCATAATGATGATATCAATATTTATTTATATAAGTTTTTCAAAGAACTATAAAAAAACTCAACCCTTTTCAGAGTTTTCAAAACCCTCTATAGCAACAACTAAAGAGGTCCTTAAACTTGGTTTACCTATTGGTCTTGGTATTTTTATTGAATTAAGTATGTTCTCTGGAGCTGCAATAATATTAAGTGTATTAGGAGAAATAGTAGTTGCAAGTCATTCTGTTGCGATAAATATTGCAAGCCTATTCTTTATGGTTCCTTTAGCCATTGGATTAGCCTCTTCAACCAGGGTTGGTAATTTGATAGGTGAGAAAAATCCTATTCAAGCAAAAATT
>FUFK010062283.1_pt1 | contig 15577 bp, 12 predicted proteins | sample 1021851 | NCBI WGS metagenome assembly FUFK01 (sample SAMEA51879418, study PRJEB19060) | metagenome | reverse complement strand
ACCATGCGACCAGGATGATGATGGACTGACTAATTCGGAAGAAAATGAAATTGGGACTGATCCTACTAATCCAGATACTGATGATGATGGCATCAACGATGGAGATGAAGTAGATGGCGGAAGTAATCCATTAGATCCATGTGATCCAGATCCAACTGCTGGACCATGTGATCAGGATGATGACGGACTGACTAATGCTGAAGAAGATAACTTAGGAACAGACCCTACGAATCCTGATACCGATGACGACGGAATCATTGATGGTGAAGAAGTAGATGAAGGAAGTGATCCATTGGATCCATGTGATCCAGATCCAACTGCAGGACCATGCGACCAGGATGATGATGGACTGACTAATTCGGAAGAAAATGAAATTGGTACTGATCCTACTAATCCAGATACTGATGATGATGGCATCAACGATGGAGATGAAGTAGATGGCGGAAGTAATCCATTAGATCCATGTGATCCAGATCCAACTGCTGGACCATGTGATCAGGATGATGACGGACTGACTAATGCTGAAGAAGATAACTTAGGAACCGATCCAAACGATCCTGACACAGATGATGATGGAATCAATGATGGTGATGAAGTAGATGGTGGAAGTGATCCATTAGATCCGTGTGATCCAAATTCAGATAACGAAAACTGTGATCAGGAAGAACCAGATGAAGATTCCGATGATGATGGTTTAACCGATTCCGAAGAAGATAATTTGGGAACAGATCCGAATGATCCAGATACTGATGATGATGGCATCAACGATGGAGACGAAGTAGATGGCGGAAGCGATCCTTCAAATCCATGTGATCCCAATTCAGATAACGAAAGCTGTGATCAAGAAGATCCAGATGAAGATTCTGATGAGGATGGTTTAATCGATTCCGAAGAAGATAATTTGGGAACAGATCCAAACGATCCTGACACAGATGATGATGGGTTCAATGATGGTGATGAAGTAGATGGTGGAAGTGATCCATTAGATCCGTGTGATCCAGATGCAGACGGTGAAGGTTGTATGCAAATGACCAATATAAGCGTATTGAAATTCGTAGATGATCAATTCCCTGCTATGACGCAAGAAATCATTTTTACAATACGAATCACGAACAATGGTGCTTTTAAGGCTTCTGATATAGTTATCGATGAACAAATTCAGAGCGGTTTTGAATTTCTTGAAGCTATCGCCACTCATGGTAGTTATAATAGACTTCTAGGAGAATGGAATTTGGATCAATTAGAAGTGAATGAAACTGCGGAGCTAACTCTTAAAGTTAGAGTGAAAAATGATGGAAGCTTTATGAATGTGGCTCGGTTGAAAAGTTTGCAGCAGATGGATGAAAAGTCAGATGACAATATGTCCATGGTAGAGATCGATCCAATGTGCGTGGAGATCTTTAATCAATTCTCACCAAACGGTGATGGAATGAATGATACTTTTAAAATTAACTGTATTGAGAATTATCCTAATAATGTGTTGAAGATTTTCAACAGGCATGGTAACAAGGTTTACGAGAAGCGAGGCTATAGCAATAGCTGGGACGCTACAAGTAACACCGGTTTTAGCATTGGAAGTGATAATAGCGTGCCTAACGGTACCTACTTCTATGTCCTGGAACTGGGAGATGATACGCCAATGCTAAAAGGATGGATACAAATAATCAGATAAAGAATACAGATATGAAATCTCTATATATAAAATCAATATTAATAATAATCTGCCTAATGGTTTTCAACCATAGTCAGGCTCAAACTGAACCGCAATTCAGTAATTACATGTATAACGTGCAACAATTTAATCCGGCAATGGCCAGTGAATTGGAACAGACAGAAATAACTGGTTTTTTTCGGAGTCAATGGACAGGCCTCGAAGGAACACCGGAATCTCAATGGTTATCTTTCGGACTACCGCTTGCAAATGATAAGATGGGTTTAGGTCTTAATCTTGTTAATGACAAGATTGGTCCAGCATCCTACAAGTCTTTTTCTTTTGTTTATGCATATAAAATTATGTTGAATGAAAGGATTTCTCTGTCGCTTGGAGTTAATGCCGGAGGATCTCTTCTTGATATAGACTTTACTAAGGGGAATTTTGAAAATCCAGGTGAAGTCTCGCAGAACAACTTTAGCAATGAATTTTATGCTCGTGTAGGTGCGGGAGGAATTATTTCTGCGGAAGACTGGTTTCTTGGCTTTTCTGTGCCAAACTTTTTTGGAGAGGACTTCTACGATGATGACGTTCGAAATGTCGTAGCAGATAAGATACAGTATAATCTTTTTGCCGGCTATAATTATGATCTAAACAGGACGGTGACCTTGAGACCATCTGTACTTGCTAATATCGTGGAAGGAAATCCGGTTACGTTAACGGCAAATGCGAACGTTTTGCTTTATGATCGATTAAGTATTGGTCTTGGATACAGGTATGATGAAGCGATGACCGGGATGCTGGGTTTTCAAATATTTGATAACCTTTTTGCTGGCTATTCTTATGATTATGCAACCAATGATTTTGGAGAATATCACAACGGTTCACATGAAATCGTATTAAAATTTAAGTTCAACAAATCTGGATATCAATCCAGTCAAGCATTGAACTCTTATTAATATTAAAGTTTACAGTAGGGATATAGCCGTCCAGTATTCTACACATATGGGCGGCTATTTATTTTTTGTTTAGAAATGATCTATGCGACCTGGTGATTTACATTAGTTTTTTTATTCGCCTTATGACTACTTCCAAAGTTATATAATAAATTATTCAGCTCCTTTCAGGTATAAATAAAAAAGGATAAGAATTTCTTCTTACCCTTTTCATCTAACCAATAATCAACCTATTCAAACAAAATTTAAATTCATCTTAGCGCGAAATAGCTTTTGAAATTCATCAAGATATAACTGAGCAATTTTCTCCATAGGCAAACTACATGAAGCCTTATAGTTCATTTCGCCAATAGTTCTTCTATATGAATCGTTAACTATAATGCATTTTAAGGAATTTGCGAGTGAATCTACATCGCCAGGTTCATATACATCCACGGCAAATCCTTGTTTTTTTATGTTTAGAGCAAGATCTTTGAAGTTTGGGATCACGACAGCTTTTCCATAAACAGCAGCCTTAAGTAGCATTCCTGAGCTCACTCTTTCGGAAGTATAAGGCAAGACGACCAACGTACTTTCTTTGAAATTCTTTGCAACATTTTCCTCATCTACAAATCCCGTAAACGTAAGATTTTTAATATGATCATATTGTTTCATTATTCCAGCTAGATAACCTGGAGTAGTAGGATGATCTGTTCCGGCAATTACTATTTCAAGTTCCTGATTGGTACTTGCTCTTAATTTTATAATTGCTTCAATAAAGGCTTCCACTTTCTTATGTTTTCCAAATTTCCCAAATGTAAGAATCTTCTTAGGTCCATTTGGTAAGTCAAAATTTGGTTCAGGGATTGCTTTAAATGATTCTTGAGGAATTTGGATTAAATTTTGAGCATTATATTTTTCTCTTATAATATTCATATACTTTTCTGAAGTAAGAGCGATAGTATCTGCTTGCAGTAAAACTTTAGTTAGTCCGGTTCTCATCAAGGAATCGATGTTATAGAGAAATCTTTCATGCAATAAATTATCATTAATGGAAGCCGTATCCTCAAGATCTTTATGAAGGATTACGATCGTTGGGATTCCTTTTAATCTAAAAACTAAGGCTAATAAAAAACCTAAGACGACGGAAAGTTTTTTGTATCCAGTTTTATTGAATTGAAAATTAAAAAGAATTGCATCAGGCTGATGTTTAACAATATTTCTATAAATGTTGAATATATTGTTAGAACTATTGGAATTCCTGGATTGTTCAATACTTATCTTACATTTTCCAATTTTATTGTCCAGCTGTATAGGGTCACGCTGGTCTGAGATCAATACCAGTTCATCAACTTCGGCTTTTTGAGCCAATTGTTTAGCAAGCCGTAAACCATATTTATTCAAGGTAGCTATGCTGTAAGGGTGAGCACTAATGAAAGCAAGTTTCAAAGTATTTGTTCTAGTATTTTTCTCTGTGAAGATCTCATTATTATATTATTAGCAGGAATATTTTCGATAGGTAGAAGATTGGTTTCGATGAATTGTTAATTACGTCTGGTAAAATAACTACAACTTTAGTTATTCTGAAGCCAAATTGAGAAGGTCTTGTTACCTGAAGGTGAATATATTGTGTTCAAGACAAGAAGTGATGAAATTATTTTCGAAAACAATATTTAATAATGACTTTGCAGGTCATAATACCAGTGTACCCAATTCAGATATTCTCAACTACAGAATTTGTGCATTTGCATTTCAAAAAATTTTGATTAAGGTTTATGCGTTTTAAAGAGATTTCTATTGGCTCAGTAATACTGGTACATTAAAAATGTTAATACCTTCATCTAGGGAATAGAGATGTATGTTTTTTACAAACACTATTCAATCATATAAAATAGCGTGAGCTACTTTATTTACGATCCCATTTAAAGTTCTTTTTTCGAAAGTATAGTGAAGTTTTTAAAATGTTTTTTTGCACTTGAATCGAAATAATTGAAGTCAAATAAATTACATCCTGAGTTAAGAAATGCATTTTGAAGCTTGAAATTGTTTGCTCCAACAAAACGCAAGAACTTTCCTTCTTTTGATGCTTGATTCAATAGATTACAGAAAGCATAAACACCTGCAACATCCATACTTTCAAGTCTGGACAAGTTGATAATTACTTGAGGTTTTAACCTCAACATAACTTCGAAGTACATTTCGACTTGTTGAGCATTGTAGGTTGTAACATCACCTTGTAGTTCAAAAACTCCTTCGATCTCATAAATATTTAGGGTCATAATGTTAATTTAAAGTATATGAGCTTTAAGATCGTTTTTAAGGCTAGGAAAGTATGATACTATTCGATGAATGACATCGTACTGTAGATGAATATACCGGATTTAGAGGGGATTCATTTCGTCGATAAGATCAGTTTAATGGACGAGTAGTAATTCTTAATTCTTTTCTTAGATGTAGTTTACAGCTGTAACTGAGTAGCTTGCCAAATCTAAATTAACTTTAATAATGGAATGAATACCTACCTATTAATAAATACTAATAGCTCGAACTCCAATCCCTTATCTTTTCAAAAATATATCTTCTACAGTTTTGTAATTGATCACTACCTGCGAACACCTTTTTAGAATGGGACACTATCAGTTTTGCCGCAATTATTTTTCAAATAAATAATTTACACAGAATACGAAACATACATTTTCACCCTTCATTATAGTAAAACTAATAATAGAGAGAAGCAGTATTATAAAGAAAAATATTGATGCGCCAGAAAAAGAGAAGAACTTCTAAGAATTACATCAAGGTACTGGGGGCAAAGAAGAACAAACTGAAGAATATAGATGTCGAAATCCCATTAGAAGTTTATACTGCGATCACCGGAGTTTCGGAAAGTAGAAAAAATATATTGGTCAAAAAGATATTTTACCAGCCAGTCAGAAAGAATTAAGAGGCTACGGAGATCCTGTTAATAGTATTTTTTTATTTGGATGTATAGCATAAATATGATATTAATTCAAAACACTTTGATATTTTAAAAAATTCGTAAGCACACGTCTATGGTTAAATTTACTATAGACTAGATAAATAATAAGCCGGAGACCACTCCCCGGCTTATTCACCTAACCACCTAAATACTTAGTAAGTAACCAACAAACTAAGTGTAAATCTTTCCTGATATTTTACTAGATTTGGGCAATATTACTAGCTACAATTACTAAATTTCCCGTAAAAAAATGATCTTTTGCAAACCATAGCACTCTACATTGTAGTAATGCAATTTAAAAACTGAAAACCTTGTTCATATGATGAAACATTTGAAAGGTCATAGTATTTTTACATACTAAATTTCCATCTCCTTTTGAAATTACAGTATTCTTATGAATGGGTGTTGTTTTTCCATTTCCTTTTAAGTGGATCTTTTTCCAGGTCTTTAGTGTTATTAAAAAACTACACTATATTCCACACCCCTTTTTTATTATTTATCGTGAAGCCGGAGTCGCACTCCTTGGTCTTCACGATAAGACAAAGCCGGCTATCTTCATAAAACTTTCGTTTCACAAAGAAAGTAGGGTACATGCCGACCATCTTATCGCTTTTCCATCTCTGGACGGCGTTAATTTTTTCTGTAACTTGAAAAGCTACTCTACTCAACGGTTTATTTAGGGTTTCAGTTAGAAGCCTGCTTTTCTTTGTTGCTATATCTTTTTTAGTTTCTGGGATTGAAGACTGAAAATGAATACCATATAATACCTGTTTGAGTAACAATTTGCAATGGGTATTTAAGTGAGAATTGTTGCTTATCACATATGAAGAGGGCACAATTTGATTAAAAATTCCTTCAGTTGGAAAAAAGCTTTCCATGTCCCCTATAATTTTATGCCTTGTCGCAAAGTGATAATGCCGATAATCAACTGCTATACTGGTTTTCACCTCATCTATAATTCTAACATTAACAGGTTCAGAGTTATGTGCCTTATGGGCTATCATTTTAACGCCGATTAGCTCAAAGTTTGGAGTCGTATCCTCAATTTGGTAAACAATAAACATGATAACATTACGGTTATAGCTATAATGAATCAAATGATCAAATTCAATTTCACCAACCGCCGCAACCTCTGCCAGTTCGAAATTTTTATCATAACCGGCAGAGATGCACTGCGGATTGTAGTCTGGAAAAAGATAACTTTCCGGTAGGGCGGGCTCGGTCCTCAGCATATTTGCATAAGTCATGAAATCGTCAACCAGTTCCAGATGATCTGCTACTTCTGGCTCATTGTAATTACCAAGATAGGTAAACTCCTGAGCCGGAAGATGTTGTAATAAAATGAGATAAAAAAATTGTAGTAGTTTTCCCATAACTTTGACTAAAATTAAAGTTTGAATCTGCTTTTCATGGAATTATTCGTTGGTTGTAGGTGACCAGACGATAAAAAAGTATTTAGTGTCGGTGAATGGTTAGATAAATTGAACACCGTAGCGTTCTATAACCTCGTTCCTGATATGTTTATGCCGTTGTTCCTTTTCCTTCGGAACAATAAGTAGCACTTCATCGTTTTCTAGGATCATGTAGTCCTGCAATCCATCGACTAAAACCATCTTATTACCTTCAGTTCTAATAATTTTACCTGAGGCTTCAACGGGTATGAATTTCGTGTTTACCACCGTCTTAGATTTGCCATAACCGCGAAATTCGTTCTCTGAAGAACCCCATGCTCCAAGATCGTTCCAGGAGAAAGATGAGGGAATAACCATCACTTCTTCTGAATGTTCAATGATTGCGTATTCGACACTGATATTTTCAGCGTATTGATAATGACTTCTCAGAAAATTTGTCTCGTGTGGTTTGTTATAAAAGCCCTCACCAACTTTGAATAATCTGAACATATCCGGAAGTAGTATCTCAAATTTGTTCAGGATGGTTTGTGCTTTCCAAACGAATATCCCACTATTCCATAGATAATTTCCCTGGTTCATAAAATTCTGGGCAGTTTGGAAATCTGGTTTTTCTGTAAATCTTTGAACGTGGTATATCTGCTCATTTCCCTTATCATCATATTGTATGTAGCCATACCTGGTATTAGGAAAGTGGGGCTTGATACCAAAAGTTATCAGTCTTTTTCCTTTTTCAGCTTCTTCAAAAGCCATGCACATGTCCTGTTCAAACAAACTTTCTTCCTGGATCCAGTGATCACATGGAGCCACCAACATCCTGGCCTCGGGATCACGATGATGTATCTTCATAGCTGCAAGTAAGATAGCTGGAGCAGTGTTTCTCATAATTGGTTCAAGTACTACCTGCGAACCTGAAATTTCCGGCAACTGCTCCATTACGATTTCCTTGTAAATTGTATTAGTAAGTACAAGAATATTTTCAGCCGGAATAAAACTCTTCAAACGATCAAAAGTGTTTTGAATAAGCGTTTTACCACTTCCAAGAATATCCTGAAATTGTTTAGGACAGCATTGTTTGGATGCGGGCCAGGATTGATTTCCAACCCCACCAGCCATGATTACTGCGTAGTTATGATTTTTCATCGCTTTACTATTTTGACGTTTAGGTACTTTTTTGATGTAAAGATACCGGCACAATGCGAGGTGTGTGGGAATATTCGTCTAAGCAGAATCTAAGAGCGACGAACAGGAATTATATGGAGTTAAGTTGCTAAAGCAGGTTCAATCTTTTTATAAGTTCCGGGCGATTGCTACGGCTAACCGGTACAACATCTTTTTCTATTAGAACGCTATTATCTTCAATATCAATAATGTGCTTGGTATTAATCACAAAAGATCTGTGCACTTTCAGGAAGAGATCTTCAGGCAACTTGTTTTCGATCTTTTTCAGGGTAGAATGAACAGTGTAGTTCTTTTCGAATGTTTTAATTTGTATATAATCACCTTTGGCTTCCACCAGGTATATACTTGGAATATCGATTTTGATTAGCCTACGGTCAATATTCACATACAGATCATTGTCAGTTTTGTTAACATCTGAATTAATTTCTGTTGGCTCTGGAATAGACTGTCTGGCAGGTTTAGCATTTTTAGCTTTTTGAACAGCCTTCTTAAAACGTTCCGGAGTTATTGGTTTCACCATATAATCTACAATACAGTCATATTCAAAAGCTTCTATTGCAAAGCTCCTGTCTGAAGTGGTAAGAATTACATTTGGAGGATTTATCAAAGTTTGAATAAAGTCGAATCCAGTAAAGTCTGGCATATGGATATCCAGAAATATAAGATCTACCGGATTTTGGTTTAAATATTTGATCGCCTGCATAGCATTGGAGAACTCACCAACAAGGTTGAGTTCCTTATGAGTATCTATAAGCTGACTTATGATCATTCTGGCCGTAGCCTCATCGTCAATAACTAAACATTTCATGAACAATTAATTTAAAACTTTTCAATGTAATCGCCCATGGTCTGAAGGATCTCTGTAAAACTATTATGCTTTTTAGGATCATTCTTACGGAGTTCTTCTTCATAGATTTCCGCAAAGCGATAACCTTCTTCAAGGCCTAAAATACTAATTTTGTGCTTAAGTTTATGAACATTGGAGGCAGCATCTAGAAAATTACTCTGCTTTATATTTTCTTGGTAAACCGCTTCTTCCTCCGGGAATTCTTTTTTGACAATATCTAAGAGTTTGTTTTCGAACTCTTTATCTCCGCCAGATAGCCTATACAGGTAGTTTAAATTTGGGTTTTCTTTCATTTTGGTAAAGTAAAATAAAAATTGATTCCTACGTATTCATGACTCCCCAACTAATCTAACCTCTATAGAAATCTACCATCTTTATGATAATATAGAACCTGATTCTGTTAGAGTTCTTGTTGGTGTGGATCTTTTCAATGATCTTATAATAATGCCTTACAGTAGCTCCTGTGCCAGATTCTTTAAATATTTCATTTCCAAAGTTATTGGCAACAATGTTCTCTATCTTGTCTCTTATTCAACACTTTTTACCATATTGTAAATAATATTTTCGAATAGTTACGGAATTCTAAATTTATCTACTTCAACAGGCGGAAGCTCTTCTGAAATTTCCACTTTGTTACCATCGGAAATAACCAACAGTTCTACAATCTCATGAACTAGATATCTGGTACGGGCCATGATCTGCCATTTCAATAATAGAATATTTAGGAATTCCTTCAATCATGACATTCAATTCTTTTCAGCTTCAAAATTATATTTAAAATTTTTGAAATTATTAATATTTCTAATGAAAATGTTCTGAAAGCTCATTGTTCTGGAATTTTCAGTTCTCTTTATTAAATTCTTTAGAGTTTAAGGCCTGGATCGCAGAAGTGATATAGAATTTTGATACATTACAACTTTACGCAGTTTCTGTTCGGCATTATCAAGTCCATCTCAGATAACGCGAGATCCACACTGTTGCATGTTCAACTGTTCTTCACTATTGCTATAAGATTCATTGAAAAGGTTGAAAAAATTTTTTAAATTCAATTCTTCCAAAGCTTTTGCAATCACTTTGATCACTTCATCGATCTCTTCTTCTGCTCATTGACTTAGGACGAGTCGGCGGCCAATACAACTTACCAGAAGTGCTAGTTCAGGTCATTTCTTTCCATTCTGAATCCTGAGTACCTTTTTAAAATGCGTTGCAGAAGCTATTATCTTGAACCCAAAGTGATATCTCACGCCAGGGACTAATGAATTGTTTTCCCAGTTAATATTTAGAATTGTACGTATCAACGGATGTTTGTGGACTTTTTTTTAAGTAAAGAGTGTAGAAGAGCTAAGACTGCGGTAGCTCGACAGATTTTGTTCCCAGATATTTTGAGTACAGATTTAGTGCTGGTTATCCATCGAGTTAAAACAATACAAAATTTTCAGATTCAGTGATCATACTTTCAGGACCAAATAGGATCTATCAACCAATTTCCGAAGGAAATTTTAAGATCATCGCCGTAGAAATCAATGCTCACAACTTTTCCTTCTTCAGCAACATTTACAAACAACAAGTGGGTTTTCAGTACCTTGGCTAACGCCACCTCTTCAGCAAGATATACAGTGTAAATTTCCTGATGAAATTACAAAATTATATTCGTGTCTTGATAATCCATTTTCCTGAACAATTCTTTGCTCATTCTAATTCCATCTATATTAACGAATAATTGCTGAGTTGATATCGAATGAGATTTTTCAAGAGTGATCAGAATGACTACAGCTCCATTTTCGCTTATACCTGAGATTTTTTAATGCTGAAATGGAATGTAGTGCCAACATGAGGTGTGCTTTCCAGCCATATTTTTCCGTGATAGAGATCAATGATCTTTCTAACAATACTCAGTCCTATTCCGTTAGATTTTTTACGGTCTGATGCCGTATTAAAGATCTGGAAAATTCGGTCATGCTGGTCTACTGGAATTCCAATACCATTATCTTTAACGGAGAATATATAATCCTGTGCTTTTTCTTCAACGTCTACTTCAATGGTTCCCTGTTCCTTTTCAATATAATTTACAGCGTTCGACAAGATATTTTGAAATAATTGTTGAATTCTGGTGGTGTCAGCCTGGATCACTGGTAATTTATTTTTGATCCTAATCTCTATATGATCAGGAATATAGATCATGGCTATGATATCTTCCACCAGTGACTGAACATCAACTTTTTCACTGCTTGCCGAGCTGCGATCTATGCTGGAGTACTTGAGAATGTTCTCAATAAGATGATCCATCTTTTCCACCTTATTTTGCATAAGATCGATATTAATAAGGCTGTCATCACTCAACTGATTCTTAAAATCTTCCCTGGTCCAGCTCAATAGTGCCGAAATATTACGAAGAGGAGATTTTAGATCATGGGAAACGATATGTGCGTAATCACTCAACTCCTGATTTTGAACTTCAAGATCTTCCAGAAGTTCAACCTGTTTGTTTTCGAGATTTTTCCGATCTGTAATATCAAGATGAATAAAGATAGAACCTATATTTTCGCCCTTCATGTTCAGGTTTGGAGTTCCACTTACTAACAAGGTTCTTAATTCTCCGTTCTTATTAATAACGTCCAATTCATGATTCCTGATTTGATCTGTGTTTTCTTTTCCAATTTCATTCTCAAAAATTTCTCTTGATCTTTTCGTTAATAGTAGTTCACCTGGATGTTTGCCAATTAGTTCAGCCTTAGAATATCCACTAATCTCTTCAAAGCTTTGATTGGCCATTAAAATTCTTAAATCGGCATCTACTTCCAGTAAACCTAAATTCATATTAGCTATGATGCTACTATATTTATTTTTCTGGGCTTGTAAAAATTCTTTGTAGCGTTTTCTAATAGTGATATCATCATAGCTCCACAGATGACCCTTGTAAACTCCATCACTAAAAATAGGGATATAACTACGCTCAAGGAATCTGCCATCTGCCATTTCAATCTCTTCTCCAATGACTGTGGTACGATTTTTAATAAGATTTTCGACCTTACTAACGAACTGTTCCGGTTCAGAAAAAAGACCTTTAGATTGTTCCGCAGCACTGGAGCAGTCGGTACCTGTTAAAGCCTCTGGGGGAGCAGGGATCTCGAAGAGATCACAGAATCTCTGGTTCGTAAGGCTAACTGTTCTATTTTCATCTTCCAGCAATACCGCACTCTGCATGTTCTTAATAAGAGTGGACATTCTGTTTTCTGACTGTTTAAGTTTATTACTTGCTTCTTTTCGCTCTGTGATGTCTTCAACAGTGGCTACTAGATATTCAGTAACACCGTTGTCGTCGGGAACGGCAGTAACACTGGTGTTAGCCCAAAGTAGAGTTCCATCTTTTCTGAAATACCGCTTTTCCATCTGGTAGGTTTCTATGTCTCCTGCAAAAAGCTTCTCCCTCAATTTCATTGTTTCTTTGCGATGGTCAGGATGTGTGATCTTGTTCACATCAACCTTTTCAAATTCTTCAGGCGTGTAGCCAAACATCTTGGTCATGGCGTTGTTTACCATAAGAAGACCACCATCCATCGATCTTGCGAGGGACACACCAATAGGTGAATTTCCGAAGATAATATCAAGCTGTCTTTTCTGGTACTGCAATTGCCGCTTCATCGCGGTTTCCTGCGTAATATCCCGCGCAATACCCTGGGCAGCGATCGGTTCACCTTTAATGTTATAAATGATACTGGCATTTATCTGAACGATCTTTTCCTCACCATTCCTGGTAATAATCACCGCGCGATAATTGTTAAACTTTCCGTGGATGGTAAGCTCCTTAAAAGCTTCAAAAGTATATTCCTTGTACTTGTCCTTTACAAGTTGGTTTAAATTAACAGATTCTTCTTCTGGGTCGAAACCAAGCAAATCCTTGGCTGCCTGGTTCATACTAATTACATCACCAGATAGTTCCATGACAATGAAAGCATCAATCAATGTTTCAAATACGCCTTCAAGTTCAGAAGTTTTTCTATCAAGGGTTTCCTCAAGCCGCGAATTAGTTTGGCGTAATTCTTCAGAGACATTATATAGCTCCAGAGATTTTTGTTCCAATATTGCTTCAGCCGCCTTTCGGGCAGCTTTCTCACGCATAAGTGCACGCTCTAAAATTTCAACGTTCTTAGTTAACTGCATGTGGCTCTTTGTAAATTCTAAACCTCACCTGTGTTCCATCGTCCTGAACTTCTTCCAGTTCTATCCTTGAATTTTCAAGAAAATGGTCAAAGGTTTGTATCATGAGCGCTTTTGCAAACATGTACATAGACCTGTCTGAATAATACATCATCTCAAGAAAATTGTCGTCTTGCTGAATAACACGAAAGGTAGGTAGCTCAGCTCCTGGATATAATTTTCTAACTTCTACATGGATGTGATTTTCGATGGAAGCTAGCATTTCCAGTGGTCCATCATATAGGCTGAAAATATTTGCATGATTCTTTTCAAGAACTGCAAAAAATGTTTTTCCGTATGCATACAGAAGATCATTTGCACTCAAACCTGTTTTTTCTGAAAGTTTTACAATGAGCCTCTGCATTTCTATGAAGTCATAGGTTCCAACCGCAGTATATACACCTCCTGAACTCAAATCAGATTCATTGATGATCTGATCCAGAACTTCCAGACCAAACTCTTGTTCGACCATCTCCAGAAACTCAGTAAAAACAATTCCTTTCATATTATACTTTAATCAGTTCGTTAATGCTCCAGTAATCCAGTACACTTTTTAGTTTATAGACATAATCATCATATTTGAGAGGTTTTATGATATAACCAGCGATACCAATATTAAAACAATCTAATAAATCTTTCCGATTACTTGATGTTGTAAGGATAATAGTAGGAATATACTTTAGCGTTTCATCCTGTTTTAAAATACTAAGAAATTCGATACCATTCATTTTAGGCATATTTAAATCCAATAATATTATTTCTGGTAAACGATCCTTATGTTGCAAAAATTCTAATGCCTCTTCACCATCTCTTGCATTCTGAACCATATGCTTTAATTCTACTGAATTTAGCGTACGATTTAGTTTCATTACCTCAATTTCATCATCTTCGATAAAAAGGATATTTAACTTACGTTTCATAGGAATAGGATTAGTCAATCAAAGATGCTATAACAATCGATTTTAAAGCTATTAATTCGATTAAGCAAGCATTACATTCGGTCAGTTACAACTTAGTGTAGATAAATAGACTTAGGACAAAAGTAGGTTGGTTTATAAGCTTACATTTCTAAATTTTTTAATTGGTTGACCGTACCCAAGCTTATTTTAATAATCTATTCTATAATGATCAACCTTCTAGAAAGTAACAGATTCTAAATTTGAAATATACGTTTTCAGTTTTAGGATTCTTGCGTACTTAGTTAAAACGAGCATAATATCGAAAGATGTTTCTTACTCATTTTTCAAAATTGTATATTATATCAACCGAAATGTATTATTTTTTACTGTTTAACGACCTATTACGTATATTTCCACCTAAATCNNGAGCATGCGAAAAGTTCTGGTCATTCAGGANGATATNATNATTTTAAAGATTCTGGAAAGGCTTGTAACCNTAAACCANTTTGATTGNAAAGCCATAAGNTCGCTNGANGCNCTTACGATNGAGGATCAACAAAGTGATTTTGAATTTATTATCACAGANATNCTTTTTGAAGGAATTGCACCNNTNGAATTNGTAGCCCAGGTNCAGGAANTTATTCCGCATAAGAANTTATTNGTGGTTACGAACATGGGACAGGATAANATAAAGAAGGAGATCTTCGCATTGAAAGATATTACTGGCTTTTACGCAGTGCCNATAGATCTGGACGAAATCGAATCAACAATTCAGGCNTATTCATGACCGAAGCGGGAGTATTACTTTTTATTAAATGCGTGCTGGCGATCCTGTTTATTTACTGGATTTCCATAGCGGTCACCATGATCTATAGAAAGAATCGTATGCGTGCCCTNNAGCGTATTGAATATACTTTCGCNGATATTGTAAGCCGTTATCTCTATAATAACGAAGATGATCCCTTGCTNATTNGTGAGATCAATGATCGCTTAAAAGCCGTTGGTATCCGTAAAGGAAACAGAAATAACGTGCAGTATCTTATTCGATTGATGATACGTACTCAGCGAACTATTCTTGGGGAGAATTACTTCAAGCTTAAGAAGCTATATGGGCAGATCCCNCCGTACAATGCTTCATTCACCAAAATCTCCAAGTGGGGGTGGTANTCCAAAGCTCGTGGAATTAGGGAAATTTATGAGATGAATCAGTCTCAGCATATGAATGAGGTCTTTAAGTTTCAGAATCATAAGAACGTATTCGTGCGAAGAGAAGCACAGATCGCTATGGTTGTTTTTATGGGATGGGAATCGCTCAGGTTTCTTCCATACCTTAAACGAAATATCACCTTGTGGCAACAAATTAANATCGTTGAAAAGCTCTATGATCTGTATCCAAAACCAGAAATGAAATGGTTAAAAAGGGCCTATAAGACCGATAAGCTTTTTGGTAAGAAACTGGTCATGAGAATTATTAGAA
>FUFK010049289.1_pt1 | contig 15580 bp, 26 predicted proteins | sample 1021851 | NCBI WGS metagenome assembly FUFK01 (sample SAMEA51879418, study PRJEB19060) | metagenome | reverse complement strand
CAATGTGTTCTGTACTGTTGCACCATGTATGGCACATAGTAATGCTCCACCAAGTATACCTGCTACACCCATCATATGAAATGGATTAAGAGTTATATTGTGGAAACCCTGTATGAATAAGATATAACGAAAGATTGCTGCGACACCGAATGAAGGTGCGAAGAACCAACTGTGCTGCCCTAGTGGGTAGATTAAAAAGATGCTAGTGAAGACTGCGATAACTGCAGAGAATGCGAGTGCGTTGTAAGGTCTAATGCCTACAAGTCCTGCGATCTCAAACTGACGTAACATGAAACCTATGAGTCCGAACACACCATGTAGTGCTACGAAATTCCATAGACCTCCTAGTTGTAACCAACGAACGAATGAACCTTGTGCCTCTGGTCCCCAAAGGAACAATAGACTATGACCCATTGCGTCACCAGGTGTAGATACTGCTGCTGTTAGGAAGTTACATCCCTCAAGATATGAGGATGCAACACCATGTGTATACCAACTTGTAACGAAAGTAGTTCCTAAGAACCAACCACCGATTGATAGGTATGCACAAGGCAGAAGTAAAAGACCAGACCAACCTATGAATACAAATCGGTCTCTCTTTAACCAGTCATCAAGAACATCAAACCAACCTCTTTGAGGTGCTTGTAAGGTAGATGCTACCATTAATTTCTCCTATGAAAAAGGCACCCGAAGGTGCCCAGTTTAGTTTTGGGTTATATTATTAACCGATTGTAGGTGCTGTTAAAGCAACCTGTGTAGACTCAGCAGATGCTAGGTCTAGTGGGAAGTTGTGTGCATTTCTTTCATGCATAACTTCCATACCTAAGTTTGCTCTGTTAAGTACATCGCCCCATGTTGGTACAATCTTACCATTAGCGTCTACTACAGACTGGTTGAAGTTGAAACCGTTTAGGTTGAATGCCATTGTGCATATACCCATGGATGTTAACCATACGCATACAACAGGGAAAACTGCTAGGAAGAAGTGAAGACTTCTTGAGTTGTTGAATGAAGCATACTGGAAGATAAGACGACCAAAGTAACCATGTGCTGCTACTATGTTGTATGTTTCTTCTTCTTGTCCGAACTTGTAACCGTAGTTCTGAGACTCCTGCTCTGTAGTTTCTCTGATTAGAGATGATGTAACTAAAGAACCGTGCATTGCACTAAAGAGTGATCCCCCAAACATACCTGCTACTCCTGCCATATGGAAAGGATGCATTAGGATGTTATGCTCTGCTTGGAACACGAACATAAAGTTGAAAGTACCTGAGATACCGAGTGGCATACCATCAGAGAAAGAACCCTGACCGAATGGATACACTAGAAATACAGCGAATGCTGCAGATACTGGTGCTGAATATGCTACACAGATCCATGGACGCATACCTAAGCGGTATGATAGTTCCCACTGTCTACCCATGTAGGCAGAGATTCCAATAAGGAAGTGGAAAATAACGAGTTGATAAGGACCACCATTGTACAACCACTCGTCTACGGTTGCTGCTTCCCAGATTGGGTAGAAGTGTAATCCTATAGCATTTGATGAAGGAACAACTGCACCTGAGATGATGTTGTTACCATACATGAAAGAACCTGCTACTGGTTCTCTGATTCCGTCGATATCGACTGGAGGTGCTGCAATAAATGCAACGATGAAACATGCTGCTGCTGTGAGTAAGCATGGAATCATGAGTACACCAAACCAACCAACGTAAATTCTGTTGTTTGTGCTTGTGACCCATTCGCAAAACTCAGGCCATCCTGCTAGGAGTCCACCTGATCTGCGTTGTGTTGAAAGAGTTGTCATTAGTAAGACGTTAAGTAGGGCATCAGGGAAGATGCGAAACTTATTTCCAGTAATCCCTCACTACTGGATATGAAAGACGAAGTATTATACTGCCTATAGGTCTTGGTTTGAGAGCAGTTGTGCGAAGGGTTACGATTCTTTCGGGTCCTTGGCATTCGGGTTTCCACCCATTGAATGTATTTATATTAACACATATGTAAAGATATGTAAAGAAAAAAAGTTAAGTATTTATACTCAACTTTATGTAAAAGGTATATGCGGTCTGTTAAATTTAATACCAAACTTCTTCAATAACCTGTCGATAGCAAAGTCTCCTCCACCTAATAAGAGGATGCAGAGTGCTCCTCCCATGTATAGTATTAGAAGTTCTAGTAAGTATATGTTGAATCCTGCTGTGACAATGGCATGGTATATTGCTACACCTATTGTGCCTACGATTGAGAGTGATGCTAGACGTGTGAATAGTCCTGCTATCAATAACCAACTACCATAGATCTCAGAATATGCTGCTATGTAAGATGCCAGTATTGGAAAAGGTATTCCAATAGGTCTTACAAATGCATCTGCAAAGTTTTCTATATCTGCTGTCTTCTCATAACCATGATGTATGAGCATGGTGCCTATTGATAATCTCAATATCAGTAGACCTACATTCCTTGCCAAAAAGTATCTCCTACAGGTTGCATGTTTCTTGATAAGAAGTATAAACCTAAGTTACATACGAACCAGTTTATATTGACTATCCATGTTTGTCTCCATAGATACTTCCTATTGGTTTGAACAATGAACATGTTTCTTTCATTCATTGTTGTCTCAGGGGAGAGTGGTCTAACTTTAAGAACCTGTTCTAGACCTAGTGCAACTACGAAACCGATTGCATAGATGTAGAAAGCAAAGTTAAGAAAACTAGATGCTGTTAGTAATAATGGGATCATCCTACGTTTTGTAATTTTTGTACTACTGTTTGTTTTTGTATAGGTGCTACGTCATGTAGTCCTTCTACACTGTACCATGGTGCGTTCTCCCAGTCAAATCCTTCACCAAAGGTATTGTCTGCATTGGCAACATACCAATGACATGCTGCGTCTGGTACATCCACTGCACACTTCTCCCAGTCATCAGACCATTGAGGCACTTGAACCCAGATAGTAGGTTCTGTCTCATATGCGTGTGCTAGTACAGGGAATGCTAGTGATAATGATATCACAGAAATGAATGCCCAGAATATTGTTGGAATATACTTGACCGTCATNGGTCTCTTGTATACTTCCATAACGTCGTGGTANGACATTACACCCAACCTGCGTTACCTGCAGCAACTCCTATTGCTACNAAAAATGCGAACTCTGCGAGACCCATCCATGCNGGTGGGATTTTTAAAAANTTGTTGGTCATTTGNGCTTGTGCTCNTCAGCGTTATAGTTTAAGAAAATACGAACGGTAGTCCGTTGATTGCAGTGTAACCTAATACACATGCGAAAGTGATTTGATAGATCATCATGCTCCTTGATAGACTCCTACAGGTGACATTACACCGCCACCTTCATCATCATCGTCATCATCATCTGCTGCCCTTAGAAATAATTCCATTCCCACCAAGACACCGAAGGGATACAAGCACCATAGTAATGCTTGACCATACGAAATGTCATTGGTGAGTGGAATAATATCAGACATTAAAAGAAACCTGGTATAATCCAACCAGTGAATCCATAGTTCACTACTGCAGCGAATAGACCCATCATTGCTAGACGTCCATTCATCTGTTCTGCGGTCTTCCAGTAGTTCATTACACGAAACCTGGAATGAGTTGACCTGTTGTTAGGTATGCTCCGATACCTGCAATGATACCTAGCATTGCTAGTCTACCATTGATCTTTTCAGCAACAACCTTTTCCTTTTCGATTGGTTTAGGTGTTGTCATTAGAAAATACCTGGAATGATATTGCCTGTTGTAGCATATGCGCCTACTGCTGCTACGAAACCGAGCATTGCTGCCCATCCATTAAATCTTTCTGCTTCTGGTGTCATGATTGTGTCCTGTGAGTTGGGTAAAGGTTTGTCTTTAGAATCCTGCGAGTCCAAAGAAAAAGAAGTTTCCTGTAAAAACATATGAGGTTACACCTGCAACCAATCCGAGCATTGCCCATCTTCCATTAATTTTTTCAGCATTCTTTGCCCATGAGTCATAGGAGATGCTCTCATCAATGTAAGGACGAGTCTCGTTAGGGAAAGCATTTTGTCTTCCGCCTGATTCAGTTGTAACAGTCATTGTAGTTTTGTTAAGAAACGTAACAATATTATATAGGAAAGATTAAGTTTTGTCAACATCTAAAACTACGTTTCCTGATACCGATATCCTAACATCTTCTGTCTCTTTAGGGTAAACCGTATGTACTAACGTGCCTGGAAAAATCAACGCATGCCTTTGACTGTCTGCGTTTATGAAAACTGCTTGCCCTTGATTGTTGTCAATAAAGTAGAATGGAGCATCATCATTAGTAGTTCTTATATAACAGCTAAAAGAATATAATGAATACTGGTGCATGTGAGGTTGATGTTGATCTCCTTTATACATCTCGTTTGCCCACATCTTAATAATACGAAGACGTTTACCATTGTCCTCGCCATAAATTCCACACTGTGCTTTATGTAAATCAAACTGTGTGTCAATAGTGTTACACAACCACCGTTCAAACCTTGGTGGAATATCCATCGAGTATTCTCTTTTGATAGAGACCATCTTATGATCTCCTACTGGTTCTTTCTTTTCTATTGCTTTGAAAGCATACTCCTCTAGTTCATCAAAGGGTTGAATCTGAGCAACAAATAATTTGTGAGGTACTAACCATTCCATAAAATAAAAAGGGGACTTACGTCCCCACAGTAATGTCTGAACAAGAAAATCACCCTATATGTGATTTCTGTCGCGCCTAAAATGCCATCGGGATTTGATTCTATTGGCGGAAGAATAGGTTCAGACCAGAGTATTTATACTCTAGTGAGGATCGTAGTATCTAATCAGTGCTCCTGCAAGTACAATCAATACTACCACGATAATAAGTACGGTCATGCGTAAGGGGATATAATATGATCTAGGTTCCTACCGTAAGCAGCAACTTCTGGATCTGGGTCTAACCATTTTGTATATTCAAAGTCTTCAATAACATAATCTAGTTGAACACTGTTGTCCAATAAGTACATGTCATTGTAGAGACGAGTGATCTCGTTGAATTTTTGAATGCGATAATCAGGTTTACCATTGAGTGCAATGGTTCCTTTCCTTACATAACGATAAGGAAAGCGTTCATGAATGACTTCAGTTTTAGGCATAGTTAAGATCCTGTTCAAGTTTAGATAAGAGGAGGTCATAGTTTTCATCTACGTCACCGTAGAACTGTGCTCCCTTATCTTCATAATGTCGTATGAGTTTATTATACACTACTGGGTTCTCTGTGTCAAGCATTGTCTTACGATCTATCGCATCCAAAATAGTCTTTTCGCATGTACCTACCAAGGATGTTACTGTTGTAGTAGAGTGGTGTGCCATCGTTGAGTGCCTCCGTGAGAACATTGTGGTGGAAGAGTTGTCTAGTCTCCTCAAAGTTGACTAGTCCCTTTGCCTTATGTATGCTCATGATCTCACGTTGGAACTGTTCCTTTCCATACAATTTTATATCTTCTTTTAGTTCTGGAGAAGATCCATAATACTTCTTCCAGTCAGACTCTTGTTTTTGTTTTCGCTTCTTTCCTTTAGGGGTTCTAAAAGAATAAAAGTATTTTCTTCCGATGTATTTTCTGCCATTGATCTTATTTGTAATGCAGTAGACGAAACCGAAGAAATCATTAATATCATCAGTAGTAAAAGTTGTACCTTGATATAACCAGGGATTTTCATAGTCAGTCGCAGAGTGCTTCTTCGTCGTTGAGGTCACGATAGGATGTTGTTTTATCACTATCATTAGTTATATGATAAGCAGAAGTGTCTGAATAGACTTCAGATTTTAACTCTGCTAACGCTATCTCTATGTCATTGATGAGTGTCTTTAAGTTTCGTTTCTTCATTAATCTGCATACTCCTGTGCTAGTTCTAAACATTTGTTGAGCATATAGTGTGCTCCATTTTCCCAATCTTCTGATGCACCCTCATACTTTTTATTAAATAAATCGCATTTGTGCTTGTAAATTCTTGCTAGTAAGTCGTTCTTACGCATGATTCCCCTCCCTGATTGTGGTAGACGTCTAAAATCATCATCAGCAGAGGTGTTCATGTAGTACCTAACTCACTCTGCAGTTTCTTCCAATCTTTATCGAAGATGTCTAGTCCTTTGTCTGTTAAGACATGCTGAAACATACTCTCAAAAACTTTGGAAGGTATGGTACAAATGTCAGCACCTACTTTAAACGCTTGTGCAACTTGATAAGTTTCACGAATAGATGCTGCTAACACTTGTGTCTTTGCACCATGTGTAGCAAATATATCTGATATCTCTTCGATGAGTCCTATGCCATCAAACGATTGATCAAAGACTCTACCTACAAATGGTGAAACATATGTGGCACCTGCCTTTGCTGCTAGTATCGCTTGTGCTGCTGAGAATATTAAAGTAACNTTTACATTTACTTCATCCTCTGATAACTCTTTACATGCTTTAAGACCTTGCGGTGTGCATGGCACTTTGATTGTAATGTTAGGACCTATATCAATCAGATCCTCTGCCATGTCTAACATATCCTCTGCTGTTTCACCTACTACCTCTGCAGATATAGATGCATGAAATGGGAAGATATCAGATATCTCCTTATATACATCCTTTGGATTTTTACCTGCCTTTAGCATGAGAGACGGGTTGGTGGTAACTCCATCAACAAGACCCGTCTCGTAGTATGTTCTAACTAACTCAGCGTCGGAACAGTCTAGAAAAATTTTCATTGACTTCCTATAATATTATTGATATTTATTATCGCATCTAATTTCTGAGATGTCAAGTGTATCAGGACATCTTGACATAAAAAAAGAGAGTCATTCAGACTCTCTTGGATTAAATAGTGACCAGTCTTCTGATATGAAGGGATTTATAATGACCCATTTGGCGTAGTGTATCCCACGATAACACAACATAGCAAAGACCTCATTCGGTTCTTCTATGTCAGGTATATCTTCGCGATGTCCTTTCCAGTTTAACGGTAACATTTTTTTGTCCTTTCATATCTCCTTTACCCTGTAACAAATATTTATATTACAAATATTTGTATAGAAGTCTTGTCTCTAAGTAGATTAGACTCAGAAACACTGCGCTCGCCACGATGATTTCTGATACTACTAACATTACTTCTTCGCTCCTACAACATACTTCTGACCTCTATATGTAAGTTCAGATTCCTGTTGTGTCTGTTTGCGTGATCTGTCAGTATCATAAACGATACCGCGATAAGTAACTTGTGCCATTGTGTTTACTCCTAAAGTAGTTGGATGTTTTTAATATCCGTTCCTTCAGTCAACCTTTGCGTCCTCCTTATGGGGGATGAACGATCCGTTCCGAGTTGGCTTACTTGCGTCCTATGTCGTTACACTCTTCCTCTACCTTGGTAGCAAAATAATTAATCAGATCTTTTTTACTAACGTCATCAAGATATTGATCTTGTCTGACCTCAGCAACAAGTTCTTTATAACCATCACACTTAATAGTCCAGTGGACTGGTTCGTGACTTGCCAGTAAAGATAGGTAGAATAATGCACCCATAGGATGAACGTGTAAGTTTGTAGCTAGTGCTACATTTATATTTATATCACAGTTTCCTGACACAGGTAGTTCACTGTGTTACAGTTTACCGACTTTTATCCTGATCTTTATCTTTTCTTAAGTCTTCATGAAGTCTTTGGGTTGCTTCCTTTCTAGCAGTATTCCAAAGCATGTCAGTAACATCAGGACTATAGTCATTACCTGTATCTACTAGGTCATTATAAGTTCTATCTAACCATTCAGAATTTTCAGCATACGCAAGTTGTGCTGCTATTTCTTCCTCTGGTCTAGGATTAGAGAGAGAATCCTGCGAAGGTATCTCCTTTGAGGTCTTGTTTGATTCCTCCAACGACATAACTTTCAATCTCCGTTTCTTGTGGTGCGTTTTGTTGCCCTCTAGAACTCAACCAATGCTGTGTCCAAGGTAAAGGGTTGCTTCTAGCAGGTACATCATATACTGGATTCAGTCCGATTGCTTTCATTCTTTTGTTAGCAATCCATTCAACATATCTATGTAATAGTTTTTCATTCAGACCAATCATACTACCTTCTTTGAACAGATAGTTTGCCCATGCCTTCTCTTCATCAACTGTCTTCTTAAACATGTGCTGTACATTATCTTTCTCTTCTATAGAGATCTCTTTCATTTCTGGGTCGTCTCCGTCTGCCCATTTTTTGAGGATATTTTGCGTGATAACCAAGTGTTGACTTTCATCTCTAGCAATAAGAGAGAGTATCTTCGCTGAACCTTCCATAAGTTTGTTCTCGCCAAAAGCAAACGAACACGCAAACGAAACGTAGAAACGAATACCTTCAAGGATGTTAACATTTGCTATTGCCCTATANAGTTTACGTTTTAGTTCTCTTCTATCAAGAGTTCCTGCAGGATGTCCTTCTACTGCAAACTTCCATGCGTTACCACTATCATATTCATGTGCTTCATTTATAAAATTATCATATGATTCTGTGACAGATGACGCACGTTGCATAACATTCTCATCTTCTAGTATGGTATCGAATACCTCTGATGGATCTGGATAGACATTCTTAATAATGTATGTGTATGATCTAGAGTGTATCATTTCCATGAACTCCCATACTGTCATGCATGCCTCTAGTTCTGGTAAAGAACAATAAGGTATGAATGCCATGCCAGGACCACGACCTTGCACTGAGTCAAGCATGATCTGATACTTCAAGTTAGAAGTAAAGATGTGCTTCTGCTCTGGTGTAAGTGTTTGATAATCAGATCTGTCTTTCTGTAGAGACACCTCTTCTGGTCTCCAGAAATATCCTAGTTGCTGTTGTGTTAGTTTGTCAAATACAGGATACTTATATGAATCGTATCTTTGGACACCTAATGGTTGTCCGAAAAACATAGGTTGTTTTTTAGTTTCTACTTTATTCTTGTTGAATACTGTCATTCCTTTCTTAGATTCTAGTTGAGTGTTATACTTTGCAACTGTCACAGTCGTCTTCCTCCGAGTTTAAAATGTCATTAATCAATTGATCTACATTATTAGAGGTTTCATCGTCTCCATCTTTCTTGGAGTCGTATGTATTTTGATAGTATGATGTCTTCCAACCATACTTATATGTGTTAAGAAGGTCTTGTGCCATTACGGTCACAGGTACTTCGTTGTCAGCATAGTTCTCTGGATTGTAACTCCAGTTACCACTGATTGCTTGGTCAAAGAATTTTTGCATCACAGACACAATCTTGATGTAACCATCATTATTGTGCATATCCCATAACAAAGTATAGTTATTCTTCAGTGTCCCATAAGACGGAACAATCTGCTTAAGAGGTCCTTTCTTTGATTTTTTAACGGACAGGTAGTCTCTAGGTGGTTCGATTCCATTGGTTGCATTTGACACAACGGAACTGCTCTCCGAAGGCATCTGTGCGGACAGAGTGCTGTGCCTGAGTCCATACTGTTTGATCCTCCCCCGTAGAGATTCCCAGTCACAAAGTAGGTCATTCGGTACTATCTCATCAACTTCCTTCTTATATGTATCGATAGGTAAGATTCCATCAGCGTATTTTGTTTTACCAAAATAACCGCAAGGACCCTTTTCCATGGCAAGACGATTAGAAGTTGTTAGAAGGGCATACTGGAACCTCTCAGTGAGTTTATGAACCAAGTCATGTGCCTTCTGTGAATCATACTTTGCACCATTTTTTGCAAGATAATGTGCTAGTCCAATATATCCGATTCCTAACGATCTTCGGTTAAGCGTACTTTGTTTTGCAGCATTGACAGGATAGTTCTGATAATCAATCAGAGCATCCAATCCTCTTACTGCTAGTTCACATAGTTCATCAAGTTCATCTAACTTGTTGATCTTACCTACATTGATAGCAGATAGAATACACAAAGCAATTTCACCTGATCCATCTATGTGTTGAATAGGATCTGTAGGTAAAGTAATCTCTTGACAGAGGTTACTCATATTTACTTTGTCTTTAAATGAACTATGACTATTGCAGTGATCAATGTTCATGATATACAAACGACCAGTCTCTGCTCGTTCCTTAAGTATATCCATGATTAGTTTTTGTGCACCTACAGTTTTCTTAGGTATACTTTGATCTAACTCATACTCAACGTATAGACTATCAAAATCTTCTGTACCAAAACTATCATACAACCCTGGCACATCATGAGGAGAAAATAAAGTAATCTCCCCATTTTGTATGAACCTTTCATAGAATAGTTTCGAGATCTGTATACTGTAGTCAAGTTTTCTTACCCTGTTGTCTTCTGTGCCTTTGTTGTTCTTGAGAACAATTATGTCTTCTATTTCTTGGTGCCAGATGGGGAAGTGGACAGTCGCTGATCCACCTCTAATGCCATTCTGAGTGCAGCATCTGACAGTACTTTCAAACTTTTTGAGGAAAGGTACAACGCCTGTGTGTTGTACTTCTCCGCTACGGATTTTGCTGTTGATACCCCTGATGCGACCCGCGTTGATACCGATTCCTGCCCTTTGTGCAACATACTTGCCAATAGCCATGTCACTGCTAAAGATGCTATCGAGGGTGTCATCAACATCAACAAGAACACAGCTTGCAAACTGTCTAATGGGTGTTCTAACACCTCCCATAATAGGTGTCGGTATATTGAGTTTGTGTTTTGAGATTGCGTCGTAGTATTTTTTGACATACTCTAACCTGTAAAATTTATCATCATCTTGAAATAATGTAAGAGCAACCATCATATACATGAACTGAGGTGTTTCATATGTTGCACCAGTAGTCCTACATTGTACAAGATATTTATCTGCTACTTGTCTAATACCTGCATAAGTAAACAAATAATCACGATCATGATCTATATACCCCTCTATTATACCCCATTCCTCCTCAGTATATTTTGAAAGGATTACAGAGTCATATACACCCTCGATCAGCACACTTTTTAACGTGGGATAGAATCGTGTAGGATGATTGTCTGGGTGACCACCATAAACAGATTTTCTTAAGGAAAATAAAAGAAGTCTAGCAGCAACATACTGATAGTTTGGTGACTCAAGATCAATCAAATCATTTGCTGATCTGATAAGGATCTCTTGGATGTCTGAACTTTTGATGCCATCAAAGAACTGTAGGTTTGCATTCACTTCTATGTGTGATTCTGATACACCTGCAAGTCCTTCGCACGCAAGTTCTACCATCTTGTGTATCTTATTAATATCAAGAGGTTCTGATTCTCCATCTCTCTTGATGACGTTTATTGATTTTAGTTGCTTCTGCAGTTGGTGTCATACCTTTTTCCATTCGCTAAGTTTAACGTTTGCTTCTAATCCGTCGTAGGTGTTAAATTCTACCAGAGATTGTACATTATGTCCAGAGATTGTCATATCATTAAGATCTTTNTCNATCAAATGNNNTGGCCAGATGACAACTTCGTAACCTTTGTCAATNACNTNTGCCATACGTTTGANTATNTCTGGGTTTCGTTTNTCATTATCGAAAACGAAGACAGCATCTTTATTGTCTATCAACTTCCAATCTATATCNGCACCTGCCATAGCGATTGCATTGTCAATAAAGAGACTATCAAATGGTCCTTCTGTTATGTAAACAGTTTTGTTGAAATCAACTCTATCTAATCCGAAGACTTTAGTTCTAGAGTCGTCAAGCATTATAGTAATGTAACGAAGTTTATCCTTTACATTAAGTGACCTCCCTTGGAAACCAAACCATTCTCCGTTCTCATCAATGAATGGAATAATAACTCTTGGGTGATCTCTATTGACATTTGTAAATGTTGGTTTTTGTGTGTTTACCCATGTGCAAAAGTTTTCAGCGTAGTATAAATCAGAGAAATATTTCTCTGGAATTTTTCTACCAACGATGTATTTTTTTGCAGGGTGCGATATATTTAGTGATCGGATATTGTCTAGATCTCCCTTCTTTTTGAATGTTGGTTTTTGAAAATCTAGTTTAGGTTCTGGAGCATTAAATCCTCCATGAATACCTTTTTTTGCTGTTGTACCTGCTTTGTATCTCTCCATAAGATACTCATCATAAAGGTCATTCGCATTATCTTTTAAGAAATTACTAAAAGACCTGCCTACACCACAGTTGTGGCACTTGTAGACAAGTCCTGAGTTCTTTGTAAAGAGATAACCTCTTGCTTTATTCTTGTATCTTTGTGAGTCACCACAATAAGGACACCTAAAATTGTAGGTACCCTCTTTGATCTTTTTAAATTTATCCAGTCTTGCTGATACTAGATTAGTATACAGTATGTCAATCACTAAGGTAGTTACTTAACTAACTTTTCTATTGTAGTATTTCCTGGATCATTTGTCAAGTTTCTCATAATCACTTGTCCAGGCAGGGATATGATAAAACTTATTACTACTAGTCCACCTGCTATAGTCCACATCTTTTTCTCCATCAATCTTAATCTATCATCCACCTTACGAATATCACGTTCACACCCTTTCTTTATGTCTCCTGTCTCTCTAGTTAAATCTTTATGCAGACTGTCTATCTTTTCAAATAGCACTGCGTCAATCCTATCTTGTTTGTCTAACTTTTCATTATGAACTGCCAGAAGTTGACCCATCTTTACAGAGTTATCCTGTAAAGATTCAACGACTCTTTCCAGTCTTTCTATTATTGCTGTGTTAATGTCAGACATTATCTCGTTGCGTCTTGTTCTGCCCCTGCCCTTGCTTGTTTCTTTAGTTGTTGAGTTTTCATTTGAAGTTGTTTTGCTAACTCCTGTTTTTTCATCTGTACTTTCTTCTTCTCAATAGCGATCTTCATCTGTGCTTGCTTTGCTTTCATCTGTGTATCGCCAGCTTCTTCCTGTACATTTCTCATATGTTTCATTCTCTTATCCATAAAGAACTTACCTGCATTGGCGGGAAGTATACGTTCTATGCTTATATCACCTCTATACTTTGGCATGATAGACATGCGAAGTTTCATTTTTAGTTCAGCAGGACTATTAGCATAGATTATAGTCTCTCCTACTGTAGGAATATTTACTTTGTATTGGTATAATTTGTTTGGTTCTTTAGGATTTTCTCTGGATTCTTTTTGTAGTTTTTTTCTTTTCTGAACTTTCTTTTTGAACTTCATGACAGGATCATATCCCGCATTAGGACCTGTTGCAGCAGCACTGCCACTGAAACCTCCTGTTCCTGCTGTCATCATTTCTTCGTTCATTAGATTTTGTCCAGTTCTTCTTGCAAAGTAGGATCGATGTCAAGGTCTGGCATCATTCCTATAGGATATTTATTCAAATAAAGTAATAGAGTCTTTAGTAAGCACCAGTATTCTCTTTCAAACTTGAAAAAGAGCAGTGGTGTTGCTGCTTCGCCAAAGACATTATAAAGTATGATGAGGTGATTCAAGATTAAAGGGATCCTCAAAGGACCCCCTCTTAAATATCTTTTCAGTAGACGTTTCAAGTATTTAAAACGCTTCACATCTTCATCAAAATCCTCTCGTGTAACACAATGAGGATTTTCATAATGTTTTATGGCGAACAGAATGTAGTTAGACTCATTCAGTTCGTCAAATTTCATAGGTTAGTTATTAACTACCGAATGTTAAGGTTGCTACTGCGGAAATAACTTCTGGAGCACCATTGTCTGAGTTAACTTTAACTCTGTACTGGTTACCATCATTAGATGCAGTCTGTCCTGTAAGTGCAAGGTTTGTGCTAGTTGCACCAGATACGTTAGAGAATCTTCCAGATGAAGATGTTCTCTTCTGCCACTGGAATGTTGCTGTACCACTGTTGGTTACAGATGCTACCACTGCGAATGTTGCTGCACCACTTGAAGTTGTCTTATCAGTGTTGTTTGTAGACAATGTAATAGTGTTTGCTGCGTCTGCTACGAGTGTGTCATCTGAGTCATCACCAGATGTTCCTGATGCTGCGTGTACAAATGCTAGATGCTCTGCCTTATGACGAGTTGCACCAGATACGTCAGTGTATGTGTGATACTTCCACCAACCAGGACCAGTGATACCACGAGTTTTGTTTGCTGCGATACCAACCTCAGTGCTATCGACAAATAATAACTCATATGAGTTTGTATCTCCTCCTTTTATCACAAACTCTGCTACTGCAGTTGGAGGGTTTCTTCTTACTGCGTTTGCTGCAGTAATAGTTGCAGTTGATCCTGCATATGCTTTGTGTAGTTCTAGTGCTGTTGCACTTGTTACTTGCTTGACAATATATGCAACACCACTGAGTTCCAATACGTCTCCGACCTTGACAAAATTGTCAGATGTGTCTGTAAAGTCCCCCGATGTAGTTACTGTGGCATCACCGTTGGTTACTCCAACATTAGTGCCCATTGCTTTTGCGTCAAGTACTCCGTAGATTGACATTTGTACTCCGTCGGTATTTTTCTATGTACTATTTAGCTTCCAACGCTTCTTTAACTTTATTAAAGAGTTCGTCGTCTGCTGTAGTTTTAGTTAGTTTAACTGCCTTACCAATAATAAGTAAGCAAATTTCTATTAGTTTTTCTCCAAGTTCCGCATCGTCAGGAATTTTCTTGACAGCAGAATCGATTACTTTGTATGCCAGTGGCATTAAAAACTTTCCAATCATGATTAAATCTTATAAGGTATACTATATGTATATGACTTATGAACCTAATCCTTTACCCTTGTCATAGTTATCTTTACCACCGTATCTTGCCATGGTATTTACATAGTCCTGAGTAGATTTAAACCCTCGTTTCTTAGCATCAGCAGCAGTTTGTTTCTTTTGATCTGCCATCTTCTTATACTTACCAGTACCTACAGTAGACTTAGCACCCTTAACTTTCTTAGGTTGTCCCCTCTTCATGATCTGATCTTTATACTTCTTCCTGATTATATCAAGTGCTTTGTCTTCCTCTTGTATATCCTTGGGTTTCTTTCCTTTCTTCTTCATGTCAATAGCAATCGCTGCCTGTTGTGCAGGATTTGCTGCCTCATGAGTAAACTTCATACCCTTAGTTGCTTTATCCTTAAGTGCCTGACGCTTCTTAGGATCCATTTTCTTTTCATAGTCTGCTAGTTTTGCAGCAAAAGATTTGTTATCCATTTTCTTGATAACTTTTCTATCTTCTTTGTCAGGTCCTGTGTATTCCTTTGCTTCATTCTTAGGACGACAATCATTGACGAGTTTACCACCCTTCATTTTCATGCCTACTTTCTTGTGTGTCTTCCAACACTCCGAGAATTTTAACAGTGAAGTCTCAACTTTGCTTTCTTTATCGCTTTCTTCTGAAACTTCTTTTTGACTGTCATACGGTTTGTTGTTTTGAATGAATGTGTTAAAACTATGTATAGTATTTTCATCTACGTCTAGGAAATTAACATACTTCCTGTGTTCTTTGTTACGCATTTTCTTTTTAGCAATAGCACCTGCGTCTCTTTTGAATCTATCTTTTGCAGTTATTTCATCTAACTGATCTAATGCTTTACTTGACCAATAGACTTCTGGTTCTTCTTTTTTCATGCCTTTATGCTTCTTCATTCTTTCAGCATGTGCTTTTG